>Ga0307511_10001659_pt1 | contig 23436 bp, 21 predicted proteins | sample 13_EM_MG_FD_200266 | JGI IMG/M metagenome (GOLD analysis project Ga0307511, IMG submission 200266) | Populus trichocarpa ectomycorrhiza microbial communities from riparian zone in the Pacific Northwest, United States - 13_EM | ecosystem: Host-associated > Plants > Roots > Unclassified | place... | reverse complement strand
CAAATAATACCCCGCTCAAAATGCCAGCGTGGCCGCTGGTAGTTGTCTTACTACTGCTGTATGTCTCACGGTGAGACATACAGCGGTGGATTAGCACTGCATATTATGCAGGGGGGGTGCGCGGAAATTTTTCCCCAGGCACTGTACATACATACCGTGAAAACAGATACCTTGTCGGTTTTTCTGTAGAATTAGTCAGAATCCGAGCAAAGGTCGTCAATCTGCCCACAAAGTGTCAACCAGACTACTCACAAGCTGTAACGTGGCTACAACGAAAGGGCAAGATCAAGATGTTCGAAGGTATCTTATTTCCCGGTTTTCCCGGTATTAACTACTATTTGTATGCACCAAAAATTTGACTTTCTCTGCAATAGCTCCGGCTTCCAGAACCTACTACTAGTTTAAGCTACTGTAAACCATGACGAATTCCCGAGGGACGTCGGTGCATGTGTGGGGCACCTCGTCCGTAGATAAAGAACAGAGCTTCAATTCTACTTCAACCTACAACACATCAGTTCTCATCTTTCCACTCCCAAAATGGTTCACAACAAGTCTCTCATCTTTGCCAACATTCCCACGGGTTACCCCATCCCAGGACAAGATCTTGTCGTCAAGGAGTCCGAGCTGGACTTGAACTCTGTTCCTGAAGGCGGTGTCGCGCTCAAGAACTTGTAAGTCTACCTCATCCTCAGCTTCAGGGCCAGACCTAATGAAACTCCAACCACCAGCTACGTCTCCCTCGACCCATACCAGCGTGGTCGTATGCGTCCTGCCCAAACCAAATCATACAGCCCTGCCTTCCAACTCAACTCTGTCATTACGAATCAGGGTATTTCCGAGGTCATCAAGTCCGCCAACCCAGACTTCAAGGTTGGCGAACTTGTGGTTGGCCATGTTGGAACTGAGAATTACTCTGTCATCCCCAAGGAGCAACTGGCTGGCTTCGTCAAGGTGGACAACAAGCACAACTTGCCATTGAGCTACTTTGTCGGCTCTTTGGGCATGCCTGGGTTGACTGCATAGTGTGCCCCCCCATCTACCACTTTCCTCACACAGCACGTTCCCATGCTAAACATCCAACTATCCCCACAGCTCCTCCTTTTACGAAATCGGCCAGCCAAAGAAGGGCGAAACAATCTTCATTTCCGCCGCCTCTGGAGCCGTGGGTCAGATTGTCGGGCAAATTGCCAAACGTGAAGGCCTCACAGTAATCGGTTCCGTCGGCAGCGACGAAAAAGTCGACTTTATCAAAAACGAGCTCAAGTTCGACGAAGCCTTCAACTACAAGAAAACCAGCAATCATGACGCCCTGAAAAAACTCGCGTCCAATGGGATCGACATCTACTTTGAGAATGTAGGGGGTGAGGCTCTCGAGGCTGCATTGGATGCGGCAAATCTCCATGCGAGATTCATCATGTGTGGGATGATCTCGTACTATAATGCCAAGAGCAAGGACGAGATGTACCTCCCATCGAATATTCTGAATATCGTGTCGAAGAGGATTAAGTTGCAAGGGTTTATTGTCGGGGACCCGGATTTTGCAAAGTATGCCGGGGAGCATAGAGAGAATGTGAGTAGGTGGTTGAAGGATGGGGAGATTGTTGTTAAGGAGACGGTGACGGAAAGTGTTGACGGTGCTGCTGCGGGATTTGTGGGCATGCTCAAGGGGCAGAATCTTGGAAAGGGTAAGCTACTCCTCCTCCGGTTGAGATGCAGGGTTAGTTGCTAATGTTGATATGTTTTTCCTCTCTAGCCGTGGTCAAGTTTGTGCACAGCGAGTAAATGTTGGGTTTTTATGTTTTCATAAAAGATTGCAAATCAATATCCGTAATGTACACTGGCTCTAGGCAAACTTAATTGACAGCGTATGAATCCACATCTTTACTGCATACGATATCCTAGCTCAATCAAGAGGCCCAGGTCATTAGGAGAACCGAATACTAGCTGGATGGTCTGTAATAACTCTGGGCGGAGGATTAGTTTGTATAGTCATATATTTACTATAGCCATACAGTTGTGGTAAGTAGCTGCCCTCCATGCATGAAGAGAGAAGTCTAAAATATATCTTCGCAGACTATAGGCCATCGGTTAGCCTCCAACTAATGAGTAACATCCTCGGAGCCTCATTGACACATGACAACGGGTTCTTTGGTACATACTGACTTATCGGTCATAACACCTTCAGTAAATTCAAGACTAGTAGTTACTGCTAATATTAATTTAGAATCCCAACACGACTTGGGTACCAACTTCGCACCCCCGGAGGAGAGATTGCAACCAAAAGATTAAGGTGGTCTTTCATTCGAGCATACGGTAGTTATACAAGCTCAGCTTTCTATGGACTTAAAGTCATCCGCTGCTACCCTTAATTCCGTTCCTTCACCTCTTTGTAGCTCCACCTGTGTTAGCGTTTCCATCACAGATATCCCTCTCTCTCCAATCGAGCGGCTTTTCAACCCCTTGCGACATATTTTGCTATTCTCCCAGCTATCTGTAAGAATACGAAGTTATAAGCGGAGGAATCTTGAGAGAGAAATATAGATGTATTCGTCAAAGCTATGTAGAGATCGCTATAGTATGAATGCTATGGTTCTACTGCCTTATTTTTTATTTCCGCCAGCGAATTCCAGCTCTTTTTATCCTTCCCGACATATCCAAATTGTCTCCATTCGGTCGCCCTTTTTAGCCCTTCATACGAAATTGTCTCCATTCCTACCATGATCGTCAATGCTTATCCCCGTGATCCTGTGCCACCGCGAGAGTATTTTCCTACACTATCCCCTTCAGCTATGCTTCCGCTTTCTTCACGCATCCCCCCCGTTCTCTGGCCTCTATCGACCTCTATCCACCTTTCATTCTCCAACCTTTATCTACCTCTATCTCTCCGTCATTCTCCCATCTTCACCTTACACACACCCTTATTTCGCCTCTAGGTATCAATCCAGCGTTCTGCAGCCTTTATCAACTTCTGCGTCCTTCCCCTTCCATTCTCCCCCATCACTCTCTCGTCCTTATTCACACTCACGCCCACGTCCATACCATGCCCACGCCCATACCATGCCCACGCCCTCATAGACCCTTCTCCCACAGCAAATTACCCAACGAAACCAATTTCCCATTGGCAACAATTTTTACCCTAGTATCACCGTACCCTCCTCTGGTCGCTTCCCCTCCTCCTCCTCCTCCTCCTCCTCCCCCGGGTGAAAAAAGGAAGTCAATGAATATTGAGGTAAACGCTGAAGCACCATCCACAATTTCAAAAATTCCGTTGACAGTTTAACAACAACCCAGCAAAGCCCAAAAATGACCTGGAAACTATGGCCCTGTTGCTAGTATTGAGGAAGGAGCATGAAATAGAGGATTCAATTGGAGTAGGATCACCATCGCGAAGGCTTTCCCTACGCTCTGGCAGCTTTTGTTTCCAGCAACGCCTCCCCTCCCATGCTCCCAGGCTCTGCAGTTGCTCCCCGGTTGTCGATTAAACTTAATATCGAAGAGATACCATGTTTCCATTCCGAGACCTCCGGCTCCATGGTGAGACTGGTATTCGCAAAATATTTGATATCCATCAGGCGGCTCGAGGTCGGGCTTGACCCTAACCACCAGCTGTAGCCGTGCTAGTGTGCATATCATGCCGGTCACATGTTCGTCAGATCGTTGTTCGTGCTACATGATGAGAGTTAAACTCCTGCTGGGTGATGTACTTGAATTTTCACACCATTGCCCATGCATGAAATTAGATAGAAGCTTCATAAATTGTCACTAAACCTTAGGTTGGGGAGAGAGAGAGGCACCAGGAAAGCGAAAGCGAAAGCGAAATCTGCTACCATTGTGAACCGTCTCTCTACTTGCTGTCCGATTTTGCCCAATTTTGCCTAAAAACTGGGTGGGAGGCGGGGGGGGGTATAGAGTGGAATTTCCTTCGTGAATACACAAAGTGGGAAATTCCAACGACAAAAGCGACCGAACAATACCCACCCACGTAGCGTAGCCGGAACGGCAAGAACCCCGACGAGTGCGGAACGGCATATGCCAAACATAATATACCCAATCATATGTATAATCAAGGCATTAGAATTATACATACGTCAGTTGGTATACGTATTGTCTAGTCTACCCATCCATACAACACCTCCCCTGCAGAGTGATATTGACTCTGTAGAATTGTTACCCCCCCTCCCCCCGAGTCAATAAAACCAATTCGATCCAGCAGGAAACCAATACCTACCAATTCCAACAACACCGGGGAGTATGTAGTAACTGTTATGTTATGAGCGGAAGAATAACTTGCATTGACTGGAATACAAGTCTAAAATCTATATCATCTTCTCTCCATCGAGGGCATATGGCCTCCTATATATACATGGATGTTCTGGGACACATGCTTGTCTCCCATACCACATTCTCGCTCGCCCCACATGCTGTTGGGAGAGTATCTCTTACAGTAACGACATTATATTAAAAGGCCCACTCCTGCCATTGGTCCCAATGTTATCGGTTGTTTGAGAGACCCCCACAGAGCAGGGTAAAGACAGATGAAGCCGCTGCATAGACAATTCCCCTTCGATCATGTATGTACCCTAGTACTTGGGATTGCAGAGGCAGATGGTGGAGACGTGCTCTGTAGGATGGGTAGTTCGGGGAGTTTGGGATCTGAAAGGGGTGAACTTTTCATGCGGATGATTCCCTCGATAATTCCCGGTACTGTACTGTCGCATGTGTATTTGGCTTGTTTGCCTTACTCCCGGTACCGATAGTATCACTCAATGGCATGGTGTGTCACTCGTTTGGATCTGAATATATATTTATGTTCTGGGCCGTTTGCGGGCGGCTGTGCTGCCCGCGATACCGGCTGGTACCAATGGAAGGTGTTTATGCCTATAGCTGGATCACCCATGGATACACTGCCAACCTCTGGTTATTCTCGGCTCCGGCAAAACCCTGTAGGAGCCCCCCAGCCCCGCCATGATAAAACTTCTATATACTATACGTACGTACAACCCTCGCACCATTCGCGTGGAGCATTGCGGCTGAGCAGAGTACCTAGTCATACTGTGTATGTAACTGTTACTGGATCGCTGGATCGAAAGGCGAGTGTGAACAAGGAAGCTGCTGTCGGGAGAGGACATAATTAGGACATTAAAATAATATGATACGGCTGTTACATACTGGATCTCGGGCAAACCGAAAACATACTTATGAAAGGATTTTTTTTTTTTTTTGGACTTGGGTCCTTATGAAGTGAATTTCAAAATTAACTCCTTGATTTAGTATATGCCACTGGAACCCTGCTTTTTGAGGTTTATTATTCTCCCTTGGTTCCGTAATGCCTTCTTGTCTCCTAGCTATCTACATGCGCCCCAATCCCGCCTATGTGTCTACCATGTCAGTTTTCACTTTCTTACTTCCACCCAAATAACTACCATATCTATTCCACCTCTTTGCCTCCCACGCGGGCATGGGCCCCTCTACCCTAACTTTCTTATCCAATTATACTCCACGCACTCAACATGTTTAGTCTAGGATACTAGAGGGGATAAATTAGTGTAGTGCCTTGATAATAAGATAGTAATAGGTACAGCCATATGGGTACAAAGCTCAATACTAAGCAAGAGATATGTATTTTTGATTGATATTTTAGGTATCCTTTAAGGAAAGCTCACATAAGTAAAAGTGGAAAAGATGATATTGAAAGTAGTTCAGGGAAGCAATACAGTTGCCATCAGGCCGTAGAAGCTGTCACAGATGCTACCTTAGCTGCCTATGTTATGCTTAAACTACCCTCCCAGGTATTATTAAAGTGGTAATAATTCCACTGGCTCGTAGAGAAATCTACTTATAGTATCATTCTTCCGCAGCCATTGTTTTCAGGATTCCTTGTCCAGGGTTTGTCAGTGTGAGGGCTCTGAGGAGGGTTTACAATTCAATATATAGTAGTTTAAATCACCGTTATAGATATAACCCGCGAATGGCAGTACCTCTAATTCAAAGCTCAATACCCTACTACCGGTAAGCCATATCACCTTTAAACTTTCACTTCTGTTTCCTAAAATATGAACTGCGTATCATTTATGGAAGTGTCAGTGAGGCATGTGACCCATTCTTCTTTGAGTGTTTAGGAACTACGCTATTCCTAAATAGTTTAGCACTATTTTACGTTTTTGCAAAAGGGCCTAAACAGTATATGTAAGAAATACTCTCGGCCGGCAAAGGAAAACAACGTCGATCATGGGTAGGAAACGGACAGTTTGAATTATGCGGGTGGAAACCAGAGTATCAGATTCGGCAAGTTTGAATTTGGGCAAGAAGAATATAAGGGACGGAAACCGCTGGCGGAATAAGAGTCGGTAGAGCACTAGGACCATAGCGAATAAGTCTATAGCGATCTCTCTATTCAAGATTCCTCCTAGCCATAACCTCTTAATCTTTACAGCACGTATATACTTCCAAACTCGATTTTTGATATTCTTCACACAAGGGGTCGCAGGTAGAAATCTGCAATTCAAAACTTCGTGTAAAAATAGAATCTTGTTGATGCGCTCGCTGTGCTCTATCAAATTCAATTTGCTCCCACTGGTGGAAGCCCTCTGCTTAGTTGTTGGGATCGACTCGTCTTTGGACTGTGTTATCGGTCGGTCGGAATGTACTATACATATTCCCACAGTAAATCTAGATTGTTCTTCTCAGTCCCCAGTCTCGATTTCACTGCCACCTACATAGCTTCACAGCTTCACATCTGAAGATTCCGAGTCTATAATGAATCATGAGTGGGTTCGGGGTTTTTTTTTTGCAGTAGTAGTAGTCCAGTAAGAGGCTGTGAGGCGGCCTTGTTGCCTCCCCTTGAAGGTTTCGGTACACAAGGAATTCCTGAGCCTATGAAATAACCGAAATAACCGCCATGCCGCTTCCGGCTCCCAGCCCCAGCCCCAAATGAAGATATCGGGTTCAGGGGTAAGGCACAATGCTTGTAATCATGCGCTACGAACCCACGCTCCGTTAGTCATAGGTATACTCTTCTAGCTACCACAGAATTTTACTGCCATGCTACCGATGTAGATATGGATACTATCCCTGCCTACCTACCAGCTAGCTCTGCGATTCGCTCGCATGTATGATTACGGAGGACCCAGCCTACAGACACAGCCGCCGCAGCCATCGCCAATCGAAAGGCTTATGAATCCTGGTATGCATGCCCCGGTTATATGACCGGTCTTGTTGACCGCAAGACGTCATCGAGGCCGGCACGTCACAATAATATATCGCTGAATTACCATGGTCCCAGCCTAGTAGATAGATGCAGGACTCGCCATAGCCTCGGGCTGACTGCGAGTACAGACTTCAAAAAAAAAAACCCCTAGCCAGTTCAGAAGCACTCAGCACGGAACTAGACTATTATTTTATTTTTTGAAGTCTGTTCTCGCAGTCAGCCTGAGGCTATCACACCCACGAGGGACGGTTACCACATAGCCTTCCAATGCCTCAGACACCACCACCAACGCATCGAACTAATCCCTCAACCCACCAGCTCCTGGGAAGACATCGGCCAACCGGTTTGGAGGAAGCAGGGGATGAGGACCTCTGGGACACCATAGAGGCTTATTTTCATTACCTTTACCGAGATGTCGCTTCTATTCCTTTTCCTCACAATTTCCTACACCAATCCGCTAATGTGTTTCTTTGATTTCTTTGATTTTATTTTTGAGGCGCAGTCCATTCCACATTCCAATTTCTTCTATTTGAGCCATATTCTGCTTTCATCTCGCACGAGGCCGCAGATTAACTTACCGACCCTTGAATCTACGCGGGCTTCCAGGTGGCTCGTCATACGTCACCTAAGAATGTGTATACGAGTACTGAATATGTAAAAAAACAAAAGAGAACAGCCTCAGGCTATGACGAGGTCTGGAACCTTTGACGGAACCTCCATTTGGAGCGTCAATCGCTGTGCCTGCAATGTCCATTAATCCCTGTAATCCCATCCCCCACGTGTTTGTGCCTCACAAAGCCAATGATGCTAGGGTAGAATGTATACATATCGCCATTCATATAAATATCTACTGTATCAGACCCGTGCCCATCTTGAAATGGCCTTTGTTTGTGAATCAATCTCATATATATCTGCCACTCTATAATTACATGCGTATGACCTCAAACTCCAGCGCCCATCTGTCGTCCTAGTCTGGTTGCAATCATTCCTTACATGCGAATTCGAACCCAATTAATTAATTGAGCTGATTTGTGCTCCACAACAAAGGCCATTCGACATAACCAGCATATAGATCGAAGCTCATAACTATAGTTACAACAACAAGCACTACACAATACAAGAGGTCTTGTCACCGCTGTTTGTGTAAGCCTGCGGAAGCCAATTTCGCAGAACATAGACCTAACATAACTATAGGCTGAGGACATCGACATGGCACAGGGGTTTACAGCGGGTGTGGATAACGGTCTTCTAATGGGGTTGCAATTGGAAAGAGCTGCAGAGGGCGGGAGTGTCAATACCATGCGACTGTGTCTGGATGAATTGCAAGGCACGGATGTGAACACCGTGAGAGAACAATGTGGAAATGCATTGGTTGTGGCTGGGATTAATGGGCATGCGGAGATTGCGCGACTGTTACTGGATCGAGGGGCGGATGTGAACCACATGTTGAGTGTATCCACTCGCGTGCGGGGGTCAAACCCTGGAACGGCATTGATTGGGGCTGTGATTAATGGTCATGCGGAGAGCGCTCAACTATTACTGGACCGAGGTGCGGATGTAAATATTGTAGGTCGGGAACATGGGACGGCATTGACGGCTGCTGTGGAGAAGGGGCAAGAGAACATGAACATGGTGCAGCTGTTACTGAAGGCAGGGGCGGATGTGAACACCGAAGGAGGGCAACATGGAACGACATTGATTGCGGCTGCTAAGAAAGGATATGAGTCTATTGTGAAATTGTTACTGAAGGCACGCGCCAATGTGAACGTTGCAGGATGGAAACATGGAACAGCATTGATTGTGGCTGCCGAGAAAGGACATGAGTCTATTGTGGAATTGTTACTGAAGGCAGGCGCGGATGTGAACGTTGTAGAAGGGCAACATAGTACGGCATTGATTATGGCTGCCGAGAAAGGACATGAGTTAACTGTGGAGTTGTTACTGAAGGCAGGCGTGGATATGAACATCGTAGGAAGGCAACATGGTACGGCATTGATTGTGGCTGTCGAGAAAGGACATGAGTCTACTGTGGAATTGTTACTGAAGGCAGGCGCAGATGTGAACGTTGCAGGAGGGCAATATGGCACGGCATTGATTGTGGCTGTCGAGAAAGGACATGAGTCTACTGTGAAATTATTACTGAAGGCAGGCGCGGATGTGAACGTTGTAGGAGGGCCACATGGAACGGCATTGACTGTGGCTGCGGAGAAAGGGTATGAGTCTATTGTGAAATTGTTACTGAAGGCACGCGCCGATGTGAACGTTGTAGGATGGAAACATGGAACAGCATTGATTGTGGCTTCCGAGAAAGGTCATGAGTCTACTGTGGAATTGCTACTGAAGGCAGGCGTGGATGTGAACACCGTAGGATGGCCATATGGAACGGCATTGGCAGCTGCTGCGGAGGCAGGACATGAGTCTATTGTGGAACTGTTACTGAAGGCGGGCGCGGATGTAGACATCAGAGGAGGGCAACAAGGTACGGCGTTGATTGCGGCTACGTGGAAAGGGCATGCGGATATTGTACGACTGTTGGTGGGTGGAGGCGCGGATGTGAACATTGGAAGCGGGCAACATGGAACGGCATTGATTGCGGCTGTGAAGACAGGACATAACATCGACATGGTACAACTGTTACTGGGGGCAGGTGCAGATGTGAATATCATAGAAGAGCAACATGGAACGGCATTGATTGCGGCTGTGAAGACAGGACATAACATCGACATGGTACAGCTATTACTAACGGCGGGCGCAGATGTGAACATCATAGGAGGGCGACATGGAACGGCATTGACTGCTGCTGTGGAGAAAGGACAAGAGAATATGAACATGGTACAGCTGTTACTCAAGGCAGGGGCGGATGTGAACATCGTGGGGGGGCAACATGGAACGGCATTGATTACGGCTGCAGATAACGGCCATGTGGATATTGCGCGCCTGTTACTAGACGGAGGTGCCAATGTGAACCAAGTATATGTAAGGAAGGTAGCATGGGACTTGGGAAGGGCACGCCGTAGAACGGCATTGATTGCGGCTGCGATTAATGGTCATGCGAAGGCCGCTCAACTGTTACTTGACCGAGGGGCGGATGTGAATTTCGTAGGATGGCCACATGGAACGGCATTGACTGCTGCTGTGGAGACAGGACAAGAGAATATGAACATGGTACAGCTGTTACTGAAAGCAGGGGCGGATGTGGACATCGTAGGGGGGCAACATGGAACGGCGTTGATTGTGGCTACGGACAAAGGGTGTGCGGATATCGTACGACTGTTGCTAGATGGAGGCGCGGATGTAAACATGATCAACATGACCACAGCATTGATTGCAGCTACGGGGAGCGGACGTGCAGATATCGTACAACTGTTGGTGGAACGAGGCGCAGATCTGAACAGCGTTGAAAGGCAACATGGAACGGCATTGATTGCGGCTGTGAAGACAGGACATAGCATCGACATGGTACAGCTGTTACTGGCGGCAGGCGCAGATGTGAACATCATAGGAGGGCAACATGGAACGGCATTGATTGCAGCTACGGAGAGCGGCCGTGCGGATATCGTACGACTGTTGCTAGATGGAGGCGCAGATGTAAATATTAACATCAACCTGACCACGGCATTGATTGCAGCTACGGAGAACAGGCGTGTGGACATCGTACGACTGTTGGTGGATCGAGGCGCGGATGTGAATATCGTAGGAGGGCAACATGGAACGGCATTGATGGCGGCTGCCGAAAAAGGGTATGAGTCTATTGTGGAATTTTTACTGCAGGCAGGCGCGGATGTGAATGCTGAAGGAGGGCAACATGGTACGGCATTGATGGCGGCTACGGAGATAAGTTATGAGCACATCAGAATGCATACAATAAAGCTGTTACTGAAGGCAGGCGCGGATGTGAACATCGCAGGAGGACAACATGGAACGGCATTGATTGCAGCTATTTGTACACGCGAGCCGGCACTCTTGTCGGTGCTACTAGATTGCAACCCAGATATTAGTATTGTTGCTGGGGTGTACGGAACTGCACTGATAGCAGCAATATGCGAGCTTGAGTTCAGGGAGCAGAGCGCGAGCGAATGGCAATGGACCTTCTTGAACCAGCTGCTTTCCGCAAATACTCTCGGGGATCATATTAACGTTGCAGTTGGGGATCACGGAACAGTATTGACTACAGCTATATCCAAGGGAAATGTGCAACTCTTGCGTCTGCTGGTAGGTCGGGGAGCTGATGTCAATAGACTCGGTGGCCGCTACAGGACTATGATAGGGGCAGCATTGGCCGCAGACTTGGAGCCTAGCCAACTCTATAGCATTTTACAATATCTTCTTGGCGAGGGTGCAGACATCAATGCTGTGAACTCCCAGGAGGATGGAAGTGCCTTGGGCCAAGCCACCTATAAGGGTGACACGGCGTTGGTTTCGTTCCTACTGGATCGTGGGGCTGATCCGTTCCATGTCGGCGGCACCTATAATCGAATTACTCTGGCTGGGGCGTACCCAAACGCCCTAGACGCAGCTCGGAGCTCGGGCAGCAAAGCTGGGCCCGATCTGATTGCGTTACTCTCGAATGCCATGAAGTGCAGTGCGAAAGATAGTATACCTCGGCGCTGCCCCCCTTTCCCAATGCCATTCACCAAATCTGGTCTCATGCGGGTCCATAATGGAAGAAAAAGAAAACGTAATCTCTTGCAGACCCCAACAGCAACTATGCTACCCATACTGGGCGCCACAAGTCAACAACGACCCGCAACCGCGCTCTGGACGAATATGGTGGCTGGCACCCACAACCCCCTCCTCCGTGGGGTACTGACCGCACAGCAGGCTAACATTCCATGTACGGCACTCGAGGAAGCGGTATTTGTTCAGATGCTCGTGAAGCTTGTGATTGGCATTGACACAGACACACCGGAATTCGCACGCTATGAAGACTGGATTCGCAATGATGCCCGCTATTTTGTAGCTCATGACTATGATTTTGGCGAAGCATATGCTGCAGCGAGAGTGGGGTGGAAGCATTTCTATAAGCCGGAGTTCATACATTTGGTTGCACACCACAGAGGCCACTGGCTGAGAACCGCACGAGAGATAGACGAAGAACGGATTAAGTCGATATATCAGGACAACACAGGGCAAGAGATGATCAACCGGCCCTATGAGGTCATGCCGCGCCGCCTCTGGGATCTGAAGAGTAATCGAGTGGTGGAATTCCGAATGTTGCATTCAGAGCTACTCGCGGATAAATGTACTACTGAAGGGCAATTAGGCAAAGAAAGAGCCAAAGCCTCTCATCCGAGCGAGACCCCTGCGTACTGGGCGATCACGCACAGCTGGGAAAGCAGCATGGACTCAGTTGTGACACCCATAAATCAGTACCAATGGCAAGTACCACTGCCTCGCGGTCTCGACATCGAGCATAACGTACGTCAGGAGCTGCTCAACAACGGAATTGCGTATGTGTGGCTTGATGTCTTGTGCCTCCGGCAGCACAATACTAGTACTTCAACCGATAGGAATCCTTTGAATACTTCCATATCCGAGGGGTCCTTGAGCGAAGTTAAGGAAGAGGAATGGAAGCTTGATGTTCCAACAATTGGGAACATATATCGAAAAGCCCAGGGAATTGTGCGCTACTTCAATGGACTTGGTAGGCCTTTCAGTACGGAAGGCTGGGATGGCTGTAGGCATTGGCTACGTCGGGCTTGGACATTACAGGAAATTAAGAATGAAAACTCGACCATTAATGGGGGAATTCCTAGGGGTACTGGTTCTACTAGGAGTACAGCCAATATCATGAACGCATGGGGAACAGTAGCAGGTGAAGCTATCACCTTGAGACGTGCTCTCCGTCCAGTTTTGAAGCTTGCTGCCGATGTCGACAGCTCCAGTGGGTGTAGTCTATACGGGCTTGCAAGGGAAATGTCCCAGCGTGTTGCCACACAAGCTACTGACAAAGTTGCTGGACTAGCATACCTCCTCCATCTGAGTCAACTACCTACCTATAGCGACAAAGTAAGCGATGAAGATGCTTGGACAAGCTGCTTTCACATGCTGCCGTTGGGCCGAAAGATTGAGCTTTTGTTTGACTTCCCCTATCGATCGGATAAGCAGCAATGGTTTCCAACCTGGAGTGAACTGTTGGCGTGGCCTGAAATTGACCCTGACTGTGATTACAATCCCGCCGGCGCTGCCGCACACACGGAGGGACGCATGCGTCTTGAGAAACAAGACTTGGAGGACCTTACAGACTCCGAACACCTTACCAATGAGGCGTCACTGTTTATGCCTGATATATGGGCCCTTTCGAGCTGTCACATTACCCATCGTTCAGCGCAAGCGGGGGATTATGATGTTACAGTAAAAGATAATCTTTTTGGCTTTTATTGTCCGTATGCCTCACAGAAACCTATTTCAATTACGTCTCCGGCAGGGCAAATACACGAATTCGCCATTGCTACAGCAGATTTAGGGCATTCCAAAAACTGGGTTATTTGTGAGGTTGTGAAGACGTTAGAGACGAGATGCAAGTCTACGCCATCCATATTTGGTTCCAAAGAGATGAGGAAAAGTGGGATGCCAGACCAAAACTCAAGGTTACTTAAAATCGAGGTGTTAAGGAAAGTTGGAGTGCTGCGGACAGATTTCTGTGCTGAGATAACAGGGGGCGGAGGCACAAGTGGGGATAGCTCTGTCCTTCAACGTATCAATGCGCTATTTGTATGAAATGTAGCGCATGTAGGTACTTTGAGAGTTTGATGATATACCATATTCTAGTTCTTTTGTAGTTTAATCCGTTTCAAACTGGCCTTTGTTTCTGGTAATTAGCAATTGTGTCGCAAATATTTATATAGCTACAGTGTTGTGTTCCGGATCCTGTCTTCCTATGTTGCAAATTATCTTGGATTACATAACGAATCTCTTTTGTGCATTGATCGAGCTTAAGCTTATTTTCGTTTGTACCTACGTTCACGCAAACAACGAGCAAAGAAATACACGTGCATGTGCATTGCTAAAATGTATAGTTAAGATTTACCCACATAGAAAGGTATAAGCAATGAGCTTAGACATATATACATTTTACATACTAGAGTGATGATCCAAAGGCATTAATTAATACATAAACATTGGGTTCTATTTAGCTGAATCAGTCTCAGCATAGTATTTGATATTAACAAGCATCAAAATTGGTATCAACGCATACCAATGAACATATGTATGTATCCATCGACGTCAGAACGCACCAAATTTGTTTTGTTCTACAGCTTGTTATTCAGGGTAATTTTTTATCGATAAGGACCTATTTCTGGTTTAGCGCGTCTCTAGATACAAGCATATGTATGGTGACTAAGCCAAAACAATAAGAATATTCCTGTATCCAAAATATGCTTATTTACTATGTGAGACCCGTGCAGGTGTGCTTGTTGTAACCAGTATATTCTTATATCTGGTACGCTTTTATCGAGAGTACTCTGTACATAGTGGAAGACAGAAATATAGTGCAAGATCGAACTATTGACTGTATCACTTTGTTTGAAAATATTGAGTACAAGGAATTGCGTTGAGAGGATACTCCAGTTTGAGACTATTGGCACAATGGTTTGTTGAAATAGAATATCAATACATGCCTGAAGTCTGATGTACTTTTTAATTTATTTTAAGTGTTTACCTCGATTCGACCAGCTGATGTACTTGGCATACGATACACAATGAAATCCTTTTGGAATCACAGAACAACCCAAGAGCTCGAGTCCATCACCTCTCACATCCCTCTCTCGCGTCATCAAGGAGCTAGCACACTGACGCTAATCGCAGGCATCGAGCCCCTACAGGTCAAACTAGACGATCTATCGGCATCCTGGGCAGCGAGGTCCCTCAGAACCGGAGATCGTCACATCAGAAGCTTTCTAGACGCCCAGAAAGCACCCGGCACAACATCCTAGCACGACGGCACGGGACAGGCAGGTTTTGCGACAGATAGCCCCATCACATTCGCCTTCTACATTCCGGCTATCCCCTCCCCAGAGGCCAGATCCTACGGAGACAGGGATTCCTTGGACACAGTCCCCATTTCCAACATGGAACTTCCTGGCCCCCAGGACGAAAGGTCCAAACATAAGGGACACTGGGCAGGCACACTAGGAGGCCTCTTGGAGGCAGGGTGGCGGCTGAGCTACACAGACGGCACAGGCAGGAAAGAGGGAGCAGCGGCAGTCTTCAGTCAGGACTGGAGAGGAGGTGGGGACACGAAGAAGGAACGATGGTTGGGCAACACCTCTACAGCCTCAGACGCAGAAAGAGAGGCAATCGGATTAGCGTGCTCGGATCAAGACACGGACATGCACTTTATCCTCACGGACTCACAAGCGGTCCTCCAATCAGTCTTGAATATCAGTCGGGGGTCCCCACCAAGGTCAGGGATCGAGGTTCACATCAAATCGGCCTTGAGGCAGAGAGCTCATTCAGACACGGCCTTCTCCTGGGTCCTCGGTCACAGGCATCCCAGGGAACGAAAAAGCAGACAACCATGCAGCTTTTATCTCCATTCTAGGCGAGATACGGGGGAGCCCCCAGGCGACGACCGACGGGGGGGTCAGACAAGTCTCCGAGGCGGTCAGGGCCTCGTGGGTACAGAGTCCAGGATATGGTGTGAGCAGAACGGACTGGCACAGACACGCGTATACATGGGTACGGACCAACAGGGGCTCTCAGAAAAGCTGGCTCAAACAGCTAGGCAAGGCAGCGGACACGGAGTGCACCTGTAGATACTCACCTCAAGACAGTTATCACATCACCTTCGCATGTCCCAAGTTCCACAAAGAAAGGAGGGACCTGTTAGGGCTTCGCCAGTAATGGGAGGAGTTAGACAAGCCGAATTGGAGGGGAGGTGAAGGGGACGACAGCCATTGGGACACAATAGAGGCATTTTTCGATTTCATTTATTCTCAGTTTTCCTAAGGCCTGCGAGTCTTTACGTCGGAAACGCATGTTGGAAAGGTATCAGCGCTTTGCATTTATTTGAGCTTCTGTGTGTATTTAGCTTGCGCAGGCAGGACAGATTAACTTGTTCGCTTGAATCCTCCCGGGTTTCCGGGGAGCTCATCATGGCCCTCCAAATAGGGCCGCATATGAGTACTGAGTATGTAAAAAAAAAAATTTAAAAAAAAGAAGCTAGCACATAGCTTATCGGACCGATCAACCAACGCACACGACAGCACTCTAAAGATCATGCTTGTAATAAACATTTCAGCTTACAGCGCATTAGTGCTTTTCCAATTATAGAATATTTCTCCAATGATAAATATAGACGCAGCGAATTAGGGCCTGTGTTGCAAGAACGTGCTCCCCAGAATTTAGGTACATACTCTACTTACATTATGTCCAGAGGCCTTGCATTACATAGGGGTTCCCTAATCATACATAACTTGGTTGCACAAAGTTTTTCGCAAAATTCACTTTAGCAACACATCACACAATATAGTCCGAGAGAACTAAGTAGCTGGTTGGAACTTGGTTTGGTTGCTATGTCATGCACAACTACCACCATCGCAAAGAGCCCACATTCTAAAGGGCATTGACGCTAAAATTGAGACCGCAGCATATTCTTATTTATTAGTACTAGAGGTAGTGGTGGTGGTGATGGAGAGAGCAAATTCTGGACCTCCTTGCGGTATGAGGGACCATTGCCACCGGTATCTATCCCGTGGTGCACCGGCGCCTGTGCTGGCAGACATGATATAGTCCCAGTCATAGAAGCAGATAAAGGGCCTTCAAAAACTCTCAGCTAAGCATTTTGAATCCGAGAGGGTTGGTATCATGGTTGCTAGGGCCCTTGAGGCCGAACAGGTTAAAAATCGAGATATATGGAGCTTGGGCAATGGTCTGCATGGTCTAGGGGCTATGGAACATTCTGGACTTAAAAGACTACACAGGGGGTGGCTCCAAGATGTCAAGATTGCAGTACCGCAAATATAGCTTGATTGGGGCGCTCAAATAGCTGAAATTCAATACCGAGGAGGTTAAAAGTTAGTTAAAACAATGACATTTCTCACAGATTGCAGTGCGTATCGTTCTATATACAGTGAGCAGCTTGAGTCTATGCTAATAGAGCTTATAGAGTGGACCTATGGGGAGCCTATGGGTGCTAATAGTGGTTGTGGTAGGTAGTGTGGGGGGTGGTCATGATAGAGGAGTGGTCGTAGGGGGTATTGAGGGCACAGGTGTTATAGATGTTTCAGGGTAAATCGGGGTGGGCTGGAGGTATGAAATTTAGATTGTTCGAGTGTTATTAGCCTATATTCATTGCTCTTACTGCATTGATATTGCTGGGTATATTGGGATGTTACCGCATGTGGTAGGGTCCATGTCGATCATCACGTGAGCGCCGATCTTTACCCAATAATTGATACTAGACTGCGTTGTCTACCGTGCCAGTGCTCTACAAGCACTATGAAATAAAAACCGCTGTTTATATTCTTTTCCAATCCCCATGACTTTTACTTTAGGGATTCCAGCGATTCATCCTCTCAAGTTTCTACTTCTGACCCCGTGACTTCCAGACCGCTCGTGACATTTGCCCTGACTATCTAATCATTTCCCGATGAAACGCTTAATCAGCAGCATCGAGAGCATTTCCTACAGATGACTCGTACGTAGCACGAGACTGTATTGACTCGAGGTATTCGCCAGCCTAGTTGGCACAAGCTACTCTATACTTGCCATTCACTCCATGCAATACCCCTTCGGGAGAGAAGATAGCCATACTAAGCCATACTAAGAAACAAGTAGCTGGTAATTCTGAAACTATGAGGGTTACTTGTTTGGTAGACCCTGATATCGTTACCCTGCAAATTGTCGATCTCTACATACTTCCTCCAGTTTTAATTTTCTGATCTACATACCATTACTGATATCATAGGACTCTAATTTTTCTGGTCATATTCGGCCGCCACTGTACAATCATGCTTGGACAAGCATAGCAACTAGCGCTGCCCGAGCACACCGTTCGTCTGTTGATCATGACGCATCAAAACAGCACATATGTATGCCGACTCACTGAAATCCCAATATTCTACATCAAGTTTGACTGATGACACATCTATACTACCAGCCATTAACTTGGGTATAAAGCTATATATCGTCTGGCTGTATTTGAAGCTACAAATTCCAGTCTTTCACCACCACACATAGAGTGTTTTAAAGTCTGTAATCGCGAGGCCCCGATGGTACCTCCGTGCGATATGATTCACGTCATGTTCAACGCTACCTTTCCCAGCCATAGTTGATTGATTCCACTTAATTACCCCATCGCCGCCCCTTTGACCTTCCTACTGTAAGTTGATTCTCATTTCAGCCTTCTGGTAACTGTTCACTTTGTGGAATAGCTGCAAAGATGTAATACTAATATATACACTCTGAAGTAACTTGCTCATCCCTGGGTGTCGGGATACAATTTCTGCAAGAATTCGAATATGAAGAGGAAAGCAACCTGAACATTACCCTCATATAGTCCAGCCAGCTGAGGTAGTCAAATAACCCCAGGTACCCTGTTTACCTCTATAGCGATTAAGAACTTAGTTAACTCAGTCTTTATTGTGAAGCACGGTTTCCCATCAATCGTGGGGCTAACAGCAATTCTAGACTATTGAACAAAGCCGTTGTTACAAGTCTTGTGGCCATATATTGATATCAGGACTACAAGGAAAGTCATTGTTTCGAGCTTGATGTTTCAGCTTTTAATTTTTTCACGATTAGGTCCTAGTGCGTTACATATGGCAAACCGTATCAGTAACCAGATCACAAACAATTCTTCAATCCCATCTCCTTTGTTCATATCCCTTGGTTATAGGGGCAGCTCTCGCACTGTTCTCTATACACCGGTCATTTCAATAACCGCTGATTCTTTCACTGCATATTATCTGCCTGCAAGCTAGGCTGTACCTTCCTTTCAATTCTTTGACAGTCTTTAAGTACAGTCTTTACCCACTTGAATCCCACTCTTAAACTTTATTTTCACTGAGATTGGTGCAGAGCACCTATCCTTTTTTCGCCCGCACATCCATTTTTTCAGCTTGTTTGCTTTACCCTCAATAGACCATGACTCGTATCTCTTGTGTACAGAACTCCCCCTCCTCATATACCCTCATCCACCCCGTCATCCACAAGTTCCTCGCCAAACGCCCTACCCGCGAGCGCCTCTATCAATACTTCAACTGGCTCTACCCCCACATCCACACCCTTCCCTCCCCCAACCAAATCCTCCATACAATTGCCACCACCACCTTTCTCCATGAGCTTCACAACGAAGTAATTACTACTCCAACTCTACTAACTGTCTTATCCAAAGTAGCCAAGTTCTGCGGCAGTGGCGGCTCGAAAATCGGTGAGGCATGTGGTGGGAACTGGAAGGCTGTCGACCACGAACTCAGAGAGTGGTTGGAATTATCGAATCCGGACGGGGTCAAGGTGTATATTGTGGAATATGTGAAGAAGGGGGTGTATAAAGTCCGCCCGATTTTTGCATTCGGTAGGGAGTGGGGGTGGACTGAGGAGTGGACGGTGGAGGAGATGGAGACACATCCGGCCGGGGCGATTTATCTGCCTGCCGAGCTATTTTATGGATTGGAGGCGTGTTGTGGGAAGGGGCCTGGGGAGAAGGAAGAGGAGGATAGGACGAAGTTTGATACTCTACTTACACTCTCATATTTGAGGGAGATTTGTAGGGCTGTAGCTGTTTGGGCTGGGGCGAAAGATAAAAAGGGGAATGTAGCTATGGAAGGGTGGTTTACATGGGGCATGAGAGGCACAGGGAGAAAAGGGATCATCAATGAATCTGCAGTGGAAATCCTGCAGCGGCATATTTTTCTGGGAAATCAGATTGTTGGATTGACGGCGTGTAGGAAACATGAATATATTGCGGGGAAAAGGAAGGAGATGGAGTTACTTATGCCACAACTTAGATCCGAATCACCAGTCATTGCTTCTCCAACTTCGCCGTTTCCTCCGGTTATTTTCGACCCGCATTCGAGGGAACTGAGGTTCTTCGCTCATTATGGTCCGAACAACCTACCTTATGGACCCCTTCAACGAGATGGCATACAAGCAGTAGTTGGTCTACATCATCCTATTAGCGCGGAGGCTCTCCATGCATATCTAGAGATAACATTCGATGGAGTGAATTTTCCAGGGAAGAAATTTAGGAGGCAACATGATGGAATCCATTTACCTGACCTTGCATGGGAATTCGGAAGAGATTGGGATAAGTTGTGTCCGAAGTGGGGGTGTGATCTAGAGGGATGTTATGAGGCATGGGTGGTAGACGGAAGGTTAGGGAGGTATAAGCCTCAAGAGGGGAGGGAGGTGAATGGACCGTGGGAGCCGGTAGAGTTGGAGATGTTGAGGGTGGATTTGGGTGGAAAGGATAAGGATTAGGGCGAAGATCAGGATATGGATGACGGTGGCTTTGAGAGGAAACACCCATGAACTATGACGGTGCTGTTCTCCAAAATCGTGAGGATCCGAGACCCGGACTGGCGGAGTTCGGATGGGCATGGGCACATACGTCATGTGGTGCAGTGGGTATGCAGTGGCCGCGTGGCGGCCATAGGGCTGCGCCGGGGCGATCCGACAACAGGTATCGCTAATGCATGCTCCTCCCCTCCCCGGGCTCCGGAGTCAGCGAATTTATTAAACCAACTTGAAATCATAGTACTAAGTCGTAATGTCAGCACCAGATCGCGAAACTGAATTTATTCATTACAAAATATGAATTTACTTACCTCTGAACTAACTAGAATGTTCCTCCACCGGGTGGTTGTTGGTCTAGTTGTTGGGGCTCCTTGTGACCAATTATGTCTGAGGTCCGCATACCGGTATAATACAATAATACCGGTATAAACCATACCAAACCGAACAAAGCCGGAGCACACCGAGAATGTGGTCGGTGCTGCCATGCTGCGTTCTTTTTCTTTCGAAACCAAGTTGGCGGGATTCCAAGAAAGAGTAGGTAACCAATAACCAACAAGTCTCACTCTTTTTGTTTTTCCCTGCGTGGTTTTCTCAGTTTTCCCCACCCGTACACCCTCTTTTCTATTTATCCAGAATTGGATACATACGTGTGGAGAGAGTGTGTGTGATGATTGCTCATCTCATGCATGCATGGCTCTGTGGCTTGTGCTGGGGCGGTCGTTTCATCCGAAACATGTAATGGGCGAGGCCATTATTAGAGGAATTGAGACCCCTGTTCAGGTGACGTATGGTGTGATTCAAGTCGGCATGACAGCTTGGGTTCGGTGTGATTGTGGGTTCAGTCGCGCGGGTTTCGGTTATATTATGCCTTGTTGTTTTCGTGTCTTGCTTTTTCTTTCTTTTTCTTTGTTTTTGGTGGGGTAAGTCCAGTTGGTAGTCGTAGTTGGAGAGGGGGAAGATGCTTTGGTAAGTAAGCTGATCTCTAGAATAAGGAAAGTTGAGGGTTCGGTCCGGAAGACGTTTTTTTTTTTTTGGTTAGGACGTTGGAAGGTTTGATTTTGATGATTAATTTGAAATGGAATAGATGAGATGAGATGATCTTCTGATCGATAGATTAATAAAACGGTAAGGATTTGCAAATCCCCAACCAATCCCATTCAAGGATTTCCGGAATCAACCCGAGTTGGTACCAGAGTCGAGAACTGATCATTGATTTGATGTGATCCTTGTCCTTGCCAACCTTCCCTTGACCAGCAAAAAAACATAGGGATTGTCAGGATATTCATACCCATACATTCATATATAGTTAGGCACCAAATATGACTGTAGCGGCTCTAATTTACCACTGTTATCCCTGTACCACATCCGCTGTTTCCAGGTTGGTACATTAGTGTTCATAAGAGCTATAGTATCACTCATCCAGGTATTCAAAATTATCAATATCAGTTATCCATGCTCACGGCTTACCCATCCGCCCTATCTTGTTTACGTAGGGCTGTATATATTGCCGCATCAATCTACAGCCTCGTTTCTCGAACCCTGGCTATCGGTCCTACTGGGACATAATGTAGTTAGTCGAGGATGTTGGTGGTACATGTCCACAACCGGAAGGCCTACTCCCGGCGGCGGCAGCGGCGGCGACGGCGGCCTGGGCCATTAATCATTTTGAGGGATTATTTGAGCCTGAATATATTTATATATATATATATATATATATGTGTGTGTGTGTATGTATGCTTGGAGTGTGTTATGTATGTATGTATCGCCCCCACGTCTTCGCGACAAAGTCGGAGAACTCCGAGAATTTCCAGCTGTATATGCGCATATGTACTTGGTAGGTTTCAGGGCTGAAGTAGAACTAACTGTACGGTATTGGGGCACCAGTGGGGCAGAATATGTTTTTTGGGGGGATATTTAATATGGAATAACTGTACAACGTTCCACGAAAAAAAATAGGGAAACTTAGGCGAGCTGAATTGAAACTTCGATGGCCCCATAACTGCATATTACATGCATGCATGGACTGATGTTTTATATATACAGTAGGTACATACGATATCCCTGGTAGCACAAAACATCAAAGGGTATATACACAGATAACCTACCATCCGCGCTGAGGGATATAGGTACACAAAAGTTAAGTGTGTAACCTTGCGAGTTTGGTCCAAGAGTCAGAAGCCTCATGTTTGTGCATGTACATGTGCATAGGACGTATCGTTCATAAGTGGTTAGACCATGCATAAGACCCCGCATGCAAGTTCATGAGGTTACCTATTACAGTAGTCGGCTAATCACTTCAGCCCCAAACGGACTACAGCCCCAATACACTGGGCGTCTCGTCAAAGTGCAGTACAGTGGCCATGTAGTGCTGAAATGAAAGTTATTTGCATTTAACCATTACAAGAACGTATCCATCAATTAACGAATGAATCCTAACAAGTAAATTTGCCATATACCATATATATCCAATACTGCATGCAAAAATACCACTAAATCCTCCCAATCAAGATGCCATTCTATCCCATCCTTCCATCCATCTACTCCCACCCCACCCCATCAAGACCCAACTGTACCCAGCCCTATACTCGATTCCAACACCCCCCAAACTAAGGCAGCAACACCAATGCTACCACCACCACTCCCCACTTCATATACCACAACACCCGTTCTCTATCCCCTTGATACACAAGGCTTAGACAAAAAAGTAGTAGAAACATCGAAATAAGCATCCTCAGGAGCAAGAGTGCCCTCTCCCTGGTGATGGGAAA
>Ga0307511_10001658_pt1 | contig 23438 bp, 15 predicted proteins | sample 13_EM_MG_FD_200266 | JGI IMG/M metagenome (GOLD analysis project Ga0307511, IMG submission 200266) | Populus trichocarpa ectomycorrhiza microbial communities from riparian zone in the Pacific Northwest, United States - 13_EM | ecosystem: Host-associated > Plants > Roots > Unclassified | place... | reverse complement strand
AGCGCGTCAAGTGCCTTGCGTACGGCGAGGATGTTGGCCTTCGGCTGGTGCCCCATGAGGTCGAAGCGGAAGCCGTCGACCTTGTACTCCTTGGCCCAGGTGACCACGGAGTCGACGACGAGCTTGCCCATCATGGCGTTCTCGGTGGCCGTGTTGGCGCAGCAGGTGGAGGTGGCCACGCTGCCGTCGGCCAGCAGCCGCTGGTAGTAGCCGGGCACGATCTTGTCCAGGACCGAGTAGTCCGCCTGCCCGCTGGCCGCCGTGTGGTTGTAGACCACGTCCATGACGACCCGAAGCCCGTCCTCGTTCAGCGACTTGACCATCTTGCGGAACTCGACGGTACGGCCGGTGCCGTCCGGATCGGTCGCGTACGAACCCTCCGGAACCGTGAAGTGGTAAGGGTCGTAACCCCAGTTGTAGGCGTCCTTCGCGGCGACGGCCGCCACGCACTCCTGCTGCTGCTCCGAGTCGGCGGCGTAGGAGGCGAGGTCGCAGTCGGTGGTCGACTGCTCGGACTTCTTCTCGGGGATGGTGGCGATGTCGAAGGCGGGCAGCAGATGCACGTACGACGTCCCGGACTTGGCCAGCTCCCGCAGATGCTTCGAGCCGTCGCTGTTCCTGTCGGTGAAGGCGAGATACGTCCCCTGGTCCTTCGCGGGGACGGTCTTGTCGGCGACAGAGAAGTCCCGGATGTGCAGCTCCTGGATCTCGGCGTCCTTCAGCGCCACCGCCTTCGGCTTCTTCAGGCTCGACCAGCCGCTGGGGGCGAGGGACTTGTCGTCGAGGTCGACGACGAGGCTGCGCTCGGAGTCGGCGGTGAGGGCGACCGAGTAGGGGTCGGTGACCTGGTTGGTGACGAGCTTCCGGACGGTCGGCGCCCACACCTTCACGACGTACCGGTACGGCTTGTTCTTCCAGGAGGCCGGACCGGTGACGGACCAGACGCCGGTGGTGGCGTCACGGCTCATCCTCTTCAGCGAGCCGTCGAGATCGAGGGACACGTTCTGTGCCGTCGGCGCCCAAACAGCCAGTGTGGGACGGCCGTTGTGGAAGGTCGGGCCGAGGTCGGCCTTGGTCGCGGCGGCGTACACGTCGTCGAGGACACCGGCGATCTGTACGCCGGTCGCCGCCAACACGGCGCCGTTGACGGCCCGTTGGGAGGCGACGAGCTGACCGGTCAGGGCTTCCTTGACGCGGTCGCGGTCACGCGGGTCGACGGACCAGGCCGTGTAGTCCTTCAGATAGGGGAACTTGGCCTTCTGGGCATCGGTGAGCGTGGTCTTCGACAGCCGCAGCCAGCGTTCGTCGTCGCTCGTCAGCGTGCCGTCCTGCACGGCGATCGAACCGTCGTGGGAGTACAGGAGTTGGGTGGAGGCAGCCGCGTCGGAGCCGTTCCAGGCGACCGTGTTCCGGTCGATCCAGACCGCCTTGGAGGTGGTCAGGTCGAGGGCCGCCGCGCTGCCCGCGGGCTGCGGCAGGAGGTACTTCTCCTGGCCGTTCAGCAGCCACACCTCGTAGCCGTTGGACTTGAGGTCGAGCGACTGGTCGGCGGAGAGGTCCTTGTCGTCGCCCTTGTGGATGATGTAACTGAGGCTGCTGGCACCGGAGTTGAGCGGCACCTCGAAGACGGCGCCGTAGGCGTCGGTCCTCACCGGCTGCAGCGGGCTCGACCAGTCGGTGGGGTTCGCGGCACCCGTCCAGACGTGCAGACCCCAGCCGGTGTAGTCGCCGTCCGCGCGGTGGTAGTGGATGACGGCTTTGGCGGTGTCCTGCGCCGGATAGTCGGGCCTTTCCGTCTGTACGGCTTCCTTGCCCTGCTCGATCCAGACCTCGCCGGTCTTGGTGACATCGATCGAACGATCGGCGGAGACATCCTTGTTGCCGTCCTTGTCGATCACCAGGAAGCCGACGTTCGTCGCCCCGGGCTTCAACTTGACGTAGGCGAAGGCGCCGTAGGCATCACGCCCGACGAACGGGTGACTGGCCGGCCAGGTCGTGGCCTCGCCGTCGGCGAGGTCGCCCCAGGCGTACAGGCCCCAGTTGTCGTAGTCGCCGTCGGTGCGCTTGTAGTGGACGACCGCGTAGTCGCGGGAGGATGCGGTGGGGATCTCCTCGGCGGGCGGGGTGCCGGTGATGGAGGCGGCTGTCGCGCTCGCCGTGTGCCCTGCGGAATCGACCACAACTGCCTTGTACCGCAGGGCCGTTCCGGGCGCCACGTCCTTGCCGATGGTCTGCGTGACCTTGTACGGGGCGTGGTCGGCGGAGCCCAGCGTCTGCCACGTGCCGTTGCCGGTCTGGGCGGCGAAGACGACCCGGTCGAGCTGACCGCCGGTGACATCCGCGCTCAGCTCGACGGTGCCGGTGGCTCCGGCGTCCGGCGCCTTGAGGGTGATTGTGGGCTTGCTCACCGGCGGGGCGAGGGAACCGGCCGCCTTGAGGACAATCGCGGAACCGGCCGGGACCGTGACGGTGACCTCGTTGTCGGCGCCGCTCGTCGCGGTGGCCGAAGTCCCGTAGATCCCCCGGTACTTCATGTCCGGCGAACCGGTCGCGAAGGTCACCGTCTTCGCGGTGTCGGCGTTGTTGAGGGCGACGACGTGCTCGGCGCTGCCACTGGTCCGTGTGAAGGCGTAGACCCCGGCGCCGTCGGCCGCGTAGCGCTCGGTCTGCACGCCGTCGGTCAGTGCCGGGTTGTCCTTGCGCAGTTGGGAGAGAGCGGCGATCTCCTTGTACAGCGGGGCAGTTGGGTCGTAGGCGTCGCTCGCGGCGGTCCGGTCGGTGCCGATCTCGTCGTCGTCGAGATAGTCGGCGACCTTCGAGGCGAACATCGTCTGGCGGGCGTCCTTGTCGCCGCCGGAGCCGGTGAAGCCCTGTTCGTCGCCGTAGTAGACGACGGGGTTGCCGCGGCTGAGGAACATCAGCTCGTTGGCCAGCCTGTCCTTGGCGAGGAGTTGGGCGTCGGTGGCCTTCGGGTTGTCCTGGTCGAGGAAGTAGCCGATGCGGCCCATGTCGTGGTTGCCGAGGAAGGTGACCTGCTCGTACGCGTTCGCCTTGTCGGTCGTGTACTTGTAGTCGTCGCCGAAGACACTCGCGAGCTTCTGCGCGCTGCCGCCCTGGGAGGCGTAGGCGCGGGCCGCGTCCTGGAAGGGGAAGTCGAGCGTGGCGTCCAGGCGGCCCTGGGTGACGTAGGGCGAAGTGACGGAGGTGTCGGCGGAGTAGACCTCGCCGAACATGAAGAAGTTCCTACGGCCGTGCGCGGCCGCGTACTTGTCGAGGGCCGTCGCCCACTGGGTCCAGAAGTCCATGTCGACGTGTTTGACGGTGTCGATGCGGAAGCCGTCGACGTCGAAGTCGCGGACCCACTTCTCGTAGATCTTCTCCATGCCGCTGACGACCTCGGGCCGTTCGGTCCACAGGTCGTCGAGGCCGGAGAAGTCGCCGTAGGTGGCGTTCTCGCCGACGTAGGTCGAGTCGCCGCGGTTGTGGTACATCGTCGGGTCGTTGAGCCAGGACGGGACCTTCACGTCCGCCTTGCCGGCGGGGACGGTCGGGGTCTTCGGGAAGGAGGAGGTGGAGACGGCGGGGAAGGCCTTCGTGCCGTCCGCGTAGTCGGCGTCGTCGAAGGGCTGCCCGTCCTTGGTGAGGTAGGGGAAGGCGCCCTTGGAGAGGTAGTCGTAGGACTTGCCCTCGTAGTCGACGACGTCGGCGGTGTGGTTGGTGATGACGTCGAAGAAGACCTTCAGGCCCTTGGCGTGGGCCTTGGAGATGAGGGTCGCGAGGTCCTTGTTGGTGCCGAAGTGCGGGTCGACCTTCGTGAAGTCGGTGATCCAGTAACCGTGGTAGCCGGCGGAGGCGTTGCTGCCCGTCCCCTGCACGGCCTGGTTCTTGAAGATCGGGGCCATCCAGATGGCGGTGGTGCCCAGGTCCTTGATGTAGTCGAGCTTCTTGGTCAGGCCCTTGAGGTCGCCGCCCTGGTAGAAGCCCTTGTCGGTGGGGTCGTAGCCGGTGCTGAGGCGTGAACCGGTCAGCCCGCCCTGGTCGTTGGAGGTGTCGCCGTTGGCGAACCGGTCCGGCATCACGAAGTAGAACTGCTCGCGGGTGTCGTCGTGCCGGGCGGGCGTGGCCGCCAGTTTCGCGTCGGACGGGGGTGCGGGCGGGGTCGCTGCGTGGGCGGCGAGGGGTGGGACGAACGCGGCGAGGAGCGCGGCGACCACGATGCCCGTGGCCCTTCTCCGTCGCTCGGTGCGGCGCGTGCGGGACGCCGGCCATCTCGGTATCACAGGCGTGAACTCCTTGCGATTACGGCTCAGTTCGGGTCCGACCCCGGGCGAGACCGTATCGCCGACGCAAGTGTTGCAGCAAGAGTCGTGAAAGGTATGGCAAGAAGTTTCACCAGCGGCCCTGGCGTTCCCCCACCGGAAGGGTCTGGAACCGATCACTCCGGCAGCCCGTCCTACAAGCCGCACCTGTTGCATATCGCGGAACACGGGACCGGGCCATCCACCCTCGGCACGACCGTCGCCCGCACCACATCTCCGGGTAGGACACAATCCGCTCCGGGCCGCCCGGTTCACCACCCTCGGTCAATAGATTTACCTAGGCAACCAAGGGTATGCGAAAGGAAAGCCTTTGTTGGAGTTACCCCTGCTGGTGGAGGCCATGAGAGCGGAGGCATTGGACGCCGCTCTGACCGATGACGGCCAGATCGTGGTCAACCTGCCCGACAGCAGGGACCAGTTGATCCTGGGGCCGAGCCGGGGCGGCAGCGAGCCCCGGCTGTTCTGGCAGCGCCGCACCTTCCTGGGGACCCGTACCAACGAGTGCGGGTATCTGGAGTGGTCGGCCACCCCGGAGCCCGTGGTCGCGGCGATCCTCGGCTACACGCGCACCCCGGGCCGGAGCGGGCCGCAGTACGGACCGGTCCTGGACGCACTGCGGAGCAACGGGCTCGATGCGGCGGTCGTGACCACCAGCGGCGGCTGCCATCTGATCTGCGTCTATCTCGCCGACGGCACCCGACTCGTCATCGGTGCCCCCGAGTCGCTCCCGCCCCAGCTGAGCCAGGTCACCGGCTGGCTGGTCCGGCGCAAGGGCCCCGGCGGCAAGTCCGCGGTCGTCTACCACTCGGCTCCGCAGGACCAGGAGCCCGGGGCGGCGGCCGGCGGGGCACCCGGTGGGGCCGACATCAACCTGATGGCGAAGCACGTCGCCCGCCATGTCACCGAGGCTGGCCTGCGCCACGACGCCCACCGCCCGCTGCCCGCCCCGGCACCCGAGCAGGAGGTCACCGCGAGGTCACTGGCCAGGCTGGTCGGGGAACTGGCCCAACTCCCCTGCCACCAGGAGGCGTTGGACAACCCCGGCGGAGCTCTCATCACCATCACCGAGCGGGACGGCTCCAGCACCAGGACGGCGGAGGTCCCCGCCGAACTCGTGAGCCGTATCCACTCGGTCCTGCAGAGCATGCTCAGCGTCATGCGGCCGTACGACGAGGAATAGCGGCCGCCGCCCGGCCCCGACGGACCCCGCGCGGGTTCCGTCGGGGCCGGGCGGGACGATAGGAAGGATGACCACTACACGAGAACAGTTCGAGCAGCGGCTCGCCGCACTGCGCGATCCCTGGATCACGCGCAGGCAGGTGCGGGAGCTGGCCGGCGTCTCGGAGAAGACGGTCCGCAACTGGGTGGCCGAAGGAACCCTCGGCCCGTCCACGACCCGCACGGGCCCGCACAACGCCCAACTCATCGAGCGCGCGGCCGTCGTGGCCCTGATCCGGCGGAATCTCTTCGAGCCGAAGGGCGGCACCGCCGTAGCGCGGACCGGCCCGCGGCTGGCCGCCGAGCCCCAGCGGCTGAGCCATGCGCCCGGCGAGCAGTGGGGGTGGGCCGACATCGCCCGGCGGCGCGGGGTGACGCCCGGAGCCGTCAGCAACCTCGCGAAGGCGTACGAGAACCACCCGGTCAGGCCGTTCCCGCGCGCCGTCGGGCGCAAGCGGGACGCGGCGGCCGTGGCCGAGTGGTTCCTCTGGTACGACACCGAGCGCCCGGGATACGCGGCGCGGCGCGCGGACGGACGCGTCCCGAAAGTCGTCGCCCGGCTGGAGGCGGCCCTGGCCGGGCCGGAGGACCTGACCACGACGCGGCTCGCCCACGAGCTGGGAGTCACCCACACCGTGGCCCGGGCCTATCTCGCCGAAGCGGCAAGGCAGTTGATGCCCCACCACCGGCTCGTCGCCCGCAGCGACATCGCGGGACTCCTGGAACAGGCGGGCCACGACGGCACCCCCGAGCAGCGCCGCGAGCGGGTCAGTACCCTGCTGCGCCGCAAGGACGCTCCGCGCAGACACATCACCGTCGGCGGCACCGACTACTACGAGAAGGCCGCGATCGACCGGCTGCTGTCGTCGCCGCTCGAAGGCTGACACGGTCCACCCCTGACCACTTCCTGCGAACTTCTGACCACTTCCGCGAACAAATGCACCGGGCCGCGCATCGGACCTTCTGTACGGCACCAGAGGACGGCACAGGGCGCGCAGAGTGGCCCGCGCCGCGGAGCAGGAGTGGAGCACCATCACCGTGAACGAGCAGCAGAACACCGCCGACCAGGCCGGTACCGCCAAGCCCCGGCACCGCGCCGACCGCCGCTTCGGGCGTACGGTGATCGGTCTGGCCGCCGTCGCCGGGCTGGGGCTCGCGGCCTGGGCGAGCACCGCCGACGCCGCGACCTCCAGCACCGCGAGGGCGACGCCCACCTGCTCCGCCGCCGCGCTCAAGGCCGGCTTCGGCCGCGGGCTCGCCGGTGGCATGAACCACCAGGGTGTCGTGATCACGCTGCGCAACCTCAGCGGCAGGACCTGTGCGCTGCGCGGCTACCCCGGGCTGGGCCTGGAGAACTCCGCGCACAAGAAGCTCACGGCGCACACCCACTGGGGCAACACCTGGTACGCGCACAACCCCGGCAAGAAGACCCTCGTCCTCAAGGACGGCCAGAGCGCCGAGGCCGTGGTCGCCTGGACCCACGCCAACACCGGCACCTCGGGCGCGGTCCGCGCCTCCTTCCTGGAGATCACCCCGCCCGGCGCCACCCAGCACAAGACGCTGGCCTTCCCGCAGTGGGTCGACCACGGCGACCTCTCCGTCACCGCGCTGGCCAGGCACATCAACGTCACGCCGTGACCTCACGGCAGGTCGGGCCGCCACCGGGAGCTTCACCACCGGTGGCGGCCTCTGTCACGCGCCCGCTCCCCCGTCCACCTGCAGGATCGCGCCCGACACGAAGGACGCCCGGTCGCTGAGGAGCCAGGCGGCGGCTTCGGCGATCTCTTCGGGGGCGGCCGTACGGCCGAGCGGGGTCATGGTCTTCATACGGTCGATGACGCCGGGGGTGGCCGCGTCCCAGTCGCGGACCATCTCGGTGAGCGTGCCGCCGGGGGCGACGGCGTTGACGCGGATGCCCTCGGGGCCGTAGGTGACGGCGGCTGACTGGGTGAGGCTGTTGACGGCCCGCTTCAGGGCGCCGTAGACGGGCAGGACCGGGTTGGCCCGGAGGCTGCCGATGGAGGAGTTGTTGACGATGGCGCCGCCCGAGGCGGTGGCACGGATGGCCTTGACCTCCGCGGCCATGGCCAGCCATACGCCCTTGAGGTTCACGCTGGTGATGTGGTCGAAGTCCGGCTCGGGGAGTTCGTCCAGGGGGCCGGGGTGCTGGGCGATCGCGCCGTTGTTGAAGGCGATGTCGAGGCGGCCGTAGACCTGCACGGTGCGGTCGACGGCGGCGCGGACGCTCTCTGCGTCGGCCAGGTCGCAGACCACGTAGTCCGCGGTGCCGCCCGCCGCGCGGATCTCCTCGGTGACCGTCTTGAGCTGGTCCTCGGTGCGGGCCGCCAGCAGGACCCGGGCGCCCTCGCGGGCGAAGAGCCGGGCGGCGGCCGCGCCGATCCCGCGGCCGGCGCCGCTGATGAAGGCGACCTTGTCGGTGAGAAGGCCCTGGTAGGTCGTCACTGTGTTCGTCATGGCTTCGAGCCTGGTCCCGGCCCGGCGGCTCATCCAGGCACCGGCGGTACCTGGATGGAGTCCGGCGCCCGGCGCACACTGGTGGCGTGGACAAGCAAGAACTCGCAGGGTTCCTGCGCAGCAGGCGCGAGCGGATCTCCCCCGCCGAAGTGGGGCTGCCGCGCGGCCCGCGTCGCCGTACACCCGGGCTGCGGCGCGAGGAGGTGGCGCAGCTGGCGTTCATCTCGACCGAGTACTACACGCGGCTCGAACAGGCCCGGGGGCCGCGTCCGTCGCGGGAGGTGCTGGGCGGTCTCGCGCGGGCGCTGCGGCTGTCGGACGCCGAGCGCGGGCATCTCCATCACCTCGCCGGGGCTCCGCCCGGACCGCCACCCGGGCCCTCGCGCGAGGTGCGGCAGAGCCTCCTCGATCTGCTGCGCCGGCTGCCGCAGGCCGCGGCCTTCGTGACGTCCGCGGCCTTCGAGGTACTGGCCTGGAACGATCTCGCCGCCGCCCTCATGGAGGACTTCTCCGCCCTGCCCCCGCGCGACCGCAACCTGGTACGCCGCGCCTTCCTCACCCCGCGCCCGGAAGGCAGCAGGCTCTACGGGGTGTCGGACGTCGACGCCTTCGCCCGGCTCTCGGCACAGCGGCTGCGTGCCGTCGCCGCCCGCTACCCCGACTCGCCGACGGTGACCGGGCTGGTGGCCGAACTCCTCGCCGGAAGCGAGGAGTTCCGTCGCCTGTGGGAGTCGCACGACGTGTCCACCGAGCCCACCCTGACCAAGACCTTCCAGCACCCGGTGGTGGGCCCGGTCACCGTCAACTGCGACGCCCTCGACATCACCGACCGGGACCAGCAGGTAGTGATCTACACCGCCACGCCGGGCTCACCGTCGGAGGAGGCGTTGCGCCTGCTGTCCGTCATCGGGACGCAGCGGATGGATCAGCAGGACGTCTTGCCCGCGTAGATCGCCAGCGCCGTGTTGGAGCCCAGGGTGGCGGTGAACTGCCCGCTGGAGTTCACGGTCACCGACGTGTTGTTCTGGACGTTGCAGTACGTGCCCGCGGCCAGCGAGGTCTGGTACGTCTGGGTCAGCGAGTACGACTCGTGGTTGATCGCCACATAACCCTTGCTGCCGCGCCCGAATCCGATCGCGTCGTTGCCGTCGTCCCACCAGTTGGTGAGGGACTGGCCGCTGGTGGCGTTGCGGAAGGCGACCATGGACTTGATCTCCGGCCAGGCGTGCTGGCACTTCCAGCCGTCCTGCCAACAGGCGGTCACCGCACCGTTGTTGGGCGGTCCGGCGTCCGCGTCCGACCATTCGTAGCCGGAGTTGATGTCCGGGGCGCCGTAGGGGTAGGCGAGCATGAAGACGTTGGCCAGCGTGTAGTTGGCACCGTCCTTGTAGTTCAACGTGCTGCCGTTGCGCTCGGTGTCGTGGTTGTCGACGAAGACTCCGGCGACCGAACTGCTCATGTACCCCCAGCCCTCCCCGTAGTTCTTCAGGTAGGCGAGGTTCTCGTTGTTGAAGACCCGCTTGAGGTCGTAGGCGTAGCGGAACTCCTGGACGTCCCCGTTGCCGGTGTACTCGGTGGGCTGGACGGCCTCGCCGGCGCCGTAGATGACCTCCTGCTTCCAGTAGACGGAGGGGTTCGACAAGCGCGACTTGATGTTCGCGAGGTCGGTCGCCGGGATGTGCTTGGCCGCGTCGATGCGGAAGCCGTCGGCGCCGTAGCCGAGGAGGGTGTTCATGTAGCCGGCGATGGTGGCGCGGACGTACTCCTCGCCGGTGTCCAGGTCGGCGAGGCCCACCAGTTCGCAGTTCTGCACGTTGGCGCGGTTGGTGTAGTCGCTGACCGTCGCCGTGCAGTCGTCCATGTCGTACGAGGAGTACAGGCCCGGGTAGTTGTACTTCGTGTACGACGAGCCGCCGGTGCCGGTGCCGCTGCCCGCCGACATGTGGTTGATGACGGTGTCGACGACGACCTTCACACCCGCCGCGTGGCAGGTGCTGATCATGTTCTGGAAGGCGGTCGCGTCACCGAGCCGCCCGGCGATCTTGTAGCTCACCGGCTGGTACGAGGTCCACCACTGCGAGCCCTGTATGTGCTCGGCGGGCGGGGAGACCTGCACGTAGCCGTAGCCGGCCGGGCCGAGGGTGTTGGTGCACTCCTTGGCGACGGAGGCGAAGTTCCACTCGAAGAGGACGGCGGTGACGTCCTTGGTGCCGGGCGGGGAGGCGTGTGCGGTGCCGGGCACCAGGAGCGCCGTGGCGGCGGCGAGGGCGAAGGCGCCTGCAAGTGATCTGCTGCTGGCCATGTGGGGTTCCTTCTCCGTTGAAGGCTCTTGAATGTTCTTGCTGAAATCCCGTGGAAACCTTGCGGTGGCCAGATGCTAAAGGCCCGCCGCCCAAAAGGGCAGCGGGCCGTGTGAAATTGCTGCAAGAACTTCCCGTGGCGGAGCGGTGGTTACGGGGTGGTGGTCCACCAGACCGTCGTGTCGGCCGGCAGCTTCGCCTCGCCGTCCGCCTCGGTCACCTCACCGCTGGCGAGCAGCAGCCGACCGTACGCCGAGGTCGTCACCGACTCCCCGCTCGTGTTCGCGACACACACGAACTCCCCCCGCCGGAAGGCGAGTACACCCTCGGGCGCCCGCAGCCACTCCACCGAGTCGCCCGCGCCGAGGTCGGGCTGAGTGCGGCGGGCAGCGAGCGCGGCCCGGTACAGCTCGAGCGTCGAACCGGCCGTCCCCGTCTGCGCCTCGATGCTCAACTCGCCCCAGCCGTCCGGCTGCGGCAGCCAACTGCCCCCGCTTCCGAAGCCGTACGACGATCCGGTGCGCGTCCACGGGATCGGCACCCGGCACCCGTCACGGAAGCCGTCCTGCCCGGCGCCCCTGAAGTAGGCGGGATCCTGGCGCACTTCGTCCGACAGGTCGACGACATCCGGCAGGCCGAGCTCCTCGCCCTGGTAGAGGTACGCCGAGCCGGGCAGCGCCAGCATCAGCAGCGTCGCCGCGCGGGCCCGGCGCAGGCCCAGGTCCCGGTCCCCGGCGGTGCGGATCTGGGTGCCGAGGCCGGGCGGGTTGGCGAAGCGGGTGGCGTGCCGGGTGACGTCGTGGTTGGACAGGACCCAGGTGGCCGGGGCGCCGACCGGCCGCATGGCCTCCAGCGTCCGGTCGATCACCGTACGGAGCTCCTCGGCGTCCCAGTCCGTCGCCAGGTACTGGAAGTTGAAGGCCTGGTGGAGCTCGTCCGGGCGGACGTAGTTGGCCGTCCGCTCCACGGTCGGGGTCCAGGCCTCGGCGACGAAGATACGCTCGCCCGCGTACTCGTCCAGGACCGTGCGCCACTGGCGGTAGATGTCGTGCACGCCGTCCTGGTCGAAGAACGGCATGACATCGTTGCCCAGCAGCTTGAGCTGCTCGTGCGAGCCGAGGTCGGGCAGCCCCTCCGCCTTCACCAGCCCGTGGGCGACGTCGATACGGAAACCGTCGACGCCGATGTCGAGCCAGAACCGGAGCACGGACCTGAACTCGTCACCCACCGCCGGGTGTTCCCAGTTGAAGTCGGGCTGCTCGGGCGCGAAGAGGTGCAAGTACCACTCCCCGTCCGGGACTCGGGTCCAGGCCGGGCCACCGAAGATGGACTCCCAGTCGTTGGGCGGGAGTTCACCGTGCTCGCCCTTGCCCGGGCGGAAGTGGTAGCGCTCCCGCAGCGGCGAGCCGGGCCCCTCCCGCAGCGCCCGCTTGAACCACTCGTGCTGGTCCGAGGAGTGATTGGGAACGAGGTCGACGATGATGCGCAGACCGAGACCATGGGCGTCACGGATCAGCGCGTCGGCGTCGAGCAGGTTGCCGAACATCGGGTCCACGGCACGGTAGTCGGCGACGTCGTAGCCCGCGTCCGCCTGCGGCGAGGCGTAGAACGGGCTGAGCCACACGGCGTCGACACCGAGGTCACGCAGATACGGGAGTCGGGAGCGTACGCCCTCCAGGTCGCCCATGCCGTCGCCGTTGCTGTCGGCGAAGCTGCGCGGGTAGACCTGGTAGATCACCGCGTCTCTCCACCAGTCGCCTCGCTTGGCTTTGGCGGGGTTCGGTGCCGGGGCGATGGCCGAGTGCTGCTGGGTCATGGCGTCCTTGGTGCGTAACTGGTTTTCGGGCATGGGGAGTTGGTGACGAGGCGGCCGCGGTGATAGCGGGGTCGGATGACCACCACGGCCGCCTCGGGTCTAAGGGGGGTTTGGGGGGCAGCGCCCCCCATAAGGGGCGCGGGGAACTGCGCGACCAGCCCCCACCCGCCCGCAGCCAACAACGAAACCGGGCTTTCTAGCCCTTCGTGCCACCCGCGGTGAGGCCGGTGACAAGGTTCTTCTGCACGAGATAGAAGAACGCGGCCACCGGTATCGCGATCAGCACAGCCGTCGCCGCCATCAGGTTCCGCTGCGCGTCGTGCTCGCTGACGAAGGTCTGGAGGCCGACCGCAAACGTGTACTTCGTGTCGGACAGCATGAACGTCGAGGCGAAGGCCACCTCGCCGAACGCCGTGAGGAAGCTGTAGAACGCGGCGACCGCCAGACCCGGCTTGGCGAGCGGCAGGATCAGTCGCGCGAACGTGCCGAAGGGGTTCAGCCCGTCGACGCGTCCGGCCTCGTCGATCTCGAACGGGATCGTGTCGAAGTAACCCTTGAGCAGCCAGGCGCAATACGGCACCGCCGTCGAGCAGTAGACGAGGATGAGACCAAGGTAGCTGTCGATGAGCTGCAGATCCGCCAGAATCTGGTACATCGGCACAATAAGTACCGCTATCGGGAACATCTGGGTTACCAGCAGCACCCACATGAACTTCCGGTAGCCGGGGAAGCGCATGCGCGAGACGGCGTAGCCGGTGCTGGCCGCGATGGTCACACCGATGACCGTGGTGCCGAGCGAGACGATCAGCGAGCTCTTCAACCAGTCGAAGAACTCGGTGTGCTGGAGCACGAACGAGTAGTTGCCGAGCGTCATCTTCTTCCAGATGCCGGCCGGGTGGAGGTAGTCGTCCGAGTCCGGGCCGAGGGAGAGGAAGACCAGCCAGGCGATCGGGAAGAGCGCGATCAGGCTCGCGACGATCAGGATGCCGTGCGAGGCGAGGGCGCCGGTGCGGCCCAACTCGCCGCGGCGGCGCGTCCGGTGGGGTGTGGTCGTGGTGCTCATGGGGACTCCTGCCTCAGATCGCGAGCTGCTGGTCGTTGCGGTTCAGCCAGCGGCGGTAGAAGGAGGTGAAGACGATCAGGATGGCCAGCAGCAGGATGCCGTAGGCGGCCGACTGGGCGAAGTCACGCGGCTGTTGGCCGAAGCCGAGGTAGTACGACCAGGTGACGAGGATCGAGGCGTCGGGGGCCGTGTTGCCGAACAGCAGGAAGATGACGGCGAACTGGTTGAACGTCCAGATGACGCCGAGGAGTACGACGGTGGAGCTGACCGACCTGAGGCCCGGGAGGGTGACGTAGCGGAATCGCTGCCAGGGGCCGGCGCCGTCCATCTCGGCGGCCTCGTAGAGCGAGGCGTCGATGGACTGCAGTCCGCCGAGCATCGAGACCATCATGAAGGGGACACCGCACCAGGTGTTGACCATGATCGCGGCGGTCCGCTGCCAGAACGTGCTTTCCAGCCAGTCGGGTTGGGGCAGGTGCAGGGTGTGCAGCGCGGTGTTGATGATGCCGCCGTCGGCGAGCATGAAGCGCCAGCCGAACACGGTGACGAAGGTGGGGACGGCCCACGGCAGGATCAGGATCAGCCGGTACAGGGTGCGTCCGCGCAGCTTCTGGTTGAGCAGCAGGGCGAGCGCGAGGCCGATCGTGTAGTGCAGGGTGACGCAGACCGCGGTCCAGACGATCGTCCAGATGAAGTGCGACCAGAAGCGGTCGTACGAGGTCGGGCCGAACAGGATGTCCTTGTAGTTGTCGAGCCCGATGAACTTGTAGGTGGCGTCGATGTGGTTGACGCCGATCGTGCGCGCGGTGTTGAGGCTGTTGGCGTCGGTGAGCGTCAAGTAGAGGCCGTACACCAGGGGGTAGAGCACGAGGACGCCGAGCACGACGACCACGGGGATGATCATCGCGTACGCGTACCAGTGCTTCTGGTAGGCGGACTTGAGGCGCCCGCGGGGTCCGGGTCGGGGTGCGCGGTCACCGTGGCGCTTGCCGGTCGCGCGGTCGATGGCGACTGTCATGGTTCGTTCGACACCTTCTGGAAGGTCAGGAGTTGGGCCGGTGCGCAGGCCGAGGGCCGCCGGATCCGTCCCCCACGCTGCTTGAGGATCCGGCGGCCACTCGGGCTACTTGCTGAAGTCCGGGACCAGCTTCTGGATCGCGAGTTCGGCGTTGCTCAGACCCTTGGTGAGGGACTCCTTGCCACCGGCGATCTTGGGCAGCTCGGTGTCCAGCGGACCCCACAGCGAGCTGTACTCGGCGAGCGCCGGGCGCGGCTGGGCGGCGCCGAGGACGCTCTGGAAGCCGGCGATGCCCGGGTCGGCCTTGACGGCGGCGGTGTAGGCGTCGTCGCGGGTCGGCAGCGTCGAGTTCTTCAGCGCGATCGTCGACTGCGAGGCGGCGGAGGTCATGAAGTTGAGGAACTTCAGGGACGCCTTCTGGTGCGCGGAGTCCGAGCCGGCGTAGACCGAGAGGTTGTGACCGCCGGTCGGGGCACCGGACTTGCCGGTGGAGCCGGCCGGGATCTGGGCGATGCCGAGGTTGGACTTGTCCTTGAAGGCCGAGCCCTTGTAGAAGTTCGTGATCTCCCAGGGGCCCTGGATGATCGAGGCGACCTGGCCGTTGACGAACGCGTCCTGGATGTGGGCGTAGGCGTCGGCGGTGGTGTCGGCGTCGTGCAGGCCCTGGCCGGTGAAGAGGCTGAGCCAGGTGCCGTAGGCCTTCTGCGCGGCGGCGGAGTTCACGGTGATCTTCTTGGCGGCGGCGTCGACGGTGTCGGTGCCCTCGCCGTAGAGGAAGGTCTGCGCGTAGTAGGCCTGGGTGGAGCCCCAGTAGCCGTACACGTTCTCCTTGGCGTCGATCTTGGAGGCGTCGGCCTTCAGCTCGTCCCAGGTGGTGGGCGGTGTGGTGATGCCGGCCTTCGCGAAGATCGCCTTGTTGTAGACGAGGGCGAGGGTGTCGGTGACCAGCGGCACGCCGTAGGTCTTGCCGTCGTACTGGGCCTGCGTGATCAGGTTCGGCTTGAACTTGGCCTGGTCGGCGAGGGCTTCGGTGCCGTCGAGCGGCAGGAAGTAGCCCTTCTTCGCGAAGGCGGGGGTCCAGCCGACCTCCGAACGCAGCACGTCCGGGGCGCCCTTGGAGCCGGCGGCGGTGTCGAACTTGTTCTGCGCCTGGTCGAAGGGCACGTTGACGTACTTGACCTTGATGTTCTTGTTGGCGGCCTCGAACTTGGCGACCAGGGCCTTGTACGTCGGTGCCTCATTGGTGGCGTTGGAGGTGTCCCACCAGGTGATGGTGACCGGCCCGTCCGACTTGCCGCTGTCACTGTCACTGCCGCCGCAGGCCGTCGCCGCGAGGGCGAGGGACGCCACCAGCGCGGTGGCCGCTATGCCACGCCGCATGAGTTCTCCTTGAGGGTGAAAGCCCGTGTGCCGCAGGGGGCGGGCCCGTCCGCCGCCCCTGTGACTCGCCGACCGCTCCTTCGCCGCCGCCGGGCGTCGCCGAACGTAACAGCGATGAAAGCGTTGCGAAAGTCCTTGCTGCAAAAAACTGCAAGACGGCCCGAGAGTTACCCGCCCGTGACCTCGTCTCGATCCGGGCGAAACCGAGTATTGATGCGGCTCAGCGGGCGATGAGACACTTGTGCAAGACTCTGCAAGCTCTTGCCGCACGTCGTATACCGACCAGAAGCCCACCAGAACACGAGGGATCGCGATGACGCAGCAACCCGCAGCGCGCCGACGGCCGGTACAGTCCACTCCCGTGACCACACGGCTTGCCGACATCGCCGCCCAGGCGGGGGTGAGCGAGGCGACCGTCAGCCGCGTCCTCAACGGCAAGCCGGGCGTCGCCGCCACCACCCGCCAGTCCGTCCTCGCCGCCCTCGACGTACTCGGCTACGAGCGTCCGGTACGGCTGCGGCAGCGCAGCGAGGGCCTGGTCGGCCTCATAACGCCGGAGCTGGAGAACCCGATATTCCCCGCCCTGGCGCAGGTCATAGGGCAGGCGCTGACGCGACAGGGTTACACCCCGGTACTCGCCACCCAGACCCCGGGCGGGTCCACGGAGGACGAGCTGACCGAGATGCTCGTCGACCGCGGGGTGGCCGGCATCATCTTCGTCTCCGGACTGCACGCGGACACCTCCGCGGACATGCAGCGCTACGAGCAACTGCGCGCGCAGGGCGTGCCGTTCGTCCTCGTGGACGGCTTCTCGCCCAAGGTGCAGGCGCCGTTCATCTCTCCGGACGACCGCGCGGCGATGACCCTCGCCGTCACCCACCTCGTCTCCCTCGGCCACACCCGCATCGGCCTGGCGCTGGGCCCCAAGCGCTTCGTCCCCGTACAACGCAAGATCGAGGGCTTCGTCCGCACGATGCAGGACCAACTGGCCCTGACCGCCGAGGACGTGGAGACCCGGCTGGTGCAGCACTCGCTGTACACGCTGGAGGGCGGGCAGGCCGCCGCCGCAGCGCTGATCGACCGCGACTGCACGGCGATCGTGTGCGCGAGCGACATGATGGCGCTCGGCGCGATACGGGCGGCCCGGCAGCGGGGTCTCCAGGTGCCCACGGACGTCTCGGTGGTCGGCTTCGACGACTCCCCGCTGATCGCGTTCACCGACCCGCCGCTGACCACGATCCGCAAGCCGGTGCCGGCGATGGGACAGGCGGCGGTGCGGACGTTGCTGGAGGAGATCGGCGGGACGCCTGCGCCGCACAGTGAGTTCGTGTTCATGCCGGAGCTGGTGGTGCGGGGTTCGACTGCTTCGGCGCCCGGGGAGCGGAATCGTCCCTAAGGGGGAGAAAACGCGGCCGTTTCCAGTGCGCTGGTAGTAGTACGGGGACTCTTCTCGTCGTAGAACATGCGAGCCGGACCCGACCAGGGGATGATCGGTCGGGGAAGCCTTTTCTGGCAGACTTTGTGTCTATGGGTGAGACCACCGTGACGACATTGGAAGGCCGTGAAGAAGCCGTTCCGAGCCCCGTCGCGGACGCCGCGGGGCAGGGCTTCGTGCGCCGGTTGCGGACTCCGCGCCGGCCCCGGCTGTGGTTTGAGATCCTGCTGATCGCGGTGAGTTACTGGACGTACTCACAGATCCGCAACGCGGTTCCGGAGCAGCGGGGTCAGGCACTGCGCAATGCCAACTGGATCTGGCGGGTGGAGAACGACCTCGGCATCGCCGTCGAGCAGTCGGTCAACCACGCGGTGAACTCGGCGACTTGGCTGATCGTCGGCATGAACTACTACTACGCGACACTGCACTTCGTGGTGACGCTGGGTGTCCTGGTGTGGCTGTACCGCAGTCATCCGGGCCGGTACGCGGCGACCCGCCTGGTCCTCTTCGCGACCACCGCCGTGGCCCTCGTCGGCTACTACTTCTTCCCGCTGGCCCCGCCCCGCCTGATGACCGGCGGCCACTTCGTCGACACCGTCATGGTCCACCAGACCTGGGGCTCGATGGCCTCCGGCGACCTCAAGCACATGTCGAACCAGTACGCCGCGATGCCGTCCATGCACATCGGCTGGTCCCTCTGGTGCGGCCTGACGATCTTCACCCTGGCGAAACTCCCCTGGGTCCGCATCCTCGGCCTCCTCTACCCGGCGGCGACCCTCATGGTCATCGTCTCCACGGCCAACCACTTCTGGCTCGACGCGGTGGGCGGCATGCTCTGCCTGGCCTTCGGCTTCGCCGTCTCCCGCGTCTGGTACGGCGCGTTTCCGTACGCGTTGCCTCGTACTGTGGCGGTACGGGGGGTGGAGGGGCGCTGGCTGCCGACGAAGGCCTGAACGCTCCGCCGAGGGGGTGCGATGTGCCGTCGTTTCGGCTGCGGCTCCGTCGTGGCTGGTCGCGCAGTTCCCCGCGCCCCTAAGGGGCGCCCGCACTGAGCGCCATCTGGACGTGGTCGCGAACGCTGCACTTCAGCAGCGAGCGCCCTGAAAGGGCGCGGGGCCGTCACACTTGCGGCTCCGCCGCGCGGGCGCGACCAGCCCCCACCGGCGGTCAGCCGAAAAGCAACCCGCCTAGGCCCCGTAGAACAACAGGTCCACCACACCCCTGGCCCGCCGCGTGGTCCGGCGGTAGTCGTCGAGCATGTCCCCCACATGCCCCGGCCCATACCCCAAGTACCTTCCCACAGCGGCCAGTTCACGCGGATCCGAAGGAAACGTGTCCCCCGCCCGCCCCCGCACCAACATCACCGCGTTGCGAACCCGCGTGGCCAACACCCACGCCTCGTCCAGGGTCTCCGCGTCCTCGGTCGAGATGAGCTCTGCGGCACACGCGGCGGCAAGTGCCGCGCGCGTACGGGTGGTACGCAACCCCGGCTCCACCCACCCGTGCTGCAACTGCATGAGCTGGACGGTCCACTCGACATCGGAAAGCCCCCCGCGCCCCAGCTTGGTGTGCAGCGTCGGGTCGGCCCCGCGAGGCAACCGCTCCGACTCCATCCGGGCCTTGAGCCGCCGAATCTCACGTACGGCGTCATCACCGAGCCCCTCCGCCGGATACCGCAGAGGATCGATCAGCTCGATGAACCGGCGGCCCAACTCCTCGTCCCCGGCGACGGGTTCGGCCCGCAGCAGCGCCTGCGACTCCCAGACCAGGGACCACCGGCGGTAGTACGCCTCGTAGGAGTTCAACGACCGTACGAGCGGCCCCGACTTGCCCTCGGGACGCAGGTCCGCGTCGATCAGCAGGGGCGGGTCCGAGCTGGCGACCTGAAGCAGTCGGCGCATCTCGGAGACGACCTTGTTGGCGGCCTCGGAGGCCTCGCGTTCCGGTACGCCCTCGCGGGGTTCGTGCACGAACAGGACGTCCGCGTCGGAGCCGTAGCCCAGTTCGTGGCCGCCGAAGCGGCCCATGCCGATGACGGCGAAGCGGGTGGGCAGGGTGTCGCCCCAGCCCTCGCGGACGACCGCGCGCAGCGTGCCGGCGAGGGTGGCCGCGGTGAGGTCGGAGACGGCGCCGCCGACCCGGTCGACGAGGGCGCCCTGGTCGGCCTCGGCGGGCTGGGTCTCGGTGCCGTAGGAGCCGACGATGTCGGAGGCGGCCGTACGGAAGAGTTCGCGGCGGCGGACGCCGCGGGCGAAGGTGACCGCCTGGACGACGTCGTCGGCGCGGCCGACCGCGGCCAGTATCTCCTGGTCCAGGTGGGCGCGTTCGCGGGGTTCGAGGCCGCTGCCGCCGTCGCCGTCGCCGAGCAGGGCGACCGCTTCGGGGGCGCGCATGAGGAGGTCGGGGGCGAGCCGGCCGGCCGACAGGACGCGGGCGAGGTTCTCGGCGGCGGCGCCCTCGTCCCTCAACAGCCGTAGGTACCAAGGGGTTCTGCCGAGCGCGTCGGAGACCTTGCGGAAGTTGAGGAGGCCCGCGTCCGGGTCGGCGGAGTCCGCGAACCAGCCCAACAGGACGGGCAGCAGGGTGCGTTGGATGGCGGCCTTGCGGGTGACGCCGGAGGCGAGGGCCTCGATGTGGCGCAGGGCCGCGGCCGGGTCGACGTAGCCGAGGGCCACCAGGCGTACGCGGGCCGCCTCGGCGCTCAACCTGGCCTCGCCGGGGGCGAGTTGGGCGACCGCGTCGAGCAGCGGACGGTAGAAGAGCTTCTCGTGCAGGCGGCGCACGACAGTCGCGTGGCGCTTCCACTCGCGGTTCAGCTCGGCGACCGGGTCGGTGCGCAGGCCCATGGAGCGGCCGAGACGGCGCTGGTCGGCCTCCTCGACGGGGACGAGGTGGGTGCGGCGCAACCGGTAGAGCTGGATGCGGTGTTCCATGGTGCGCAGGAAGCGGTAGGCGTCGTCGAGGCGGGCGGCGTCCTCGCGGCCGACGTAGCCGCCGGCGGCGAGGGCCTGGAGCGCAACGAGTGTGGTGCCGCTGCGCAGCGAGATGTCGGCGCGGCCGTGCACCAACTGCAGGAGCTGGACGGCGAATTCGACGTCTCGCAGACCGCCGGGGGCGAGCTTCAGTTCGCGGTCGATCTCGGCGGCGGGGATGTTCTCGACGACCCGGCGGCGCATCTTCTGCACGTCGGTGACGAAGTTCTCGCGCTCGGCCGCCTTCCACACGAGGGGTTCGAGGGCGGTGACGTACTCCGCGCCGAGCGCGAGGTCACCGGCCACCGGACGGGCCTTGAGCAGGGCCTGGAACTCCCAGGTCTTGGCCCAGCGCTGGTAGTAGGCGAGGTGGCTGGCGAGGGTGCGGACCAGCGGACCGTTGCGCCCCTCGGGGCGGAGGTTGGCGTCGACGGGCCAGATCGAGCCCTCGACGGTGGTCTCCGAGCAGATCCGCATCATGTGCGCGGCGAGCTTGGTGGCGGCGCGGAGCGCCTTGCCCTCGTCGGCTCCGTCGACCGCCTCGCCGACGAAGATGACGTCGACGTCCGAGACGTAGTTCAGCTCGTGGCCGCCGCACTTGCCCATCGCGATCACCGCGAGCCGGCACAGCGCGGCGTCGTCGGGCGCGGCGGCGCGCGCGATGGCGAGGGCGGCGCGCAGGGTGGCGGTGGCGAGGTCGGCGAGTTCGGCGGCGGTCTGCGCGAGGTCGGTGGTGCCGCACACGTCGCGGGCGGCGATGGACAGCAGACAGCGGCGGTAGGAGACGCGCAGGGCAACGGGGTCGGTGGCTTCTGCCAGCCCTCGTTCGAACTCCTCCACCCCGGGGTGGAGGTCGCGGGGTTCGTACATGACGAGGGCGTGCCAGTCGCGCGGCTGCCGGGCGAGATGGTCACCGAGGGCGGCGGAGGCGCCGAGCACACCGAGCAGCCGGTCCCGTAGGGGCTTCGCCGCGATCAGCGTGTCCGTCAGCTCGCGCCGGGCGGTGGGTTCGGGCTGCGCCTCCAGGAGCCGTACGAGACCCTGAAGGGCGAGGTCGGGGTCGGCGGTGGCGCCGAGGGCCTCCAGCAGGACCGGGTCGTTCCTTATCGGCGCCAGCTCCGTGCTCTCCAGGAGCCGCTCGGCGGCCGAGGGATCGGTGAAACCGTGCCGCAGCAGCCGCGTGAAGGTACTGCTCCTGCGTCCCGGCGCCGTCATCCTCGGCCTCCCTCGGATCAAGGTCGTTTGGCCGAGCCTAACCGGAGACGCTGACAGAAGCGCCGGGGCGGGAGAGGGGTTTCAGCGGGCCACCACCAGGGTGGCGGGGCGGGCCGGATCCACCAGCACCGTGTCGCCCGGCCCGCCGGGACCGCCGTCCGACGGCAGCACCACCGCGGAGTCCGGGCGTCCGGCAAGCGGAATCACGGCGCGGGAGACCGTGCCGGGGCGCCCGGTGCCGGGCAGGGAGGCGTACTGGACGTCGAGGCACTGCTTGCGCAGCCTCGCCAGTGCGGTCCCGACAGGCGTCAAGTGCATCGCCGCCGTCGCCCTGCCCACCGCCCCGGGCCGTACCCGTGTCTGCCAGTTCTTCCGCAAGGACCCGAAGCCGTTCACCGACCACGAGATGACCACGCTCGGTCTGCTGGCCCCGCACCTGTACGCCATCTACCAGGAGGCCGCTCTCCGACGCCGTTCCCCGGTGCGGCTGACCCGTCGCGAACTCGACGTCCTGCGCTGCGTCGCCCGCGGTATGAGCACCCCGCAGATCGCCGAGCAGCTCGTCGTCTCGACCAGCACCGTCCGCAAGCATCTGGAGAACGCCTTCAACCGGCTCGGCGTCTCCAGCCGCACCGCCGCGGTGGCTCGCGTGTTCCCGGAGGCGGAGGCGGTCTGACCTGGGGATCCTGGCCCGCGACCTTTGTCGGCGATCCCCGCTTTCGTGTTCGCTGTGGCGCCCCGCACGGTTTTCGGCTTCGGTAAGGGGGAGCCGTTCAGCCAGACGCGGTGGCGGTTCGAGTGACGCGCCTGACAGACGTGCCTGACAAAGGAGTCAAGCCATGGACATGACCCTCGAAGTGATCCTTCTCCCCGTCTCCGACGTGGACCGGGCCAAGGCGTTCTACCAGGACAAGGTCGGTTTCCACGTCGATCTCGACGGCGAGGTGATGGAGGGCGTGCGGATCGTGCAGCTCACGCCGCCGGGGTCCGGGTGTTCGATCGCGCTGGTCGACGGCCTGCAGGTGCCGACCGGGACACCGCAGCCGGGGACGTACCACGGCATGCAGCTGTGCGTGCAGGACGCGAAGGCGGCCTACGACGAGCTGACCGCGCGCGGGCTCGAGGTCAGCGAGCCGGTGCAGTTCGCGCCGCAGGACGGGGCGACGTTCATGTACTTCAAGGACCCGGACGGCAACGGGTGGGCGATCCAGGAGTACCGGAAGCGGGCGACCGAGCCGTTGCACCAGGTACTGGCCCAACTGGCGGGGCCGCAGCAGTAGTTCACCACCGACATCAATTCACCACTTCTTCATCCATCGGGTTGGGGGTGGTGGGATGCGGGCATTTTGGCGTGTGCATGCTCTGTCCGCACCGTCACCCCCGTCCTCCCCCCCACCCGGAGGTTGAAGTTTGCGGCTGTTCTGGCAGTTCCGGCAGTTCCGGCAGTTCCAGCGGTTCCGTTGGTTCCGTGTACCGCCGCGGTCGCGCCGTCGTGGCGTCCGCGCTCGCCTTCTCGGCAGCCGCCGTCGGGGTCTGGACCGGTTTCGGCACCGCCTCGACCGCGCATGCCGCGACCGTGGTGCCGACCCCGGACCACGTCGTCGTCGTGGTGATGGAGAACCACGCCTACAGCCAGGTCATCGGCTCCTCCAGTGCCCCCTACATCAACTCGCTCGCGTCCGGCGGCGCCGCCCTCACCCAGTCGTACGGGATCACCCACCCGAGCCAGCCGAACTACTTCGCGCTGTTCTCCGGCTCCACCCAGGGCATCACCAGCGACAGCTGCTACACGGCGGGCTTCTCCTCGGCCGCGAACCTCGCCTCCGAGGTGACGGCGGCGGGCGGCACCTGGGCCAGCTACAACGAGACGCTGCCCAGCCAGGGTTCGACGACGTGCAGCAGCGGCAACTACGCGCGTAAGCACAACCCGTGGTTCGGTTTCTCCAACGTCGCGACCTCGACGGCGAAGACCTTCGCGCAGTTCCCCACGGACTACACGACGCTCCCCGACATCTCCTTCGTCACGCCCAACCTGTGCAGCGACATGCACGACTGCTCGGTGGCGACCGGTGACACCTGGCTGAAGAACAACCTTGGCGCATACGCCACTTGGGCCAAGACCCACAACAGCCTGCTCGTCGTCACCTTCGACGAGGACAACCTGCTCAGCGGCAACCGCATCCCGACGGTCTTCTACGGCCAGCAGGTGACGGCGGGTTCGACGTCC
>Ga0307511_10001657_pt1 | contig 23463 bp, 22 predicted proteins | sample 13_EM_MG_FD_200266 | JGI IMG/M metagenome (GOLD analysis project Ga0307511, IMG submission 200266) | Populus trichocarpa ectomycorrhiza microbial communities from riparian zone in the Pacific Northwest, United States - 13_EM | ecosystem: Host-associated > Plants > Roots > Unclassified | place... | reverse complement strand
AGTTCGCCTGTTCCGTGAGATCTTCGTGCAGGGCCTCCTTTTGGACTCTCGCATGGTCCAGTGATTATACTCCACTACCAGTCTCTGTGCCTCCTTCGGCAGATTGGCGTGTAGCACGCTGCCGAACATCACGATTGGAGGGATCTGGCCCACTCCGCATTCGAGGTTCCTATGCCAGGGCCATGCCTCGTGAAGTGTAGGTCCTCACACTGCCCGCAGTTTGGTGATGTCGGGTTTTGTCCCCATTGAGTGTGCCTCCAATCTCCGCGGTCTTGGCAATTCTTTTGGGGACGGGTAGTTTTTTCCTGTGTTCGTAATTCAGCACTCGTATTTATACTATGGTATATGACGAGGGCATCCCCGGGTGAAGACCCGGCTGGATTGTCCAACCTCTAGGCCGTGCCGGACCCCTTCTGAGCTACATGATGATTCCCCCTGTATCCCCCCTGGACAGAATCACTGAAAATATGAAATGCACCACCTTTCTGCAAAAAAACGGGTCCGTCCATGTCCACCCACTTCCTTCCCATTCAGTTGCTCACGCACCCGGCGGCTAGGACATGTGCTGAGTTCTGCGCCACCCCACATCCGCATATGGGTTCTGGGCTCTCCCGATTTGATGCAGTCACGCTCTCATAGGTCCCCTGTCGGTGTGGATGTACATGAGCCCCCTCAGTGCGCCCCTGTCCCACTCGCTTTGTGGTGTCCTCGTGTGTAGATGGTAAGCCTGTCTGATGCCCACCGGTGTTGCTATGCTGAGCTGTAGAATCATGTTGCCTACCATCGCTGCTGTCTTCACCCTGGCGTCCGCCTTTTTGTTTCCCCATACATACCCCGCTGTGTTCCCCTCGTACGTCGATGACCTACACTTGGGGGTTTCAATATACAGGCGCGGGGAATAAAAATGGACGGACTGTTGGAGGAGGCGGATGGAATCGTGAACAGTATAGCAGCTGAGAATCATCTACCATTAGAAAATTCAAAGCACGAGAAGCTAGTCCTACAGAATAAGAGGAGGAAAAAGAACAAGGATGTGAAGTGGGTGAAATTGCTGGGGATCATTATGGATGAGAGCCTGACATTCAAGGAACACTGGAAAGCCCGGATTCAGAAAGCACCAGCAATACCCACACAGTTCAATGGGTTAGGAAACTCCCAATAGGGGATAAGTGCCACTACTGGAGGCAGATCTACACTGGGATGATCCGAGCAGTAGCCTTGTGGACGTCAGACTTAGGATGGAGAGGACAGTGTGACTGGGAGAAGAAATTCGAACAACTTCAGTACCAGGCTCTGAAGAAATGCGTCAACGTGACACATAGATCCAGGATTGAGCTGCTCAGTCAGATTGCGGGGGTGGAGTCTCCGAGAATGGCACTGGATGCAGCACAGGCCAGCCTCATGGGTAAAATAATGCAGGACACTACCGCAGTAGGAGACCTGATTTTTGAGGATGAGAAGGGAAGGAATACGGAGGAGGGAAGGGAGTGGGATGTTTTCAGACAAGAGTACACTGTCAGTCCAGATGGATTCACCTCTGTCTTGAGAGCAATCCAAAGCAAGGCAGGGGTATTGAAAGAGGAGGGATGCAAGAAGATGAGTTATGGAGGAAGGGTAGAGAAGGTGGAAGTACCGGAGGTCAAACTCCAGGCTCAAGCAGACTCTGAGGCAGAAGTATGGATGGAAGCCATTAACCAAGCCAGGGAATATTGTGAAGCCACCGGAGTCTACACTGATGGCAGCATGAATGAGGATGAAGTAGTTGGAGCCGGTTGGTATGTGGAGGGAGGAGAGAAACAAGGGGGCAACACTAGGCAAGTTGGCAACAGTGTAGGATAGAGAAGTGTGCGGAGTAAGAGGGGCGCTAGAGGATGCACCAAGTGAATCCAACGTATTAAGCCTTTTAGACTCACAAGCAGCAATTGCGGCAGTGAAGAAGGAAGGACAAACAGGAAGAGCAAGGACTCGTGACCTCAAGATAGTGATGAAGGATATTAAGGAACGGCAAACCAGACTGGGACCAAATGCGGTATCATCCGGATGGGTCAAGGCTTATAATGAGGTACATGGCAACGAAAAGTTAGACCAACTGGCAAAGGAGGCCACCAATTTATATCCGGAAGACCCCCACATCACGGAGGGGGGATTGAAACAGGAATGGAAGAGGAAGAGAGAGGAGGAACAAAGGGTGAAGGGTGCGGGGATGGGAAGGGTAGTGAGAATGGAATAGAAAGGCAAGGGTCATGTACATCCGATGTCACACTGGTAAGGGCAACCTACAAACATGGAGACACAAAATTGGAAAATCAGACCACCCCGAATGCCGGAAGTGCGGAAGATATGCAGAGACTGGCAAGCACGTAGCCTTGGTCTGCATGCATGGAGCAGAGATAGGGCGGAGGTGGGGGGCATGGGAGGACATGGACGATAGAGCCAGATGGGCTAGGAAGGAAGAGGATGCGGAGGGATTCTACACGGACGATCTGGTGGAGACTTTTTTCTCTAATGTTGTCCTACGTTGATTTCCTATTTTGCTGTTCGTTTTCTTAGGGGGGGCCGATAGGGGCATGGTGGCGGAGGATTCATACATGCACGGGGGAGGGCCCGAAAGGGGCGTGGTGGCGGAGGTTATACTTATTATAGGGGTTGGACCGGCAGATGGTGTGGCGGCGGAAGAGGGTATTTCTTTAGATATTTCTTTGGTTCGGAAGGCTGGACGTTTATGTAGCCCGTTTTCCCGTGGGTATGCCACCTCCTCCGGGGGTGGTAAACGGGGGCGCCGGCGTATAGACTCAAAAAAATACCCCGCTGTGTCCCTTGACCCACACCTTTTTCACAAAGCTTCCACTACCCGTTCGTCCACCTATGACCTAGTTTGTTGTGCCTTGGATCCTAGGGTTCATGCAGCACCTGATTGCCCCTAGACTATCCGACGCTACCGTCTGGTACCCTTCCTCCAGCACCACTGCTATCCCTAGCATCTCCGCGTCCATCACCGTGGCCAGCTCTCATAAATATATTACCTTTTCTGCCGAAGCCGCGCCAGTGGGACCCGCCAACCTGCCCCTGTCAGGGTACCCTTGTAAGAAATACTCTCCCGACCTTATCCGAGAGAATGCTATGTTGGGGTCCAAGCTTTTCTGAGAAACATATTATGTTGGGGTTGAGGGATATATACGACCGAAATGTATAACATGTTAAGGTATTGCGACATATGTCATATATGCCATATAGGCCGCCATAACTCGAGAAGAAAGGATATCACGTCAGGGATGGATATCATGTATATAGAGGCTGGTATGTATAAACCACCGAGAGAGAAGACATGCAATATACATTGGATAAACCCGAAGACGTAGTCTCCTTCATACACACTTGCCATATATTTTTTCCCACAACACTACGTCTTGGTACTCCCTTGATTCGATTGTGCGATCTCCGTGGCAGCCCGCCATCCATCTGAGCTTCACTTCCGGTCCTAGTTCCTATCTTAGCATCCTTTTTTTTATTTTTGGGATTCAGGAATACAAGCGACATGGAGAGTCTGGAAGTGCTGATGTGACCGTAATTGAACAACAACGGCCGGAAATTGTAAATATCATTGTGTCTTATCAGTATGAGGATATCATCAATATGGACGGGGCAGGGATGTTCCCGCAGTCTTCCTACAGACCGACATGAAGGATTTAAGAAAGACAACCGCCTGATCATTATGATCTGCGCATATGCAGATAGATCCCCCGCTGGATTATTGGAAAGGCTGAACAGGATGCTTCAATGGAGTCAATCTTCAGCGTCTGCATCTACGCATGCAATATCGCAGCAATGAAAAGGCTTGGGTTACAATGATATTATTCCTTGTGACTGAATTGGTTCAGCAAGCGCCTACCTGATAGTCGTAAGGATGCATTAATTCAAATAATTTTTCTGAACATAAGGTACCCAGTGATTATTTGTTTTGTTTTTTATATATACTTATTACTCATTTGTGGCTGCAGGTCCCTGCTGATGAAGTTCCAGCTTATATCGAATAATCTTCCTGCTTTCGAATATTACCTCCAACTTGTCACCATGCGACCAAGGAATTATTACAACGTTAAAGGCCTACAGTCGACAGTTGTATTATCCAGGCCTTCTCACGTGGCTAGAAGCTCATCCAACCCAGAACCCCGCATTGCTACGAACTCCACTGGTTGACAAAAAAACCTGAGCTACAATCCGGATATTCTCACTGCAATTCAAACGGTTCTACAGGCCTGCTCTAAGGTATTGGAGGAGACAATATGTCGTTGTTGTAACAAAGCTCATCTCCATTTGGAAGGACCAGGAGAACCCTTCCGCCTCGCAAATGGAAATCCACATTCTGAACTCTATGATTCTATTCAAATTCAACTCCGAGCTATTCCAACAATTCCATACCTTAATTAACAATACCTACAAGCCTTTGTAGCTCCTCCGGATCAGTATTCCAGAGCGTCAAGCCAACCTCACTAACGAAGCTATCGCAGCTACTTTTGCCCCACCAACCCATAGCCGAGCAAATTCAGCTAAACAACCTAACTCAGCCACCCATGATGACTCTGAGCATGGACCTATTATCACTAGGGCTAAAATGGACCAAGCTTAGAGGCCCTGCAGCTCTATATTATCCAGGCTGCGCCCAGTACTGCCACTCTGCAGGGTACGGCATCCCTCATGGACTCCATAACTTCCTTAACGAACGGGATGTCGGAGCTCTGCAAGCAGCAGTCGCACTTTGAGAAGTGTCTTGTGCAATGGGAGGATGGATTCGATAGTCGCATGGTAGATACGGACTCGGGATATCATGTATCTAGTGAAATATCAGTTGTTTTTCACGCCTTCGGTCTAACTGCATAAACCTGCCTATACAGCCTGGTGGCAAAATGTTTGATACGCCACTGCATAAGGCTTTTCATTTAGCGCGCATATGGTAGGTTTAGCGTACATAGTATAGGCTAAGCGCAATTATGTTGGGTTTAGCGCGCATATCTAGGCTGTCCGTGCATAGTAAACAATTGGAAAACAAGCGCGTAGACAACAACAGTATGAACAATGGAGGAATGAACAATATATCTACATATACAACCTCCTAATACTTGGTATACTACCCCTCTGCTTTAATGACAGCTGCTACACGACGGGGCATAGAGGTATAAAGACTCCCCAGCAGTGACTCGGGAATCTCTTTCCAGATCTCTTCTAATGCATCCGCCACCGCCTGCTTCACCGTATCAACTGAACACGCAAATTAATGAACTCCGGATATCTTTTATGAAGTTGCCGCTTCATATATGCCCACACATCTGCTGGAGTATCGGTAGCTGCTGGAGTATCGGTAGCTGCATCTTCTGCTAGAAGGGTTTCAAGCTCGGCTCGGGAGATATTAAGTTGGGCTGACATAAAGCAATATGGAAGCAGCTTGGTATGATCACTGTATGGGAGCAGGAAAAAGTGTCCTGACGGAATTGATGCATTTATAGAGGTTAGACTGTATCATACTCCTCTATAATTCATAAGAATAGCTGGTATTACTATTGCCAATACTTGACCTAATAAATGTATGTGCTCTCTAGCCTTGATGCCATTGCATTCACAGTTCATATGCTGATCGCAGATCAAACCACTAATCCTTGCTCGGAAGCTATCATCAAAGTCTCCAGATCACTGCACATATAGGTCTCTAATTATGCCTTACACTAAACGGTCTATTACTATGCCCCTACATTAATTGAGACTCAAAATAATTAATTATCTTAAAGTGACCATAAGAAATCCCCTATAGCAGCATAACTGAAATACGACTAGAGTGAAATTTACGCAGCAGCAGAACAGGGATAAGACTATACCTGTGGGAGCGAATAGAGCCTGTAGAGCAGCTATGGGAGCCCATAATTGCTAGCCGAGGCGTGTTGAACCATTCTAACGGTACGAAAACCAGTCATGTGCCATATAAATTCCGCGTTCAGATTGTAATGCAACAACGGAATGTCGACCCCACCGTACCACCGGCCAACACTGATAGTAGCACCGGACAAAACACCAGAAAGCAGCGTATCCCCTATTGTACTACGTGGGCTTTACTGGTGCACGGTTTGCTCGTCGTTGTTTTTCATCTAGACCTGACAGAACCCTAGCCTGAGCTGTAGCTTGATTCTACCTTTATATCTATATGGCACACAAGTTGCGCTTATCTACATATCCACTACACTAGTTTATTTGGTATACACTTCAACAACGTTCAGAAACCTGTTCAAAGGTCAGCAAGGAGGTACTAAAAATAGAGCGGGCTAACAATAGAAGAGATTAAGAGTAGAGAAAACCAACGGTTTAAGTAAACCAGAGACCAGTTCACTTCAGGAGAGGGTTAAGGGATCGGCGGTACTACAGCAGAGATGATCAAGGGTGCCGCCGAGGCAGGCTGGCGGGTTATGGGTGCTACACAGGAGAGAGCACAGGGGTGAGAGTGGGTTGAGGGGGTTGACGGTGCTATGGAGGAGGGGCTCAAGAAGGTTGTAGGTGATGGTGTGGGAATGATCGCTGAAGAGATAGAGGCGCTTCGTACAATTTTCAACCTAGACTTGATCATTGATGGTGAGTTGATCCATGCCATCCTAGCCAGAACACATATATCAGGATGCTGCGATAGCTAGGCTTCCTATACAGATTGGATAAATTGTATTCCAACACTATTGAATATGCTCTACGATATGCGCCTATTAGCTAGTAGAAGACCTCATGTGAACACCAATCCCCTCCTACATGGGCTGCATACGAGTAATGAGATTTTAAAAAAAAAAATTAAAAAAAAAACCCAAAACTATGGAATACACACGCAAGATACCACCCCCCCCCAAACTACCGATATCATGAACTGACAAGCCTGTGCAGTGGCAGGACCTTCATTTACCATCTATATTCATATTAGGATACAATATCTAGGTATAGGGTAGTGTAGGAAGCTATTGTTTATATGTAATTACATTGCATCATTCAGCGATTTCAGGCTTTTGAACCAGCACCCTGATCCTCGACCGGCTCTGCACCTCCACACGCTCTTAGAGGTAGTGAGTAAATCCGGTGGCAGTTATCCCTTGCAAAGCCCTTTGCATAATTTGACATACTGTGGTGCATTACAAATCCAATTTGGGGAAACCGGAAATTTTTCCCAAAGACCCCAGGGTTTTTCTAGAGCACTGCCTTGTGGGGATATTGTCCCTCATTCAACACCCAGATTCACCCCTTCGGTTTGGATATCATGTCGTAGTGGATCTAGATTTGTGCGCCGGTCCTGTGGTTTGAATTCCCAATTATGGGGCACTAGTGCGGCTGCAGATTGCAGAGACGCCCACATCATGTAAAAATCCGCGAACAATATCACATTCCAAGAAGATACTCGACAAGAGGCTGGCACAGGGCATCTATAGCTACTACCACCAACATTTATTATGGTTATATATATCTCACCAATAGAGTATACAAAGCATGACTCGAGTAGGTACTGGATTCACAACCTAGAGGGCGACTTGGGGCAGACTCATGCATAAGCACTGGCCGACAGCGATTCGCCGATTTTGACGGTATCAACTGTTGGAACGCCGATTCCACCGACGCATCCTGTACTCTAATTATCGTTCCGGGATGGCCTTGTTGAAGTAGGTGTTCTAAATTAATGGGTACTAATTCGAGCATATTGCTATGCTAGGTGGACCACTTTTTTTCTCTGTACTTGCAGTCCAGATAACATGGTAGACCACTAGAGAGGTAATTCTTCCTCACACTCTGGCCACTAGTACACAATTTCTCAGGGTGATTGCACTGCACTCTGATATAGAGCGCATAATGGCATATAACTTCGATCGTTCAATTATACACAGGTAGGCTTCTTTTACAATCAAAATCCCTGCCGAAAAATGTCACAATGTACGACGTAGCAGCGAGTGCGTTTGCACTTGACTTCAACTGCACTCTCCTATGAAATGTTGACTTAATGCTGTAATTATAGTTCCGATAGTAATAATCTACATGCGCAATCTACATGACCAAAATATGTCTCAGTCTTCCGAATAAAACACTCTTTTAATGGTCGGCTTGGTAACCGACGGTATTCTCCACCCTGTAGAGCATGACACTACCCTAATGTGACAATAGTGCAGATGTTGTGCAAACGGAATACCTCCTACGGTCTGTCTCTAATATTGAAGCGACGAGTTTGTGCACAAAATGTACAATCCCGTGACCAACTACCCGTATCACAAATTCCTATGGGTAATGTTTTGTTCTAGGCAGTAAGCGTTACTTTACACTAATTTGCAACAATTCAAAACAACCAATTGACTATTATGCATAAATTCAAGAATAACTGTCAAAAGGTCTACCAGTATCAAAGTTAAATAATGTGGGGTTCACTAGTACGTCCTTGGAAAGTATGGGACGATGGCTCATCATGGCCCTCGCTGCGACCGCATATGAGTATCCGAGTATTTTTAAAAATAAAAAAAAGGCAAACATAGAGAGTCTGGGATTGGAGAACAGGGGTACATGGCAAGGCATAACAACTTGTATAGGCAATTAGCAACCACTTTGAGAATTTCTCACGTTTATCAGGTCAGGGGGTAACAACTGAATCACATGAACCTCATGAGCTTGATAAGTGCAAATTTTCAGATACCGTAAATTAGCTGACTTGTGATTCCAGTTATTTTTCAAACTAGGTAATTTGGGCTTCTGTGCCCACCGACTAATAACCTTCCAGCATTGCCCTTCATCTTTTCACTACAAACCTGTGGCACACTTGGTCGTATCAACGCGCCTCAATTTGGAGGCACGCTAGGTACTGCAATTAGTTCTATATTGCACACTGCGTGATACACGTCTAAAACAATAAATCAGGGGTTTCTTCAGACTCAATCGTACCGGGTAGGCACATGAGAGACACAGAGGAGGCCTTAGACTACCAGTACCGGTATGTGTAAAGCTTTTGGGGCAACACAGGCCACAAAATGGCTGTGCGCGGCAGATGCAGCAGCACCTGAAAGCTGCTTAGCCAGGCCTCGATCTAGAAGGTTGCCCACACTGACTTGTTGATACGTATCTACTCTAGCTCCTGAAATCTCAAAATATTCGCATGTGCAGGTGTGTATGAAAAGGAAGGAATAGAAAGTACATGCGAGGGAACTGACTTGAGCAGGTTCCTGCTGGCAAATCTTAGTGGCAGCAGCTGTGGAGGGTCAAATGATTGGAGAGGGCAATGTGAAGGGATTTTCAAGTCAATATAACCGATGCTGCATCCTGTCTTCTCAATCCACACCTCCACGCTCCTATCTAGTTGGAAAAATTACAGGTAACCAGAGGTATCGGCATACTAATAAGCTAACCGCTGAAGAGGTTAGGATGGAAGAAGAAGGCACCTCATCCCGACCGCGACTCCAGAAACCTCTGCCAGGGAGAGGCATCTCTACACCGAACGCAGACTCTGCACCTGAAATTTCTGACGCCTCAACAGCAACGACAAGGCTACGGGAATCTCCAGTCCCTACAGCGGCAATGCGAACGGAGGAACCCACATGGTACAACTCCCGAGGGTTTCGCCCCCCTCACTTGAAGACTTTCACCACAGAAGCACAAGCGTCAACCCCTAGGGCAGCTCAGAATTCCAACCCAACGCCCCAGAATATATTCAATACCAGCTTGATGACCACAGTTCCCAGAAAGCACACCCTACCACATCCCCCTGACGCTCTAACGAGACAAATAATTTCCACTGCCAATGTACCCACGACCCAGCTTACGCCGTCGAGTGCACCAGTGCCGGCACTACCTGCAAATGTATTCACATTTGGGGGTACTCCCGATATGCAGCTTACGCCTCCGATACTACCACAACCTGATAATCGCCTTGTAGTTGTACCTCCTTGCAACGTTGAAGTCCTCTGGGACATGGTGCTCGCCATAACTCAGCAAAAGTTAAAGCTTCATAAACTACCTCTATTGGACCCCACAAAATACTCGGGTCAATCTCAAACAGCAACCGAAATTATTCAGTTGATCACTGAGGAGTTACAGGGTTTCATCAAAAATCTCGAACGTGAGGAAGGTGGCTGGTTACGTGACAAGTTTGGCTGGTTACCAGAGGCTCTCAAAGCTCTGGATCATTATATAATTGCCATAGATGTAGCAATACAACATAATGCACATATCACAGCTCTGGTCTGGGCGGGTGCGAGAACAATGTTAAAGGTTTGTCCCAGCAGAAATGGGTCTCATCAGATGGAAAGCATTAGCTGATGCACATTATTTAGGTTGCCTTGAATCATATAGAAGCTACCGAAAGCCTTAACACGGCATTAGCGACAATTATTGCAAAGATGTCAGTTTGCGATTTTTATGCTAGTGTGTATGCCGAAACTACACTCACTTCCACTGCGAGTCAAGATACCCTCCGAGGAACTCTACATTCAGCTCTGCCAGAGTTTTACGCATCTATCATCGTGTTCACTATAAAAGCTGGACAATATTTCGACCCTAAAACCTCTAGTAGGCGCTTGCACCCCTGATTCTTCTTTTACCTCGCCAAAAACCCTTTGCGCCGCCTCTATCCCAATGACCCCAACCTTAGGTATGCCTCACACTGACGTTATCTGTAGAGAGAACAAAAATCGCATATCTTTTCAGACCGTTTGCGGTTGAGTTTAAGCCGTTCATTGAGGATATGTCTCAAAAGCAGAGGCTAGTTGAGGAATGCAGCAAAATGGCTACCATGGCAAGGATCATGAGTTCGTGGTTCTTACTCGCATGATAGTTAACGAACCCCAGTTGGTGGCTAATAAAAAGTGATGCTAAAGAGAACTCCACAAAGCTCGACAAATTGGAAACACTACTCAACGTTATCAATTCAAGAGTGAGACCACTAGCCCGCCTTGAGGGTCAGTACAAACCCCCGAAGAGTCACGTACCCGGACAACCACTCATTTGTGTATACAGATCTCCCAGAAATTGCAAAAGAAAGCTTCAATATGGTCCGGGAAATTCAGGCAAGACTGGAAGGTAAAAACAATGGCACCCATAGGTCATTACACTGTAATCATGTCTAACAGTCTTAGATGAGATAACTCACGGGCTTTTACAGCAGCTTTCCACTTTGAATGCCCCAGGGGTACACCAGGATATACAGTCCCGTCGGATAGATCATACAGGAACCTGGCTACTGGAAGATCACCGTTTCCGACAGTGGCGTGACACTGAATCCGACAACAATACCTTGTGCTGTTATGGGATCCCAGGAGCCGGAAAAACAATAATGAGGTAAGTTCGGCACCCTCAAGTTCAGAGAGAGTTTCGGACATTTTTGATCTGACATTGTACCGTCAGCTCCATTGTCATTGATGATTTGGTATCCAGATATTGCCAAATACCTCAAGTCGGCATTGCGTGGGTTTATTGTGACTATCGCCACCAAAAAAACCACTCACTAGTCAACATCCTAGGCAGCATTCTCAAGCAGTTCCTTCGAGCCGTTTCTTCACCGAGAACATTAGCGGAGGTTGTGAAGTTACTCGGTGTTAGGGAAAAAACCGAAACAAGAATAGACCTTCCCCAGGTTTTGTACCTGCTGAAGCTTACATTGACTCAGCTAGATTACTCGTTTCTCTGCCTGGATGCTCTTGACGAGCTAGTCCCTCAAGCCCTAGTGGAGCTACTCAAAGCTCTTCACGCTGAATTCAGTACTACACGGATATTTCTGACTGGACGACCTCGTATCAAGGAAACGGTTAACGATTATCTACGTACCAAAACGGAGGATGCAATTACATTGGAAGCAAATTCAGAAGATATTAGAAAATACCTCCAATATCAAATCCAAACAGATTACGACTTATATCCCGAGGAAATGAGTCCCGAGCTTGAAGACGAAATACTGAATTTGATAACTGAGCGGTCTGAAGGAATGTACGTAGCCAAAAAAAATAGTGGAAACCCTCCTAGGTGGGCGCTTTTGTACTAACTATATGTACCTGTGAAGGTTTTTGCTTCCAGCCTTACATATTCGCATGGTCCTTGAGGAAACAACAATCTGGCGGAGACGCCAGGCTCTCCAAATATTACCTAGCACACTCCATGATGCTTTTGTGAATATGATTGCCAGGGTCCAGGGCTTACCAAGCGGCCAGGCAGAGCTTGCCATGCGGGTACTGCTTTTGCTCCATTTGGCATTTCGGCCCCTCAAGCTGGACGAAGTCAGACATGCTCTTGCGGTGCACCCCGACAACACAGAATTAGTCAACGAGAATATCCCTACGCTCAAAAGGATTCTCGACTGCTCCCTCGGATTGGTCATTGTGGATGACAAAACCTCGATAATTCGCTTCGTACACTATTCCTTAGAGGAGCATTTCCAGAAGCATGGGGACAGCCTCTTTCCGGAGAAATACAGCAGAGTCGCTGAAATATGTCTTGGGTATCTCAACCTGAGACAGCTGCGTTCTCGCTGCGAAACCCACCAGGAGCTGAAGCAGAATGTATGCGAGTTCAAGTTCTTGGAATACGCAGCATGCTACTGGGGCGAATATGTAAGGCAGCAGCCGAATAAAAGTGTTACAGCGCTCACGCTTCAGCTGCTACGCCACCATGACAAAGGTCATAGCTGTGCGATACAAGTCCTATTTTGCTCAGAGCCGACATTTGGCAGCTTCATACCACGCTTCAACCATCTTCACCCGATTCCAGGACAAGTCCTTGGCGTCCATGCCGCAGCGTACTTCGGTTTAGCTTCAGTGCTCCGCAAACAAGGTATCTTTGAGTACTGGGGGAACATGGATTGGCAGGGCCGAACTCCACTAGCTCTGGCATCTCAATACGGGCATGATGCCGCTGTCAAGGTGCTACTTAAGCATAAAGATGTCGATGTGAACGCACCAATCAGGAATGGCTACTCGCCACTCAGCTGGGCAGCTGTCAATGGGCATGATGCCGTTGTAAAGCTGCTACTTAAGCATAAGGATATCGATATCAACACAAAGGGCCGTAATTATGGCATATCGGCACTGACGTGCGCAGCTTGGAAAGGCCATTATGCCGTCGTGAAGGTCCTGCTTGAGCATCGGGATATTGACGTCAACACAACACACGGTGATTGCGGCGATGTACCACTGCACTCCGCAGCTAACAAGGGGCATAATGCCGTTGTGCAGCAACTACTCGGGCACAAAAACATCAATGTCAACGCAAAGGGCCGTGGTGGCCAGTCGCCAATTGCATCGGCAGCTGATAATGGGCATGATACTGCCGTCAAACTGCTACTTGAGCACAAGGATGTCGATGTCAACGCAATGGATTCGGAGGGCCGGTCACCACTTTTCTTGGCAGTTGGAAAAGGGCATCATCACGTTGTCAAGCTACTCCTAGAGCACAAAGATGTCCATGTCAATATTCCCAACCGATTTGGCCACTCACCACTGGCACTGGCAGCTCAGCGGGGGAATCGTACCATTGTGCAGCTGCTACTTGCGCACAAGGATACCGATGTCAACGCAAAGTGCAATGACGGCCTATCCCCACTTGCATACGCAGCTATGGCGAGGCAAACTACCATTATAGCGCTGCTACAGGAACATCAGGATATCGATGTCACCGTTCTAGCAGCTTCCAGGCATACCTAGCTAGATCTACACTTCAGGGGCGGACCCGGCTAAAGGCGCTGCTCAGAACCTATGGGTTAAGTACAGGCAGTGGTTAAGGTTCTCTCACTCGGTTTTACAAGGGGCAGCACCATCGGGTGTATTAATGTTACTGCTCAGTTTTCGGATTTTATTCTGATTCCTTTTCAATTTACGTTTGTAACCAGGTCACCAAGTATTTCTGCCACGCCAACCTGTATAGTGGCGCCTTGCACCCTCACCTTCTCCATTGTTCACGTGGAATAACTCACGAGTCAGTGTGTCCCGGTCTTGGTTATATTCGTTCTAGATAAGCCGTCTCAGCACCGTGGAGCGGAAGGTAATTTATTGCAATTTGATTCGATAGTCTGACGTTAATCGTTCTTTGCTATCGCGAATAGTTGGTAATCCAGATTTGTGTGGCCATGCGGATGTGATCGTAGTTTGGCGGGTAGTTGAGTACTTTAGGAGACACCGTGCCTATGCCTGCCACGGCTGGCCGATTACCACGAGCGGCAAGAATATACATGCCCATACAGCCACAGTCATTATTCACCGTGAGATATATTTAATTACATAATCCCCTTGAACGCCCTATCTCCGTTATGGTTCTTTCCGTTTCAGAACTAGGTAGGTATGTACCTGAATATGTTTTGTCCGGGTCACCAATCATGTCGATTTGTCAATTCGGTGCTGTGTTGGTGGTTCGTTCGCCGTGTCCACCAATTGCGCACAGACTGAAGCTTGACCGCGCGATTCACCAATCTATATGGTATTTGATTGTGGACAAACTACATAGCGCAGTGGTAAGTTCTTTACTTTACAACTTGAGTGGACTGAGGCAGCTCGGCTGGGCCTGTTGAATATAGCACATTTAGTATTTTAGAGAGAATATCAGGAACTAGGTGGGCGTCAGCTACAAACAGCAACCTGAATGGCCAGTGGTAGCAAGCGCGGGTATTTATGTACGCAGGGTAGCAACAATTGCAATAGGCAGCGGCAGCAATTGTGATCACTATAAGCTGTGGCAATAGCTATAAGGAGAGCTCAAATCTGATTTTTACTACTGCTCCGACTTCAAGCTTTGACCCTTCCATCACGCGATCGGAGACAAAACCAAGTATACTCTTGCTAAGTCGCCTTAAGGCCTTGCCCTACTTTCGCCCGTAACCTCATTATTGCGTGACACCCTAGCAATGCGTGGTTAAGATTCACCGGGATGGGGAGGTGAGATGGTAGAGGAATTGCAAATACAGTTGAACCTGTCTTACTGCATAATAACCGTCAGGACAGTTTTTATACAGTAAGACAGGTTTATGCGGTACAGCCGGAAATGAGAAACAGATGATATTGAACCTGATGCATAAGACCCCAACTAAATACATGATACCCTGACCCTTCTCCATCCACCAAATACATAATACTCCGACTAGATACATGATACCCCGACCCTTCTCCATCCATCGTACTCCGATCTAAGCCACTTCTCAAGGTGTGATTACTGCTTGCGTTTGATGTTGAGGTCTGACATTCGGTTGGTTAGAGTGGTAATAGACTCAATTAAGGATGTTTTTTCTGGCAGCGCTGCCTTACTGGTGGCGGTCTGAATAATATACAGTTGAAGGATTTCAAGCGCATGGTTGGCTTCCGTTCTGCTAATCAATGGTCGTGGTTCGCGAGTCATCAAGCCGTTCTTCGGATGGTAGATCAGATGGTGAGTAGGCCGCTGCAATTTCCTCAATCGTGAGGCGGGTCTGACGCTCAGGAATATATTCATCACGGGGGACTATAAAATCGCGGATATCTTGTTGGTTGAGGAAGGGAACAGATGGAATTGCACGCAATGGCACTCGAATAGAATCATAGACTTGACCAAGCTCATAGTGAGGATTGCCATTAGTAGGTCGGGGGAGTTCCAGCAATGGCAAATAGTCTCTGCAGACACCTTTGAGCATGCTCGTAACACAGTCGGAATGGCGGTGAGAATATCCGGATTATATTGAAGGGTTTTTTGTCGTCCAGTGGAGGTGGTCGTAATTCGAGATTCTGGTATTGGATGTGCTTCAAGCCAGGTCAGAAGCCCCTGACAATGCAGATGTCGGTAGTATGCTTTCAGAGTAGCATTAATTCCTTGATCGCATGGTTAAAGATGTGAAGTAGGATTTGGAGGGAGAAAGCTGAATCCGAATATTTACCATATACCCGTCATGGTTGTCAATGGCCAGCCGGGGATATTCGGCTTTTAGCCTGAACCTATACCCTAGTTATGCTCCCTCGGAGCGCCTGTACATACTAATTTGAATTTTGGAAAGCCGCCAGCGAGTATGCATGCAATGCACAGGTATGCAGCTTTCCCCCCCTCTGGCTGTCATTTCTGCTCACAAAAAAACCCGTCAGGAGCTTTCTATGCGTTATCGCAGAATATGCGCTTACATGGGATGCAAAGTCATAGGTTTGACTGTAATGATGGATATCCGCTGGTGACGGAAAAGGCTATACTGCGTATATAGGTCGCAGAAGAGAGAGCCAGAAATGTGGAGGGCGGCATACGGCGGTGTGCTATAAATGTGTGGATCACTGGCTAGCTAGGTTCTGAGGGCAAGGTGGGAGGGGAAATGATGCAAAGGTTTACAATACTAAAGCAACAACGTTATCATACATACCACAGCAAATGATACAGTGGAACGTTGTAAGTTATACAACCTAGGACAATCCAAATAATAAAGCGACATTATGCATTATGATTTTCTCTGATTTGCTACATGGTTTCCTTTGGACGTGTCATACAGTATCATGATTCTTTCCTACCTTTGACAATAGCATCAGCCTATGTCAATAGGATCTAGGTAATCACGATAGTGAGCTAAGAGAGTGATATCTCTAAGAACCATTAAGCAGTCAGCTACTTAACGGATACTCACCAATTCAATCCACAACCCACATCCCATCCCGTCCTTCCTCGACATCATCGAATTCAGTTTCCACATCCCATCCCGTCCTTCCTCGACATCATCGAATTCAGTTTCCTCCGACTCCGATTCCTAGCTCCGGCCTCCGATTATACTATGTATCAACCACGGATCTGAGGGTCGCGTATGGAGTATGCTTTTATAGACTCACCCACCCACCGCACCTCCGCGTGCAATATCGCTGTCGAACGATCGTGGTCATTGTACTCTACCTACCTATACCTACCACTTTACTATAAACGCGTTCCAAGCGCAGCTTGAGTGTACCCTATCGCAATTGCGGTGACAGTTTCGCGATCGGAGGAGACGAGCGCGACGCGAACACCCCTTGCAACACGAGAGATGAGAAACGGGAAAGTCGACGTGTTATCGATATGCGATATCCGCATGGATCTGAAGCTCGACAAGGTTAACCCACTCCCAGGAGACGGAGAGAGTGGGGGAGTTGCAAATACTAATCAATATCCGCTGGAGTACGGAACGACACCAGTTAGTCAAGTGGTGGAGGAAATGTGGGTGGAGAAAAAGTGGGTGGAGGAAAAGCGGGTGGAGGAAAAGCCGGTGGAGGGCTCGGTTTATATCTGTGTACCTACCATATGGGGGGATGGCATTTCAGAAGAGAGGAGGTCTCGGAAATCTAAAAGACCAGGCTAGGGGTGGAGGACAGCGGGACAGTAGCAGTGGAGGAGCGGGAGGGTAATTAATATCTAATTCTTCACTGGCATGCGGATCCGGAGGGGGTAGGGAGGACGATGAAAGAAGGAGAAACCAGGCTGCCGGTAAGTCGACCTACGCAAGCAACCACACCGCTCACCGTTGGGATGCAGCAGCACTAGAATTAATATTGTACTCATGACTCTTAGGTATCAAATACACTTGAATCGCTAGTAGCTGCAGATTAGCATCGTGATTAACGAAGCCCCCCCACGCATACCCCGTTTCATCAAAGACGAAAATCAATTTGCGGGTTCTCCTGCTGTTTGACTTGACAACTGCTATTCGTCATCTTTAACCCCAACCCCTTCTCGACATATCCACCGATAGAACTATCAAAATTTATATCGACATCCACCCTAGATCCACCGACTGCCACTACCATTACCACAATTACCACTGCACCCAACCTAGGGATAGTGGTGAGGGCGAAGGAGAAGCACGGAATATCGGGATACCGAGTATGCCAGTAGCATGGGTTACGAGGTTCGAGGAGGTGACGCGATGATGGAGTTGTGGGGCCATGTACCTACCTGGAAGAAGGGATGCTCTGTCTCTCTTTCAAGGAGGTAGGGGGAAATATAGAATAGGAGAGAACCCGGTCCACGCTGTGCTGCTCTCAATAAGTTTGATTAGCGTTGATACCTCGACCTCAACAGTGTATCAGCATTGATATGGATATCGAGAATGGCGTCACCATGGCATTGATCGCCTTCCGACATAAAGCATTGGTCATAGATTGGCCAGCAATATTCACATCAACCCCAAACTCAATCTCCACCGCCCCACTCATCATGTCGACGTCCCAGAGCGGCGGAGCTCCAAAACCAAAACCCAAGAAGAAGAAATATCAATAGTGATATCCCAATTGACTCTTTGATCCGTCCTAGCGCGCCGACTGATACGCTTCACATCCTTGACTTATTTATGCTTCTAAGCAGCGGCGCAAAATTCTACGATTCTTGAAATTGAGGGAGGCGAGAGGTGGGAGCAAAAGCGACAGGGTAGGGGTGGGGGTGGTGACACTAAGGCTTGTGCGTTGTCTTGCATGGGTACGGGGGGGAGTGAGTGCACGAGGAGGGAGATGGCGTCTCTGAGCATTGCTAGTGCGAGTGGGGGTGGGGCTTTGGGCGATAGAGTCTGAGGGAGCTGGGAGTTACATATATTGGGAGTTGGGTTGATTCAACAGGGTGATGGCGGCGGCAGAGTCGGACCTGAGCTCTGCTCCTACCACATAACAGAAATATGAGAGAGAGGGGAAAGGGGTTCCGAGAGGGGGAGGATTTGGTTCCGGGTCAGGGATGACAATTCTACGGAGACGACGACCACTGTGGTGATGATTGAGATTTCAAGGGTAGGGTCAGCCTACTATAACCTTCGCCATAACCATAACAACCATCGTCACAATTACAATATATCAATTGTGATACTACTTCACCGCTTATTTTGCCCAGCCAGCTCGCGGAGAGGGGACTGGGTGGAGGAGAGTCGTAGGTCATGGTGGATTGGGTTTTTGGGGGTTCTGTTGCATGATATTGCTAATGAAGCGAGGGAGGTAGAAGTAGTGGGTTCCATGCACAAATGCGGCTGTCATCAGCTCTTTGCACTACAGTACTAGTAGGTACCTCCTTATACTTTTCTGAAGTTTAGAAAAATATTCGCCAGGGAGGTACACTATGAAACGGGGGGCAATGCAGAGTACATGTGAGCCTACTACCGGACCCGGACCTAGTTACAAATGCCATGTACAGATCTGGAATATCAAAATACGATTGGGAGGCGGAATAATGTGGGTTTTTTTGCATGTCAAGATGCCTCTGATTGCCATCGATCACCGCATTGCTCTTCTTCAGCCTCCATCTAGAGTCAGGAGATATCGGCATATTAAGTAAACCAGCTAGCGCAGAAGTCACGATGAAGAAAAAAGTTACCTCATCCTGGTCCAGACTCCGCAGATTTTGACCGAAAGAGGCATCTCTACGCCAACTGCGGACGTATCACATGAGCCTGGTGGCGCCGCAACAACCTCGACGCAGTTCCAACAATCTCCAGTGCCCCTAGAGTCAATGCTACCACTCTAGGGCTTCGGTCCTCACAATCCAAGTCTTCCAGCCTGGAAGGCTCGCAGCATCACCCCCCAGGCCAGCATCTAATTCTACTCAGGATAGGTCATCTATGATGCTGACAAGTCCAACAGTCCCGGATCCTACAGATCTCGGCCCCACGTCTCCCTCACCCTCACGCGGCGACAATATTCCCGACTGCAAATGTACCCACAACCCCCCGAACCTAGTAACGCCGTCTAGACACCTTACCGATCCTCCGGTTGTGGTATCACTAACCGCACCGGTGCCGGAAACACCTCCGGCGGTCGATGCATTCACATTGGGTGTGCTTCCGATGTCTAGTTTACAATCCAAGCGCTTCCGCAAATTGTAGTCATGTACCTCCTTGCGACGTTGCATTCTTGTGGGACAGGGCACGCAATATAGCTCAGGAAACGTTAAGACTTCATGATTGCAGACCGATCAGCAAACACCCGGGTAATCTCAAACGGCAAGTGGGCTTTTTCGGTTGACCATTAAGGAGTCAGATATAGGGTTTCATCCAGAACAAGACCATGGAAAAAGTGTCATGGTTGGGTAGTGCTCAAAACCCTAGCCCATTACAATTTTTTCGGGTACAGCCCTATATCACGGACTTGGTCTGGGGGTGCATCGGACATGGTTGACCTCATATCATTTAGGCTGCTTTGAAACATATAGTTTCCGAAATTTCGAAAACCTGAAAATGGTTACAGCTATTATTGGAAAGATGGATGGCTGTATGCGATTTTCAGAACCAAGAAACGGATATTCTGAAAATACTACCTGGGGCGCACTATTAAGGTCGGATTGAATAATATAAAAGTTATCGAGTGGAAAGCTGGCAACTTGCGATTCCATACTAGTGTGTTGCCAAAACCGAGTCCCTCAATGCCAGCTATGACAAGAAATTCCATCTGGGAAACTATACCCTCCCCTTTGCCAGAGTTACATGCATCCATTCCAGTATCCTCGGTGAAAGATATATCAATATCCTAATGGCTCTTAGTTCGACAAGGTCAGGACATTCCTCAGAGAGGGTAGAGGAATTGTAAATAATGGTCACTGGGTGGGGAACTTCCCCAATTGGTCGACGCGGAGAGAAAGAAAGAGGGAAAGCGGGTGAAGAGCTCGATCAATATCTGCATACCTACCATGCAAGGCAAAGGCATTAGAGAGTAGAGCTCTAGGAACTGGTGCTGGTATAGAGGGTACAACTGCGGTGTGATGAATATGAATATTTAGGAAGAGCAAGAGGTGCTAATATGGATTTCGGTAGTTAAGATAATTTTAGCCAGGAGAATGAATCTTAGTGTGGGGATAATTACAAATCAAGTGTGAATATAAAGCAACTAAAGCCTCATGACACGGTGTCGTTGGTGTTTCGGACCAGAGATACAACAGAAGAGGAATTCTGAGCGATATAGATCCAATTTGCCCTTTGCCTGCTGTCCCCTGAACATATCTTTCAACCTGTCAAACAGATAATACTCTACAAGTATACAAACTATACCTGGGCCTTCGGAAACCTTATAGCTGGTACCTGTTCACTATCAAGAGGTGAAACGAGTTCTGTGGAGTTAAGGAAGGAAGGACATTGTTTTAGCCTCCGGGCAGTTGGGAATCGATATGTTTAGGAAGTCTAAGTTGCAGAATATGGTTATCTTCGTTTATTTGTTATAATGTCCATCATTTATATTTGATACAAGACAAAAGAATGAGAAGGCCTGAGTAATACTATATCAACTGTAGGGGGTAAGGTAGTAATGTTTGTATATATAGCACGTATGTTTCTACCATGATGAAAAGAAATGTATAAAGTCCTCTCCACCATGTATCATAGCACTGTCCTACAGGAACCAACACAGTTCCTCCCACCCCCTTACCCAAACCAAATTAGATGTTTATTATTATGTGAAACGAAAAAAACAAACTGTTGCGGAAATATGCCCTTGGACAAGGAAACAGAAATGTTGGTGCCTCAGTCCTAATGTTATTTCCAACTGTATTCTTCCAATGCTCGTTTCCTTGGTTCGTAGAATTTTTAGCAAGGTAGTCAATCAGGCTTAAGGTGAACTTTCAAATGTGAGGGCGTACAGGTACGATGTATACAAATAGTCAAGACTAGGTAAAAGTATCTTCGCTCTCATTATATTGATTCGTGATGGGTAAATTCTGGCTTTGACCGTAGCACCTCCTTCCTCTGCTTTTGCTATCGCTGAACTTATGACATTGGATCCGGTTGATGCACATATTCAGCATAGCACGCTGCTGACGAATGTTTTTCGTTAGGCCAAAAATGAAGTCTGAAGAAGGAAAGTCTGGTTATGTCTGAATCATTCACGAGGTTCAAGTATACTATGTTAACTAAGGTGTACGATTGATATTGTGTACGCTACGCTTGGACTCAGGCTGCCTGCGGAGGTACGGTACAGATATTGTTAGATATCTGTAGAGAAACATTAAATCTGGGAAATTTGGACAATTTTTTAAAATAAAAATAAAAGTAAAAATAAAAATAAAATTGGGAGGTCCCGTCCCAGATGTGATAGGAATATCTATGCACAAAGACACTTCCCGAGTGCTTGCGCGTATTCCAATTGCAAGAGCTGGCAGATGGAATTCTTCATTGCTGGTTCGTAATTGTGAAATCAATTAATGAAATGGGTACTTGCAGTGCCATGCAGAAACTTTCCATCGTGCGGATATGAAGGTGCATAGCACCTTATATATCTATAGAGAATTTTGCTTGGCCTTGCCGCAGACTGCAGTGGTACTTAACTCAAGTAATATTAAGACAGCACAAACTATAGTAAGTTCATACTCCATAGCACTGCACTATCTAGGAATAGAGGACGGACAGTTCCATTATATCAGCATTCTACCTCTCACCCATTAGCACCCCGAAAGAAAATTCATATGGACAAAGGGATGATACGGATCCAGTTCCGCCATCACATCCAGCAGCTCGACCCGAAGAACAAGAGTTCCAAAAGCAAAGAATATTGGTCGGACAAACTTGGGAGGGCTGCCGTATGTAGGATAGAGGCTGTGTTACACTGACAAGACAGAAAAAGGAGAAGAAGCAGCTGTAGCAGTCTCCTCGGAGGACTGGATGAGAAACTATAACACTCTTCATAGTGAACGTCTAGGTAACACAGCTTCGGTAGCGGACACCCGGAGATCAGCCCTCACAATTGCGGCTTCATAACACAAAGAATACGATATGCTGTTCCTGCTCACAGATTCACAATCAGCCCTACAGTGGGTCCTGAATATCAGCAGACCACAACCAATGCGATCAGGCATAAATGTATGGTTCAAGGAAAGATTGAGATAGAGAACCAAGTCAGATAGGGTGATCTCATGGACCTGCAGTCATATATGCATCCCAGGGAACACGAAGGTAGATCAACACACGGCTGTCAGCTACATCCTGTAGTAGGTAATGCAGGGAGGGACAGACCGCAGCAATAGAGGGAGCCAGACAGCGCTCCAGTGCTATTCGACAAGATCACGGACACTAACCTAGCTACGGACAAAGGAGGATAGACTAGCACAGATACATACTAGTAATATTGGCGTATCCCTTTATAAGGCTTCCATTTCTGAGTTCCTCCACTTCCATTTACCATTTGTCTCCAACGCTGGAAGACAACTAGCCAATAAAATTGTATAATCGGCTTAGGCCATGTTATTACTCAAAGAGGAATTTCCCCCATCCAGAAATCTGTCCAAAAAATCCTAGATTAGCCTCAACCCCAAAATAGGAAAATGTTACAGGAATACATGGGTATGGTAAATTACTTGGGTCATTTGATACCTCATCTAGCAGATATGGCAGCACCCCTAACCGAGATAGCTGGTGCCACAGCCACTTGGGACTGGACCCCTACCCACACCAAAGCCTTTAATCACACTAAGGCAGACCTGTCTGCTGATCCTACAGTTAGACCTATTAATTATCACTCTGCAGATCAAATCTATTTGGTTGCAGACGCGAGTTTAATTGGCACTGGTGCA
>Ga0307511_10001656_pt1 | contig 23483 bp, 25 predicted proteins | sample 13_EM_MG_FD_200266 | JGI IMG/M metagenome (GOLD analysis project Ga0307511, IMG submission 200266) | Populus trichocarpa ectomycorrhiza microbial communities from riparian zone in the Pacific Northwest, United States - 13_EM | ecosystem: Host-associated > Plants > Roots > Unclassified | place... | reverse complement strand
TCACATGTCTCACTTCCGCCAAAAAAAAGAACACTTTGCGAAAAATGGCTCTTGGGGAAATGAGGGAAGAAAATCCTTTTTATTTCTTTTAGCCCCACTTATTGCTGCATCATCTGCAATTGACTCGAACTCAATTCCGCAGTCAGGCGTCTGAAGTCAACTCAAACCTTATTCAAACTCATTTTATAACGCAGTTTTTACCAAGACGGAAATGCAGGGACCAGTTCGGTCTACATTACATTATACTGCGTATACGCACTGAGGCAAGGTACAATACATGTATGTAGCCCAGGCGTGTGAGCCCGTCCAGTTGCAATTGCAATTGCTATGAGGCAGGGTGATGCGATCTCCCGAGCTGCAGGCCTTTAACCCGAGCTCGGGCAAGGGAAGCAGTCGGATTGGGATTGGGGCGAGCACGATGGGAGCATAACCATTTAACGGTCCAGGGTGGCGTGAAGGTTCAGATGGGAAGTACGGTGGGGTATGAGACATCCAGTCTGGCGGCCAGACAATGAGACATACGATCCGACCAGCTGATGTTTTGCACTCCCTTGCATCCCGAGATCAGGAAACTTGTATGCAGAAGGTGGCTGTGCGCATGCGTACGATGATGCACGGCACCGTCGCTTTCATTCCGAATGCACAGGAAAGGCAGGCATGAGGCCCTGGAGGTTTCTAGCAGTTGTTTGTCGTGTTGCGGGATCTGGAGGGGCTCTATAAATCCTCCTGCTTTATTCTCTCCATTCAATTCATGCGCATTCGGGTCGAGACCCGGCCCTCAACGGTTTGGTTGTCAGACTGAGGCTTTTCGGTTTGCAAAGAAGATGGGTACCCATATAGCCTCTGAGGTAGGCACCGTGGGGTTTATCGTTTAGGGTTATCAATGCATGGCCCCCCGTCAAGCATAATTATATATGAACCCCCACGCAGAATCCTTTTGTATGCAAGATATGCCCTCTTGATACCCTCTTGCAGGTTGTTTGTCATCACCCCCATTTTAAACCAATATATATATACACATATATTGGGCCACAGTCATCAGGGGTTGTGGACAGAAGAGATGCAAAGATTTACGCTGCAACTCCAGATTCTCACATGACATTCTCTCGCGCTCTTGTGTTTAGTTATTAGTGACAAGGTGGATGATCCCGAAGACGTATAGCATGGAATCTGCCGGCATGCAGCTGTGCAATCCCGCCACGTTACAATCGATCATCTCCTATTGCATACGTTCTAGGCCAAGGATTCCCATGGTTTCGTGTATATTTACAGATACCATGAAGAGCGGAGCTCTGAGGCCGTGACTTAATGAAGAAGACCAATATGCAGGATACAGGATACAAGGGCAGAGTCCAGAGCTATGTACATACACACACCAGAAGATTTTAGGAAGAATATGATATGAAGTGCGCTGGTGTGGGTCGAGACCTAGTAGGCTCAAATATACACACAACAAAGTCATTGACGCCACGCCAACCAGACTTCCACAACATCCCTCCACGAGATCACATGTTATCGCTAACTCACTTATCTATCTAATCTAACGTGAAAGTGATATATCGTTACTAAACATATTTGGGTCTCCTATCACGGATCTGGATCCGAAAGGGTCTATGGAGGGTATTCAATCTAAAGCTACTATATGTAGATGGAATTCTTGGATAACCAGCTTGAGAAATACATGATGATAGTCAGTCCCATGGCGGTGGGATAAGTAGGTATAAGTACTAGATAGTTGCGAGGCGTACATAGTCTTGTTAGCTAGGCGGTACCTAGCGAGGTGTATACGTCCCAGCATTCACCATCTAAGAATCTGCACTGTCTGTAAGAGTCTCGCTATGTAAAAGGTCCGAGCGTCTCGCTATCCATTACGTTAGTCCGGTTGATAGGTGTATTGAAGTTTACTATGTAGCTAGGTATATGATAGTGCTATCGGCGAGAATTACATAAACAGATGGAATCACGCAAGCGGATAGGTAATGCAAATCAAACTAAGGGACGGGGTTGATGCACTAGACCATATGTGGTAGTCAGTACGGTACAAGTGACTACCCAAGTAGGTCTAGTGTCGTCATTGTAGATTTCACTGAATCATATTTTCAATATGTAAATCTCAAATCTAGACTTTAATGCCATGCTTACCAAAAAACTCAAAGGTATGCATACCATTATGCATTTCACCTCCTCCCATGCCTATGCCTATCCATATTCTCCTATCTATGCCAATCCCATCTCTTCTAATCCTCCTCCGGCTCATCCAACTGCGCCCACCTAGCTCTACACTCCACAGCCTCCTTCCTAACCCCCCTCTTCGGATCATCCAAACACACCACCAGCCCCCTCACAACCTGCCTCTTATATGGCAATACCAACTCATTCCTAAGCGTACCAGGAAATATCCTCAAACACCTCAACGCCTCCTTCCTCACCTTCCGTGGTGCACTAGGGTTTCCAAGATCCCCATAATATGTCGCTGTGGCGAGTAACCTCGTAATAAGACTACTCACATGCGCCTGCAGTGCATTCGCAGACTCTAGAATCGTTATAGACAATGTCGATAGCGTGGCAAGCTTCACATCCACAGCACCTTGATCTCCCATGGGCGTAGGCAAGTCCAGGCTCTGTAACAATAGAGGGACAAGCTGCGGCAGTGAAGGAAGGAAAATCTTACTTGGGATATGTCTCAGGATATTCGATAGCGCAACGAGGTAGTTCGGCTTAATCGCCTGTTCTGATCCCCTAAACACCTCGACTAACTTTGGTACCACAAGGAAAAAGGTCTTTTGTTTACTCAATAGCCTTTGCACTGCGTAGTTTTGCTTGTTGAGGAGCTCGTCTTCGCCTAGAAGGACTGCAAAACCGCGGGCGGCCATGGAGCCGTAGGTAGGGTCGGAGAGGAGGTCGACGAGTTGCAGTGTGAGGGGGTCGCCGAGCTTGTCGCCTTTCATGGTGATAGCTTTGGTTACCCAGAATGCTATTCGGATGGTATCTTCTGGAGAGCAAGTGCTCGAGAAGGAGGGTCTCACGAGGAATAATATGAGTTCGTTGGAGGCTAGATCTGCTGAGGGTGATGGGGGAAGCCATTTGTTGATAATTGTAGCGAGGAGGCGGAGGTGGGAAGTTTTGTGGGAAAGCGAGATTGTGAGGATTGAACCGGCGATTTGGGTAATAAATGCGGGAATGTCCTCCACTGGCAGCTTGACCTACATACAATCGTCAGTCGCTAAAACTCTGGGGGAATGTGATATAACCCAAAACTAGAATAAAATACCTCTTTTCGCGTACCCGCTACAATGCAAGTAAAGATAGTCATGCAGGGTAAATGTTCACCGCTATGTGGCCCAAATGGCCTGAAGGTTTCCGCAACTTGCTCCCGATTCTTCAAGATTATACCAGACGGCTTGTTGAAAACAAACAAGTTAAATGCATCCTGGAGGACTTTCTCCTGTCTCGTAGCATCCAGCGACCTAACAACCAAATTGACCAAGCGCCCGGTGATTCCGATCATGCAATCGTCTATCAACACTTTGGAATTGGCTTTGGCCCCTGCCTCCACAGGGGTGGTGAGCGCAGATACAGTCTTCGTAATGAGCGCCGGCACGAGTCTCTCATAAAAGGTTGGAATATCGGGATGGCCCGCTGCAGATTTCTTTTGAAGGACATATAGAAGAGTGCTTAGTATCGCCCTGGGATAGGTGGGACCAGATCCGTCTATATTAGGTTAGCTACTTGCCTATTCAGGATGTGCTCGGTTAGTTGGGGCAATACGCACTGTATATTACGATATCTAGCTTGTTGAACAGCCTTGTCAGCAGCACCTCGAAGACGGCCCGCTCACTTGATAATTTAGCCAATGCCTCTAGGGTCACCAAATATGGTTTCCCTCGGGCCTCTTCTTCTGAATCTGGTAGTGTGGCCATGAGAGCTGGGAAAGTGATTTCCATAATCAAGCTGGGCTTCATAGTGGAAATCTGAAGAAGATGCTGAAGAGCAACTTCCCTATGGTGACGGTTAGCGAATACAAAGAAATCTTGAGTTTTGAATACCTTTGCTTACTTGAGCTCCTGCCGTGATTCTTCTTCCCTCTCCAGAATGACCTCGTCTAGATACTGCACTACCATCCCGATCTCATTGTCCGCGAGTAATTTGCGGACTTTGCTTAACATTCCTAATCCTTTTAGCGCCACGGTCCGGAAGCCAACCTCTTCCTTATTCACCCCCATTAAGGCCCTAGAGTAGATATCGAATAACTTCTCCTTGAATTCTAGCAGGGGATTTTCTAGTGCTGGGTACGGTTCCATTTCTCCCCACTCTCCATACACAACCGCGGTAGAATTGAATATTTGATTGAGAACCTCCAGCATGGCTCGCTGTTTCGTTAAATCTTCAGAGTCATCGTATACAGTCAACAGCGTCGGAAAAGTGCTTTTGACAATGTATGCAAATGATACCACTCCTGCTTTTGCAACACTGGCCACGATCTGTCCCGCTGGCTTAGCTTGCTTCTGCTGAGGCTCCTTGAGTAGCTCCAGAGTTTCATTGACAATAGCCTTAAGATATCGTGATTGAGCTGCTGCGGGCTGGGGTACATCGACAAGCCCATAACTCAGCGAAGCCGCAATAGCTTGCATTGTGGAAAGAGCATCGGTAGCAAGCTCATCATCAGATGAATTCAAGACCTCGAATTTTATAGCGTCCCAAAGGCTAGAAAAATGCTTTGCCATTATAGAGGGACCGTAAGACAAGGCGCAGGCTGCCATGGTTTGTAGGACATCTCGCTAACGGCCATGAGAACGCTTATTCATAGGTTCTGAAGAGGACAGGGGCCTTACCTTGACGCTCTGGCTGGTGGAATCCAACTTCTCGATCAATGGCTTGAAAACATGCTCTGCAAAACGTCCAGAGGCTGCAATGCAATCTCGCAGGCGGACCTTCAAGTCCTGTGCTGTGATTCCATATGGGTCGTTGGGGGGCGGGGTGAATGTGATAGGGTAATAAACGTAACATGCTTCAAATAAGGCCTAGACAAATCAAAATGAGACCCTGATTCAAGTTGAGGCGGCAAATATACCTCGGTGTGTCTCTCAGTGTCAAATTCTATGGTTATGACTTTGAGAAGAGAAAACACAATCATCAAATTTCTCGGATCTTTCTCTCCGCCTACTAACTCAATGAATCCATCTATGAACGGATCGCTAAGTTTCTTTAAGACTGCGTAAAGTGTCAGCATTTCCCCCATACTAAGTGTAGAGCTACCCTACCATCCCTATGCTTTGCAAATAACATGTCCATTACTTTTAAAACATCGAATCTTGTTCCTTGAGGGTGCTTGTGTAGATCGACTTTTATCAATCTAAAAGAGCTCGTGAGTGTCCGAGCGGAGCAGCAGGATGTCATAGAACCCATACGCAAGTGTGACCTTTTCTGCATCCTCAGGGCCGAACCGCTGCATTTCAAGCAATGCAGTAAGACCCTTTGCGACCTCCTTAAGGCCGGTTTCATCTTCGAGTCGGTCTGTGAGGAAATTGGTGATGACAGAGACTTTCGAGTATCAATCAGCGCAGCCCTATGAAAGCCATAGTGGTGGGAAGGGGGCACCTTGCTGTCGGACAAGCGCCTTTGAATCGAGGGCAGCTAATATGGCAGAGAGAAATCCTATCGCTATTTCTCCAGGAAAGTGTCAGGGAAGCCGGCGCCGATGATCAGATGGAATGGCTTTTACATTTCGCACGAACAGTAGCATCGTCATCGGTCATATACTCGCCCATGGACTGGATCACATCCAAGAGCTTCAGCTGCTTGCTCTCAATCCCTAGAATAGTGGTTAGCCCATGGTAGCTCTGACCGGCTCAACGAATTGGGGTGAGACTTCTCGCGGCATCGGTCGCAATCCCCGACGCTTCCTCCGAATTCTTGTCGACATTATGGAGATAGAGATTGATGTCCGCCATAATGAAGCTGTGTCCACGAGCTGGAAAGAAGCCGATAAGCTAACAAAGGGTCCCAAAGCTCTCCAGATATGCTGGACAAGCTTCTGTACGAGCTCATCCCGCCCTTCTTGGCATACAAGCCCCACCTAAACAAAAACGTGAACTAACGGGAAATAATTTTTACGAGCTGCGCAGCTCGAAAAAGTTCGCACAGTTTACGTAGATGGGGCAGGTTCAGTTTGAAATTCAGATTCATTGAGGAAATTTCTCCATTTCATCTCCTTTTGTTTCTCTCTCCATCTAGGACCTTGGTTTCTGTTACCTGATAGTGCAATTTTCTGTATGTACAAGAATTCATATTACCTGATCCCAATACACTCTCAACACCCAATTCTGAAGCGCTATACTTGAAGCTACATGCTCTCAACTTCGGGGGGTCACCTAAATCTATATGTACAATGGATAGCTAACTTCACCAGAGCTGTAGCTCCAAACTCCACCAAAATATGGCCAATCAGGTAACCCCGAGCACTGCCGGTGGTGTTCAGCACGATGCACCTCCAGCAAGCTGCAAGGTTGTCCTTGCACAGACCGTCGCGAAGTCCCTCCTCTCCGAAGTTCAGGATAGCTTGAAGAAGCTCGGAAGATTGCCGTTGCTCGTAGGTTTCCTGGCTAATGCTGACCCCGCGGCACGCATGTACGCCGATTGGACTGCAAAGACCTGCAAGGAGAAGTAATTCCTTCATATAATCTTACCTAGAGGTGTTGGTGAGTGAGCACCTAACGAGGCATTTCGTTATAGTGGATTCGAGTTTCAGTTGAGGGAGGTCGATAAGGAAGACTTGGAAGAAGCTATCCTTGGAGCCAACGATGATGACTCTGTGGATGGAATCATTGTGTACTTCCCAGTGTTTGGCGGCGGACAAGTAGGCATACAGCTGGACACCCTGCTAGGTTCAATTCCTGATGGAGCTTCATAGGACCAATACCTGCAACAAATCACCTCAGTAGGCAAGGACGTCGAAGGGCTTTCCCACAAGTACCTCTTCAACATGTACCAGAACATTCGGTACCTTGACCCACAAACTAAGGCCCAGAAGTGCCTTCTCCCATGTACACCTCTTGCAGTTATCAAAATCCTCGAGTACATTGGCGTATACAACACTATCCTGCCTTATGGAAACCGCTTGTTTGGAAAGACTATCACAATCGTGAATAGGTCAGAGATCGTTGGAAGGCCTTTGGCCGCATTATTGGCAAACGATGGTGCCAACGTATACTCCGTGGACATCACTGGCGTACAGCATTACACCAGAGGTGTGGGTATCAAGATGAAGCAGCATCAGGTTCATGATACAGACCTCAAGCTTGAGGATGTTGCTCCAAAGAGTGATGTGATTATCACTGGAGTGCCTACCAAGAACTACAAGTTCCCCTTGGAGTTGGTCAAGGAGTGGGTTGGGATCTCTCCGTCGGGTATTACCTTGTATACTGACATTGTGTTTTCAGTGGCGCGATTTGCATCAATTTCTCGTCAGAAAAGGCAAGTATAGCAGATTGCACGGGTGTGGAAGCACGGCTAATTTTAGTGAGGGGTAGAACTTCGACCCAGCTGTCAAGGAGCGGGCATCCATCTACGTTCCTGCAATCGGCAAGGTGACGATTGTAATATTGTTGAGAAATATTATTGTGGGTATACCTTCACAGGTAATATTACTGCCGCTGACAAATGGACACTGCATATTAGAGGCTTATTGAAAACCGAGAAAGTGCTAAAAGAATTGTCCAGAATTAAATACCCCTAGTTGGAGGTATCATGAAGTTTAAGTGGATCTGGACGGAGGTTATATTCGTCCGGGGCTCGGTGATGCTAGGGGTGTACATTTGGGGATAGTTGTATAAATGTGTTTTTAGCAATACCTTTTAATCGTATTAGCATAGATCGGAGATCGCTGCATGGACATGGAATATTTAACGTATTTGTTATAAGCTTATCAAGAAAGAGATACATTAGTGATGTGCCAGATTTTGGGGGCTAGGACGATTACAAATTGTAAGACCGTGTTAAGAGATATCTCGCTTAAGGCCTTACCGAACCAACATACTAAAGGCTAATCTCCTTTGTGCATCAAAATATCCGCAAATGTGCACGCCACCTTCCGCTCAGGTATCAATTGAATTACTAAGTAAAGAGTACGATTGCAGTTCGTGAGCTAAATCAAGAAAATATACACGAAGTATCTTGCTATAGTATAAAGCTCCATCATGTTCCCTTCTCAAGAGTGGCATTCCGAATCCCCTTCAAACCCCAGCAATATACAACACTTGCTTCACTTCATCTACTAGTATACCCGCTAGAAAAACCTTTAACTCCTCTCTTCTAAAGCACATACATATACGCACAATGACCCGACAGAAGCTTACCCTTTACACCAACCATCTATGCCCTTTTGCTCGGAGAGCTCACGCCACTCTCAAGGAGCTCGGTCTTGAGTATGAGGAAGTGTTCATTGATTTGAATATCCCTAGGCCTCAGTGGTACCTTGACATCAACCCCGTGGGTGCTCAAGCTACTACCGTAATTCTCAGAAGCCTTTACTGATCCATTGCCCACCACAGAGGGGACTTGTCCGACCCTGAAGTACGGCAACGAGATCACTACTGAGTCCTCCATAGTCTCTGAGGTGCATCTCCATATCTTCATTCATGCTATTCGTCCGTATGCTAATCAATCTTTTCCTGATAGTTCCTTGTCGACGCCTTTGGCCCCAACCACATTCTCCCTCCACCAACCTCCACCGAGAACGCCCTTTTCAGAGCCCGTGCCAAATGGTTCGCCGATACCTACAATACCAAAGCCATACCAGCATGGTTCAAAGTCATGTTTGCCCCCACAGAGCAACTCCCCGAGGCGGGCAAAGCCTTCGTAGACATCATCGAGAAAGAAGTTGAACCATATCTTGCCAGCGCAAAGCCATTCTTTGGTGGATCGGATAAGCTTACCTGGGTTGAGATTCAGCTGGGGAGCTTCTTGCTTCTCTCTAAGACCTTTTCCGCTTTTCCCTCCCCAGTAAACATTAAGAGGTGAAAATTTTAACCTTCCGAGGATGCCGGCCAGTTGTTGGTGAAGGAGCAGTATGAGAGGTTGAAGGCGTTGAAGAATTATGGTCCTTGGCTTGAGAGGGTTACTGAGCATCCAACGATTTTGGAGGTTTTTGAAAGGGAGGAGGTTGTGGAAAGAGCTTTGAAGAGGAGGGCAAATGCGTCGGCGGCAGCGGCGGAGAAGTAAAGGGATCTCAACCTACACAGTGCGCTGAGTTAGGAAGCCCTAGGGATATGATTTTGGACTCCCACAATACTTAGTAAACTTGGATCTCTTCGCAACCAGACTAATCTCTTCCCAGACCTTTCACTTCAGGCCACTTGCTTAATTCGTGTGATGGTGTTTTGTAGCTAGACTTAACAACTATGTTGCACGTGATATTATCAACTTCCACTTTGGGAAGTTGAGATAGTCAACATTATTTCCGCTTTTGTAATGTCACAAGTTTCACATGATGCAGTCTAGTTACACGTTGAATACAAAGCAGACGGGTACCGCTAGATATTAACGATTGCCATTATGTGCTCATAGCTTGCCTATAGCAACGAATCTTCACATTCACTGCTCTTGCCTAGGTATATATTGAGAATGTCTGGGCCGTTCTCTTTTTTTTTACTAAGGAGAGAAGTAAGTACTAGTATGCCTTATGATTTGGTATTTGGTACATTCTTCTAAAGTCTTGATTACTTGACTTTTTGATTTTGTGGTTGTGTACTTAGTACTGACTACTTGTTTTGATTACAGCGGGCCCGTTGAGAGTTAGCAGCTTTTTCTGGTGCAGCGAGCGGTAGTCTAATTCTATTGGGGGTACTCTCGTGAGCGCCTGGCATTTGGATTTAGGTCGGTTGTAACGATGGGTATCCCTTGAACAAAGCAAGGTCGACGGATCTTTTGTTTCCACTCTTACGGTAATATCCAGGAGGCCTCTTCGAGCTGTTGTGGAGTGGGTAAAAGCAAGAAACTTGTACCCGAGTCAACGATGATTTGTTGTGCTGGTCTTGCATGACCCGAGGCTGTCGGGCCACTGAGTCCCTCAGGCTACTTGAGTCCTGGATTTCTGCTGAGCTATCTAGGGGGTTGACGGGCCTCCTTGGACTGAGTGGAAAGCATGCCAAACACTCCAAATACCTCTAGGCAAGGGACAAACAAGTAGCATATGCAAGGAGCTATGGTACATAGTCGAGACTGTGACCTCAAAAATATCCCATTCTGGCTTTATATATGCAGTTCTGCATGGGTTCTCAACCGACCAACGGCTTACATCTCACCTCTCCGACTACCTTCTCAGCATATACTCAACCCTCCTCCCCTCCATGCTATGGCCACGGGTATCTACACGCCGTCCACCCTTTGTTGCACACGAAAATCCTACCAAAGTCAACGGTGCACGAAGCCGAAGAAATGTGCCGGGGAAAGTCTGTTTTTGCAGAGGGGACATTATTTAGATAGAAATGGACAAGTGTGAAGATGCCAGTACTCTTTACCTCACCTTCTCGCGGCTTTTTGCTTCTCCTGACCTATGTTAGAGCTCGATATGGCTTTGGTTTTTCTTTGCCCGGCTTTAATGAGGCTGGCGGGGGATTGTTATAGTTAGCAATCTCTCAACTTTTTTCTGTCACATGTGATGAAGAGTTTTTATATAATTGTTCATTTGTAGCGTCGTGCTGTAAACGTAATTGCGGATGAGTGGTTAAATGGGAATTGAGTTCAGGTTTTTTCTAACAATACTGGAATGCACCCTGTTAGGTACATGAAGCGTAATTTCTATTACCCTGAACTAACAAGAGAATCAAAGTGGGTTCTGAATCAGTGAGCAAGACATAAGTAAGCACTAGCTCAGTATAAAGTATCGTAGACGTGCCAATCCAAGTAAGCATAAAGCCCCATCACGTATTAGATACATATTTCAGCCCAGCAAGCCCTACTTCCTATCCAAAAGATTAAGGAGAACTGTGTAGATCCTACAATATATATTACAAGATCATTCCAGCAAGTTTCAGCGCAAACATTTTGGTATGACCCAAATAAAACTCAAATCGGTTAGTTATTCAGTTAGTAACGTCCACCACCCCTTCCATGGGAACCCCTTCCGCTCCCACGTCCGGCCCCAGAGCGATTATCTCTGTAATCACGATCACGGTCTCGGTTATCTCTCCTGTCGTAATCCCTATCTCGCTCCCTATTATCCCTCCTATCATAGTCATCACGGCGATATGACGGGGGAGGTGGCGGCGGTGGAGGATAACCACCATAACCATATGGTCCTGGAGGGGGTGGTGCTCCACCAGAATAACTACCCCACGTAGGCGGAGGTGGAGGAAATGGTGGCCAAGCACCGGCTCTACCGGGTAGGGGAGGCGGTGGAGGTGGCCAAACCCCGCCTGGTGGTCCCCGTTGATTGTTTCCTACAAACCCACTGGGGGGTGGACCCCCGAACTGTAGAGGAGGTCCTCTATTTGATTGATACGAGAAGTCGGGTGGACTATTATTACTATACCCCCCTCGACCACGGCCCCGACCACCGCCATTGTTGCGACCACCAAACTGAGCACCGCCAAATTGTCGACCCGAATTTGCCGCTTTGCTGCGTACGATTGCTAGGTCTTGGCTATTGAGGACGGGTGGTGCTAGTTTCACGCCACGAAGGAGCATCGACTTGTGGGCAGTTTTGGTGGAAGGGAAGGAGTAGAAGACACTCATTGACCTGTCGTCTTCAATGTCAGGAAGTGTGCCCTCATCCAGGGGAAATGGTAGGGTGCTTCTAGGTATGAATGTATCGTCCTTGGCTACCAAACCAGCCAACCCTTCGCTAACTCTAGATTTCAGTATATATTCCTGGCATTCGTTAGCTCACTAGTTTATTAAGACAATGGGACTGTAACTTACTTCCGTGTCCCCACGCTTTGAGTAAAATTTCGACGCGAGATCATTGTACAGAGGATGTTGATCTGACATATATAATACATCCTTGCCTAATCCGTTCCTTGCATGGTCTTCTGGTGTCAATTTAGGGTATACGTTTGCAATTGCCTCCAACAATCGCGACTCTTCGATGAATGGCAGTAACGCGACACCTTGCCACGCGAACTTTTTACCATTCAAGTCGATGGGGAAATCCTCAGGATAGAAGTCAATGATCTCTGATTCAGGGTTCGTCATTAGATCTTGGAAGGGCAACGGCAGGTTATGTTTACTAGCAGCTGGAAGAACGCCCATTAATTGTTCAAAGGGTTTGAAGGGTTTACCCTCAGCAAATTTGATATCTAAAGATTTGAGATCCTGGAAGTCGGCAGCAAAAGGAGCATAATGATGTGGATAGAACCATGTCCACGACGGGCAGCCCTGGAAATAGTAAAGGAGAACCCAGCAAAGTCCTTCCACGTAATCAGCAGCAACTTGCTTCCGAAATTCCTGATCTGTGGGGCCTTTCTTGAACTTCTGCTCGTAGTAGCGATCCCTATAGCCAGGCTCCCAGAGGCACACTGTATCCAAATTTGGTTCACCTTCTGCGCCTTTAGGCTCATCCAATCCCATAGGTGTAGCAGGAGGATCATTCGTAATTTCGTCTGCTGTCCGCTTGGTGGGGGTCACATGTGGTAAAGATGGGTCAGTAGCTATGGCGGATGTAGTTCCATCGACACTCCCATCACCTTGCATCACAATGTCGCTATCAGTGGAAAGTAGTTGAGACTTGAGGGCAGCAGCGGCACTTTTGTTTGCCATATTGGCTTGTTTGATGGCTCCACGGTTCATGATCAAGTCATGATTCATGCGTTTCTTGTCCTCCCTAGTCAAATCACCAGGACGAAAGACTTCCAGTCCCGGAACTGGCAATGTAGGCATTGTATCACCCTTCACTGGTTTGGGTGTGATGATTGCGTCCATGTATTCTGGCTCAGGAAGGTTGCTATTCCCCTTATTTCGGCCAGCTCGCTCGTGTTTCCGGGCATTCTGCTCAATTCTACGGCGTTTGGCATTATCATCACGCCGTTGCTCAGCTGAGTCCGTTAGTATTAACTACTCGAAATTATGTGTGGGGAAGCTAACCTTCTCGGCGACGTTTAAATATAGCATCTTCCTGCTTTGCAAGTCCATCAAGGATGTACTGGGCACGCTCCAAATTCACGACGCCATCCTTCGTAACATACCCTCCCATGACCGGAAGATTGTCTCTCCATAGTGCCATGAGAGTATCAATAGCCCCATCCCGAATATCGAGGGATGGTAAGTGGGGCAAGAAATCGTTTCCGACGAAGAAACACATGAAGACCCAATCGTCGATGGCCCGCTCCAAATCAAACGGAAATCTACAACCGGGGACATCAAGCTCAGCTGCGAGATACTCACGCAAGATGCCGACATGGAGCCAGATGAAAGGCTTCAATGTAACGCCCTTGCCTCTAGAATCGAATTCATCAACTTTCTCCTTGGGCTGGCCTGTACATTCCTCGGCTCTGTGACCACTTTGCCCACAAAGCCTACACGCCCTATTCTTTGAGTCTTGAAAGAAAACATCTTCACGAAGTACGCGGAAATGAGGTTCGTGGGTACCTAGTCCCAACATTATCAAATCGGCATCCTATTTCATCAATTAGAACAGAGATATTCCATCATGGGTATTGCATGTCGTACCAATCCATAAATCACATGCCTGGTGTTCGGGTCATGCTCTGGTGAGGAACGCTGGCTTCGGACGAATTCCATAATTTTGTGTTCACCTTCACCGGGGACGGTGGAGTCAGAAATGATAACTTTCAACTATAGCGATACATCGAAAGTTAGCGACTCTGATTGGGTTGATGACTAGACCAATGACCATACCTTAGCCCAGGCAGGATCCATGTTGAGTTTGTAGGCCACCCAGTAACGAATAGAAGCAGCCAAAGTATCCATGAAGGGTGTCCCCGGAGTGATGGCATTGCTATCCCACACCTTCTTATTTGCCAGACTTTCGTGAATGTCTTTCCCACCGTTCTGAAGCATTTTGACAAATTCGGCGGCTTCCTCCTCCTTCTCTTTAGCCTCTTGTGCGGATCTAAAACGGCGAGAACGTTGTTGATTCATTTTAGCTCGAGGGGCCACTCCATCTAGGATGATATTAGCTGCTACTCGTTTCTTTGGCATTGACCAGGCATTTCTTACCAACGGCAATCATGAGGATTTTCCTTGGCCTGACCATTTTGACAACTCTGTCTGTATATTTGAACACCTCCAACATCATCTCTGCTTCGGTCTCCGGGGGCGGTCTATATCACTAGTCAGAATCGTGAAGAGTGCATGCTGAGTGAGGTGTATTCACCTGTCCTCTGGATGTGAGCATGGATGAACGATACCATTCATATCTAAGTACAGGTTATCCATCTCCTCACCATTGGGATTTGGGCCTGTCGTCTCGACAGGTATCTCCTGGCCGTCTATCTCCTGGGGCTGCTCCTCGATAACATTAGAGATGATTTTTGGGTACTTTTGCGACAACCATCGGAAAAGAGCTGGGACACCCATTGTGTCCGGAACACTCGAACGGTGAGCTGAACTTTGTCACTGTGTGCTGCACCTGATGTAAGTGCGGTCGGCGACTGAGATATAGATGTTACAGAAATATTCCCGAGGGAAATTGCGCAGCGCAATAGTGTCAGTTAAGTATTTGCGAGACGCGAGACCGGGGCGATAGTTTCTTCATCTGCATCAGTTCGGCGCGCTTGCATGGGACAGCCTTCGGCTCTTGGCTGTCTTGGCGCGGTCTCCTAAAAAGGTAAAGCTCCCCAGTCGATGGTCAAGTAAAGTTTACATTGGATAGTCTCATAAGAGTACTTGACAGCTAAACATTTGAACAGCCGCATCCATATTTACCCCGACTAACGGCTGACTGAACCTGTGGAGCACAATTCCCTTTCATGCAATCTAGTCCTTGAGAGGGGCTTCACTACTTTGTCCAATGTCACTACTTTCAGGGATACTCCAAAGCCAGGCCCCGGCGAAACAAGATGCCACCACTGCCATCCAGACCCTGTGTCTTCGGCTAACCACCAGCAGCCTCGTGGAGGATCGCAGAGCCGCCATTTTGAGCTTACGCAGCTTTGCAAGAGAATATAAAGAGACTGTAGCATCAGGGGGGTTAAGAGGGCTTATTCAAACGCTCGCTAAGGATTATGAGGATGTGGACACTGCGAAAGTAGTCTTGGAGACACTGTTACTATTATTTGCAAAGGATGAAACAAACGTCAGTGAACCAAAGCTTCCTTCAAGCCAAGGAATGCACTTTGCTGGAGTACGGCAGGATTACTGTGGCATTCTCGTGCATTTCGTATGAAGCTAACAATTCTGGCAGCCAGAATCCTCCGATGATATAGCACTTTGGCTTGCGGATGAGTTTACGCAGGTTCGTGTACAGTCGTTTCGGCATATTAGACATGTAGCTGATCAACTAATATCAGAAACAAGAAAATCTCACTATCCTGATTGACTTACTTGAGAGCCCCGATTTCTATACACGTCTATATACCCTTCAATTGCTTACCGCAATACTTGAAAACCGCCCAGAACGGACCCAAGAGTGTGTTTACACTGCCCCATTGGGTATATCCAGACTAGCATCCATTCTCGATGATAAACGTGATGCTATAAGAAATGGTAATCATGAATATTGCAGCTTGTCTTAAATGTAAAGAATTAACCCATGTGTTAGAGGCAATACTACTATTGGTACGCCTTTCTGATGGTCACCAGGACGTCCAGAAAATTATAGCATTTGAGAATGCATTTGATAGGAGCTTCAATATCATAGACGTTGAAGGGGGTGTCGATGGGGGAATCATTGTTCAAGATTGTCTCAAGCTGCTCACAAACCTTCTCGCATATAATGCATCAAATCAAGTACTTTTCCGGGAGACTGGCTTCGTGCCTAGGCTATACAAGCTGTTCAATGTGGAAGGGGAGATCCCACCCTATGCTATGGAAAAGCGAAATAATAACCTCCTCATGACATTAGGGGTTTGTAGGGCGTGCATTGCACCCGGAGGGCAGGGAACTCCTGCAAACCAGGTGATTATTACTCCTTGTCTAATCCATCAGCAAACACTTACTTACGATACTACAGCACGCCTTCTTCCACAGCGGAATTTTAGCACAAGTTCTAGACTTGGCCTTCTCCAACACCAGCGATTTTGGCGTCCGAGCGGAGGTATTTAATTTCCGGAATTCGATTGTATCGTTGACCTAACCTCTTCTCTAGGCCTTGAGAACATGCGCAAATATCATTCACGGAAATGCCCCACTCCAAGAGAACTTTGCGCAGCTCCAAGTAAAATATGTCAACCCAGCTCTTCCATTAGTTGATACCCAAGGGCAGCAGAATGGAGACAACAAGGTCTATGTCATTGAAGGACTTTTGGACCAGGCCTTGCTGAACTCTGCAGTACAAGCATTCGATGTTCGCATAGCTGCCTGTGCCTGCCTTGAAGTATGTTTCACTGATCTCCTCGGTTCAGACGTTTGCTGATCTTCACAGAGTTACTTTTCTGGGAATGCGCCAATACGGTTACATTTTCTGAGGAGAGCTATCGATGGTTACACCAGTGGAGAAGGTGGATTAGAGCCTCGGATCCTTTCCTTGTGCATACGCTAATTCGGTATATAGACGAGACGGCAAATATCCTCGCCTGTTTGATGGATTTAGATAATGACTCACGCAATGACCCTTACAAAATCTGGGTAGCAGCAGTGATTTTTCTGCATATCATATACGACAACGACGAAGCAAAGGTCATGGCGACATCTGTAAAATTTGGGGATGAGGAAGAAGGTGAAGAGGTGGTTACGGCAATTCAGACGATGGCAGCAAACCTGATTACGTGCTTGGAGCACAACCACGATCCCCGGATATCTCTGGCTTACCTTATGGTACTATGCACCTGGTTATATGAGGACACGACTGCCGTGGACGATTTCCTACAGGAAGGAGCAACTGTACAGACTATGGTCGCAGCAGTGACAAAATCAACAAATAGCAATTCATTAGTTCAGGGGCTATGCACATTCCTTCTTGGTATTCTATATGAATTCAGCACAACGGAGTCTCCGGTGCCTCGTGCAACTCTTCATACAATTCTGGTCAGCCGTCTAGGTCGAGACCAGTACGTCAACAAGCTTACCCGTTTACGCGAAAATTCTATGGTACGAGATTTCGAAGTGACTGTCCAAACGCACCATGGCAAACGTGGATTGCCAGATATCTTCTTCAATCATATCTTCATTGATTTCCTGAAGGACAACTACAGCCGGATTTTCAGGACTATTGATAAAGACCCCGGGCAGAAGACCCACTACAAGCTAGGTAGTGATGGGACTCCAAACGGAATCTCGTTAGAACTTGTCGACTCCCTTAAAGCACAAATAGTGGATAAGGAGAACTCACTTGGGAAGCTTCGAACGACAAATATGGACCTGGAAAAGAAACTTGCACAGGAACAGCAGGATTTCAAGAAGTTTAAAGAAACCTCAGCGGCAGAAATCAGGAAATACCATGACCAGGCTGAGGCTCTAAAGAGACACTATGAGACTAACGCTGTACAGACTGAGGAACATTTCAAGGCAACAGTGCTGAGACTTGAGAACCGGGTGGCAAGAGTGCAACAAGAAGGCGAGGGACAGATAAAGAAGCTTGAAGCAGACCTTGCAAAGGCGCGAAAAGATGCTGAAGAGAGTTTCAAGCGACAGAAATTGCAAGGGGATTTGGAGGTCAAGAGGACGAAAGACGCATGGGAAGCTGATTCACGAAGATTACGACAGGAGAAGGACACTGAACTGAGAAAGATGGATGAGGGTTACCGAAGGGAAATGGCAAGAATAAAGTCTGAGGGGGATGCCCTTGTTCAGCGAATCACAACTGAGTCAAGGGCAGAATTACAACGTGCCCGCATCGACTTTGACATTGAGCTAAAGAAGCTGAGGGAGAAGGCAGCGGCGGATGTACATCAAGTGGAAGATCAAGCTAGCGCAGATCTCAGAATTACGAAGGAACAAAAAGATGCAGTCATTACGATGTTGGAAGGCCGTGTCAACGATCTTGAAGCAGACCTTGAGGCATCGGCGAAAGAGCTCCAAGCCACCAGAGGACGGCACGAGAAGCAACTCATTGCGACAAGGAAATCTAGCGACGAAAATTCTGAGGCGAATGAGAAAGCACGAAAAGCACTAGAGCAGAAACTCGGTGCGGCCCAGGCCGAGACAGACGCCAAGCTGAAGGAACTGGAAGAGAAGCTGAAGCAAGCCGAACAAGTCAGAAAAGTAGTAGAGGAGAAACTAAAAGCTGCACAGGATAAAGCAAAGGCAGAGGAAGAGAGGTTGAAGGCCGCGCAGACTGAGACGGAAAGGAGAGCGACTGAGGCGGAAAATAAGGTAGCTGAGACCAAGAAGTCGGCGGATGGGGAGATAAGGAAGGTCCAGGAAGAGAAAGCGGCCACGGAGGAGAAGTTGAAGAAGGATCAGGAGGATGCACAAGTGAAAATAAGCACGGCTGAAGAGAAAGCGAAGAATGTCCAGACCGAACTCGATGATTTATTACTGGTATTGGGTGATATAGAGGATAAGAAGAAGGCTTATAAGGTGAGTGATAGCATCATCCTCCTGATTTCTAAGTTTTGCGGGGGCGTTACTCATATGGACCTGCACATGACAGAAACGACTAAAATCTTTGAACGAGACGGTGTCGGATGATGAAGATGGGGATGATGATGCTGATGAGGACGAGGATGATGAAGATGATGAAGATGATGAGGATGAAGAGGATGAAGAGGATGAGTAGGCAGCGCTGTTGAGTTCATACCAATTGGGGGGGAATACAGGTGATTATCATTTACTCGGTATATAGGAATATGGTTATGAGCATAATTTTAATAAGTAGGCATTCGCGATACCCGTTCTCCCCCTGAGTGTGCGGTTACGTAGGCTATAGTTGAGGGTAAATGATAGAGTTCAGGGTAATCGAAACCCAAACCCTGCTGTGATGAACCAACGTTTGAACTGCTCTCAGACTACCGTTATACCTCAGTGAGCGTGTTGCCATCCACCCTGTTTTGCACTCGGATATCACCTTTACTGCATAAGCTCTGCCTATGTCTCTAACGTGACAAGGGCCGTTGTTCGCCAGTGGATAATGTCATCGCAAACGTTCTTTGAAAAAAAACTGTCATCGCAAACGCAGGCCACATATGAAGTATGAAAGACCCAATTATCTGTGAATATTTAGTGCTACCTATAGTCCTACTCTAGTTATATAGGCCTACAGTACCAAAGGGGCCCTAGTCTGGTTAAGTGATAGCCATGGAGCTACGGGGTGCGAAAGTAGAGCCCGGATACAGCATGTACCAACCGAATGCAGGACGTATCAATAAGGATGGGAGTGCGTTTACTTATCCGCACCCCTAATATATAGTGCTTGCTGCACACAATTAGAGCAGTCGCGCGCGTTTGACAGCGCTGACAATCCCTTACCCCTCGCGCTGTTGAAGCATTAATTTTCGTGATTTATACATGTATCTAGTCTGGTTGGCACTTGTACATCCACCTTATCTATCAGAGAAGGTTTCTATAAATAGCATAGCACCATATGCGGCAATATATTCAACTTCCTGTACATAAAACATATCTCAACTAAAATTAAATGTATAAAATCTACAGAAAGCCATTACTTAATATCAATATGTACTATTCTATCACTTGCGACACAGGTGAGCTAATAGATCATACATTGTTCTAACCCACTCACTAATAGATAATAGGGTCTTAGGTGATATAAACATATATGTATATTATTGGTCAAAAAAGGACCTTGGAGAGACTCGAAAGTATTAAGTGCTACTCGTTAATGGTTAATAAATTAAAAGCTCACTACTGATAATACAAGAGAGTAATATAACAGTAATTTAGTAGAAAACAACTGGAAATAACTGGTACTGTTAGTAATTACGGAATGGGTTGCCCAACCGAATTGCCCAATCCATATTATTAGTGAATGGGTGCCCAACCGAACTGCCGATCCCTCTGATTGCCGAATGGGTTGGCCAACCGAACTGTCAATCTTATGTTCTGCTCTCCTCCTCTTTACCAATGAATTTAGAAATATTTCTATCACCTGCAATACAGGTCATGGCTAATTAATGTTATGGCGCTGCCCGAACCACTCTTGTACATCCTAATGCCTGAACTATGCATATCTGCTACCACTCGCTGCTATAGTTGCTCTGGCTATGAGCTTATTAACGTAAACTATGCCGTTTGATATCACCTGTAGGTGATGCTAGAACTTAAATATCTGCTGCCTGTAACATAGTGTAGGCACAAATGTTTGCTTTTACACATACATATTCATTTCTTTCTCTTTATGTTGTATGTAGTAATTGGTGGTTTGGCTGAACGATTCAGCAATAGATTTATGCTGTATGCGTCACTTATTGTAGTCTGTTGCATGCACTTATTGGTGGTTCGGCTGAACGATTCAGCTCTAGATTTATGCTACATGCGTCACTTATTGTAGTCTGGTTGCATGCACTTATTGGTGGTTCGGCTGAACGATTCAGCAATGGATTTATGCTGTATGCGTCACTTATTGTAGTCTGGTTGCATGCATTTATTGGAATCGTCGTGATTGGCGTATCGGTCAGAACATGATGATGAACTGACTAAGCTGGGTTGCAGATAATTTAAATTATCTCGTAAAGGGACTCTTTTTGTAGTCTGGTTTCTTTTTGTCGCTATTAGGCCAAGATAGGCGCTGCCAAGGCCCTTCATTGACATTAACTTAATGAATGACCACCCCTAGTTTATAACTCACCCTGGCCAGTTCTCAACCTCTCAACCTCCGTCCAGTCTCGACCTGTCCCAACCAGTCCCAACCTCTGTCCAGTCTCGACCAGACTCAACCTCCGTCCCCAGACCCAACCTCCGTCCAGTGTCGACCAGCCTCAACCTCGTCCTCAACCTCCGTCCAGTGACCAGTCTCAACCTGCGACCAATTCTCAACCTGCGACCAATTCTCAACCTGCGACCAATTCTCAACCTGCGACCAATTCTCAACCTGCGACCAATTCTCAACCTCCGACCAGTCTCAACCTCGGAACAGCTTGTCTAATGGCTGCGACCATACGCCTCGAAGATGTCAATGCCTTGGTTGCACTTGCATCTACAATTCCCAGAAGACAGAACCCTACCTTATCTCGTCATGATCCAGAGGTCCATGAAGATCGGCTGAACGTCATTCTTGATGCGATTGCCTCTATATGTGTGTCTCAAGCTAAAGGCGAGGTGTATTCTACGGCAATGGAACTCGTGCCAGGGCCTGGTCCTGCAGGAGAAGTCCGGCTGTTTGTTGCTGGGAATGTGGATGTCTCTGAGGATGTGGGGAAACATATCCAGGAACTCTGGATAATTCTCAAAAATATAGCACGAGACTGCCACGGAGCCCGGAAGTCGCAGAACCCTAAGGACCCTTGCCTGCAGTGGGGTTACCAAGGAGTTTCCCCTCCACGGAACAATATCCTGGCCACAGAAGACCTCAAACGCCTAAGGAATGAGTTCATACATAGAATATACAATCACTCCTTCCCCAAGTTTGTCGCCCGGGTGCAAAAACGCTGGGGCCAGTATCTCGAATTCTGGGGCGTCATGCGAACAGAAATAATACTAGGAGAAAATATCCCACCTGAAATCCTGCCTCTATTTTTCTTGCGGAAGATAGGTGATCTCATGTGGGGCACAGAGCAGAGGAATGCCACAACTGGCAATGTGGATCTTTCCCAGATAATTCAGTTAGTACATGATATGAAGAATCTACTTGCTAGTGATCCAAGGGTTTACGAGCGTATGTGCCTGAAAGTGGCAGAATATGGAGGTAAGATCTTATATCATTACTATCTAATGGATATAAAAAAACGTGATCAACTATTTACTGATACCTTGAACACAGGACCGAACTTACCCCTTACCCGATACCTCGACAAGATAGTGTCCCTCCATGTGAGCGCGGATGTCTTGGTTCGTTATGCTTGTTCACCAAGGCTTCGGACACATTTTACGAACAAAAAGTTTGTTCTGACGACCGTGCCAAATGCACCATACACGGGATACTTACCAACTACCCGGGAGCAATGGGTGGCGTGTCTCCAGAACGCTCTTTCTTATACCAACTACGAAACTAGTTCAATGAAGCTTGTAGATGGTACACAGGGGTTGGATGAGAGGTATGAGCTTCGCATACATTGTGAAGTTGCTCTTACCCTATATCTCCGAGAGCACTGGAAAGGTCCGCAGAAGAATATATATCTTGGCTGTTCGAAGTTAAGTTGCATGGCCTGCTATTGTTTCCTTCAAGGGATCAGGGAAACCACGGGGATCAATTTTATGACCAAGGGATGCCACCAAAAGTGGTACTTCCCATGGGGTTTCCCCCAACAGCAATCCCATCGCCTACGAGTTGCAGTCTATACTGCGGTAGGAAATGCCCTTGGTTCAGACGTATATGCTCGTGGTTTGGCATTTCTGCGAACATACTCCGATAGCTCAGCTATCAGTGTTGATTCTACTGCCGTGTCTAAGGAAGATGAAGACAATTCTAAACAACGGGGGAAGGCTATAGTTTCCAACTATTAAAATTCGGCTGTTGCCTTGTAGAGCTTAATAGGGTCACGTGTTGGGGTTTCAGGGGGAGGAATCGTTATATGTACAGATGGTGTTGCTTCAGAGGAAGCTGTGTTGCATCTCTCTTTTCTGATATTGCGTTTTATTGAGGTTTCATATGTTGCAAGGTTAAATAAACCAATAAGCCTTAAAGGGCCTGCGGGTTTATGGATCTTGTTGCGGGCTTGACAAGCGAGGGCAAAAAACAGGGATATTTTACAGTGACCAACGGTCAGCCTTGGGTAACGCATTTGTACTCTCCCTACGCAGTACGAAACAGGCAATCCACACTTTAGACGTTCTATTCTATGGTTGGATGGTAGTCTGGTTGGCAGTTGGATGGCTGCCTTTTTGAAAAATCACACAAGTGCCAAACAGACTAGTCCTGATTAGTCTGGTTGCGGTCCTGATTTGGCCTAGTCTAGTTCTCGTACCTACAAGTACAGTAGGTAGTAGTAACCAGACTAAGTAGCTTTTCTTGGTTTCACACTTTGGGTAATTAAGCTAGTCTTATTTGGAAATCTCGGCATAACGCTAATAGCTTGACAGCGGGAATTGTCCGAGGGCGTAGGGAATCCTTTAAAGGGGACAGCCTAGGTTTCTGAAATTACCCTCTCACCTTGATCTAACCTATGAAATACTTTTCATTATGTACAGTGCCTGGGGGGAATTTACTACGCACCCCCTGCATAATATGCAGTGCCAGCCTATGGCGGGATGTGAGACATACAGCAATAGTAAGACAACGACCATAGCGACCTCGCTGGCATGTTGAGCGG
>Ga0307511_10001654_pt1 | contig 23511 bp, 24 predicted proteins | sample 13_EM_MG_FD_200266 | JGI IMG/M metagenome (GOLD analysis project Ga0307511, IMG submission 200266) | Populus trichocarpa ectomycorrhiza microbial communities from riparian zone in the Pacific Northwest, United States - 13_EM | ecosystem: Host-associated > Plants > Roots > Unclassified | place... | reverse complement strand
GCTGATTCTTTTTCTTTCAACTGCATCTGTATTGGGCTGTTATGCCCAATAAGAAGGGGCTTTTTTTTGAATTTTCGGGTTTTTAATTTTTTTTATTAAATCTTTGTTTTTTACTTAGAATACTCCGTGCGTACAAGGACACGGTGGTACACTCCCGTCAGGGGATGCTATAAGGCTATAGAATTGGTTTAGTCCTTTACAAGACTGTCCAGAGCGCTTTAGGCTTGGCTAGGGTCCGATAGGGTCTCGAAAGGGGATATTTAGATTGATGGTATCTATAGTGTCAGTAAAAACGGTGCGGACTTTTGGATCGGACAGGGTAGGGAACTCCTTTTGCACAGTCTCTACTTCTGCGGCAGCTAACGGACGGCTTGCGCCGGTATCATCGTCGTGAATCGCCCAACAGTCGGCATATTTTCGGATATAGTACATAGGATGAAAGTTTATGTCTATTTTAAAATCCAGTTTAGATCTTTAGGAATTCTTCTTTTGCGCAAGCCCCTGACTTTCAGGATTCGGCAACTGTAAGAGCTTGTTTGGGCTAATACTGGCAACCTGGATCGCTGTCAATATTTTGCTTGCATCCAGCAACAATCCGGGAAAAAGGGTTTTTAAGCATTCCACCTCTTTGTTATCCAGTTGGCGGCTGTTATTCCTGGTCCCATCATAAATTGACCAGGTTTCGGAAAATTTGCAGATATAGTACATAACTCAATTTTAAGACTCTCTTTAACTATAATACCAAAAGTGTCGAAAAGACTACAAACAGTTCAGTGAATATTTTTATTAAACAACCAAGGCTGATCCCTTAATGCTTCTTTGATCCAATTCCAGGCAAGATTTTTCCACCTTTTAAAGGAATGACCGTTTTTCCCTTTCCACTGCTTTTTCTCATAAAACAGAAAAAAATGCTCTGCTTCCAGGTCGGGCATACCCTTTTGACCAAAGTAGATTTTTACATCCTGGATACGTGGCGGCATTGTATTGGTGAATAAGGATTTTTTTTCCATATCTATAATTTTTTTCGTGGATTATGTTTTTGGTGGATTGATAGGGTTCCAGGCTGAAGCCCACTTTTATGGCCGGCCATTACTCTATTTATCTCGTCAGCATCATAATAAATCAGACCTCCTATTTTGGAGTAGGGTAGGCTGCCGTTAGCTCGTAGGTTTTGAAGGGTGCCTGTGGAGATGTTTAGTAGCTTTTTGACTTCATAGGATTTAAGCCACTTTTTTGCAGGTTGGGGGGAATTGACCTGAATAATGGTTTTTATAGAAAGGAGCAGGTCTTCTTTAAATTCCTGCAAGTCTGCCAGGGTGACCAGTTGATCCCGGTAGATCTTATTTCCCGGCTGCGGGAGCATTGTGTTCGCTTTTTCCATGTCTCACGATTTTTCTAAAGCGAATATATGGCGGCGGGGAAAGGAAAAATCAGAGTATGATCAGAGGCTCTGAAAAATAAATTATAAAAATCACATTATCAACACATAACGCATATAATTTTTATTCACTATAAATCAAACCGCCAACTCACAAGACTCGAAGGGGCTTATAATATATCTTTGTTCAGACAAATTCATTGGCAAATTCCCCAAAATTTCAAGATATTCACCATAGTACATTTTGGAAAACAGAAATTTTTGGTTGACAAGGAAATTCTTCCAATTTAAAGAAGTCTTTAATCTTGAAAGATTGGGATTTTTTCCGGTATCTTGAATTATAAAATTAACTGACTAAAATAAAACTTCCATGCCGATTGCAACTTCTGATTAATATTTTTTGTTTCTCAGTTTATTGATTTACAAAGAACTATTTTTTTTATGACTGCTAGTTAACACGGGGTCAATGTAACGACATTATCCTGTTAACCTAATTGAAATTATATGTACTTATCTACTCAAAATAATTTTAAACTTGATCGTATAGTAAAGTCATTCGAGGTCGCATATAGAAGCAAAATTGCAGATAGCCTAATTACTAAATATCCAACACTAAATGATTTTAGTATTGCTATAAATTTTATTGCAAGTAAACTTACCGGGATGCCTGTTATTTTTACTAAAAAATTAAAACTAAAAGCCGATAAGATAGTAAGAGAAGTTGGTTCACATTATAATAAAATTGAAGACTGTTATCGCGCATACGTTAGCCAGGATTACCAGAACGAAGTGCCGTACGTTTCCGATCTCTTAGATTATGTAAATCTATTTTTTAATGAATGCTTTTCGACTCTAGCAAGTAACTTTCCTACTATCGAAGAATTTACTGCTCAATCCGTAAAATATTATAATATTAGGAATACCTTGTCGCACCCGGCTTCAACGAAAATAAAAATCAAGGACGCACGCGATGCAATTTCCTTTATGAGCAATGTCACCAATAACATAGAGGATAATAAATTCTGGTACGTTAACAAATCTTCGATTTTAGAATTAATTAATGAGTTTTATCAGGACCTTGATAATTCTGTGTTAAAGGTTCATAATCTCGATGAGGTTAGTTTTCCTCAAGGAAAAATTGTTTGTAGGGATGAAGAACTGGGAATTTTAAAGTCTTTTTTGTTTGGTAAAGAAAAGAGCTATCGAAAATCTGGATCCGTTGTAATATTTGGATATGGAGGGGTTGGCAAAACAGCTTTGGTGCTTGAATTTGTATCCCAAATTTCAAAAGATATTGGTGACAATAAAATTGCTACGCCCTATGAATTTATTCTTTTTTTTACGAGTAAGGAAGAGGTATTGTCGTTTAAGCAAACATCAGGGGAAGTATATATAGAAAGTGTAAAAAAGCAGATAGGATCCTTTGAAGAATTTGAGCAAAAAATGAAAGCGGCTTTAAATTTAGGTGGTATCCCAAATCTCAATGAATCAAGAGGACTTATCGTCATTGATAATTTTGAAACATTACCAGGAGAAGATAAAATAAAGTTTATTGAATTTATCAAACAAACTCCCAGAACAGTACAATACATTTTAACATCAAGAAACGAAGAATATTGCGAGGATAAATTGAATTTGAAAGAATTTAAAGATTTATCAAAGGGTGTTGATTTCATAAGTCAGTATATAAAAACCAATGAAATAAAATTAGCATCTTTTTTTCCGGAAAATTTAAAAAAAGAGCTAGTAGAACTTTCAAAGGGCAACACTTTGATTATCGTACTAACTATTCAGCAATTGGTGGTTAGTGACAGCATTAAAAAAGTATTGGGGGAGCTTCGAAGTATTGAGTCTGCTAATATGGAGATTATTGCGGATTTTATGTATAAGAATACTATTGATTATACGATACATGAACTTGAAGGTGAAGGACAAAATCCAGTGAAAGTATTAAAAATACTTTCACTATATGGTGAAATCATTGATCTTTATTCAATCAGTATTTTAGCAGAATTAACAGTATCAGAGGTAGAAAAAATTTGTCAGGTTTTTTCTTCTAGACTTGTTTTAGACAGAATTGGTGAGTCCTTTATTCCTAATGAATTTGCTAATAGGTTTATTCTTTTAAAATATTTACCAAATAATGTTGAAAAAAGAACACTTTCCGATAAAATTCGTGAAAGAAAGAGAATTTTAAGAAAGCAGGCTGATGATCTTGAAATAACAAAAAGAAAAGATACTAGGCTACGAATGATTTTAGATGATTGGAAACCAAAACATATCATTGACAAAATAGCAATTGCAGAAAGTGATAGTTTAGTTGTTAAAGTTGACGGGTTTATTAGGGATGAAAGAATTAGAGATGGAAAATTAAAAAGAGTACTTGAGGATCTTGATCGTATTGAAAAGATGACTTCTCACCCGTACATTCGCATGCAACGATCCCGTATTTTAATGAAGATTTATGAAATCGAAAAAGATCCTGACAACAAAAAGCGACTATCTGAGGAAATTGTTCGCGTATATGATGAAGCTATTATGTCTATAAAGTATAATTATTCTTTTATTACACATACCAAATCTTTTGCATCGATCAATTGGCGATATGGTCTTATTTATGTTAACGTGTTGAAAGACCTCTCTAATGGCGCTCGCTATATGGAGGATGCAGTTGAGGTATTCCGAAATATCGGGGTATTTGACAGAACTTATTACTTAGTATTAAATGACTTATCTGGAGTTTATTATAGTTTGTATAAAAGTAGTAAAGATTTAGACTATTTAGATGAGCTACGAAAAGTCTACAATGAAATTAAAAAAAATCAACTAACAATAAAAAAAACCGATTTTAATGTTAATCGTTATCTAAATCATTTTAGTCGGTTAGTTAAACCTCCATTTACGCTCTATAAAAAGAAATAGTTGGCCTATACTTTATGAAGTCTCTCTAAGAATAAAATACGCTTCGCCCCGCAATGGCAAAGCCACCCGCCAGTGGCGGGCAGCTTCTACCAATTACAGGATCAATCTATATGGCAACCGTCATTCCTGAACCTGCATCACGGTTACTTAGTTTGTTTTGCAATACGCTCATATCCATACCTACCTTAGATTGCAATATATGGGTATATACCATTGTAGTGCTTAATTTGGCATGGGACAGCAATTTACTAATGGTCTCTATCGGAACGCCATTTTGCAGGGTGACGGTCGTAGCAAAAGTGTGCCGGGCTAAATGAAAAGTCAGGTATCGCTTAATTTCGCAGATTTCCGCAATCAGTTTGAGGCTGCGGTTCATCTCCTGGTTGCTGACCCAAGGAAAGACCGTTTCTCTTTTAGCGGCTCCTTCGTCGGTTTGGAACTTGTTTAGAAGGGCTAATGCCGGAGTCAATAAGGGTACATTGATCGGGATACTAGTTTTCTTCCGGCAGGTCTTAATCCATTTCATCCCATCCACCCCCGTCAGAATATTCTGAGGCTTAAGGTCCATCAGATCAACGTAGGCCAGCCCGGTATAGCAGCTAAAAACAAATAGATCGCGGACTTTCTGCAACGTAGGATTTTCGAGGTCGCGGGTTTCGATCCGGGCCAGCTCATCCTCCTGCAAAAACTCCATCTCATGGTATTTGAACTTTAGCTTGTAGGCCGCAAACGGGTCTTTGCTGACCCATTCGTTGGTAGCGGCCCAGGTCACCATTTTTTTCAGCCGTTCCAGGTGTTTCATGGTCCCATTGTTGGTACAGGGGTCCCCGGCTTTGATGGGGTTATTCCGGATATAAAATTCAAATCCGGTGATAAATGCGTAGTTCAGATCTTCCAGGTTCATATCCTGGACCTGATACCTATGGGATAGAAATTTCTTGATATAAATAGCCGTACTAAAATAGTTTTTCAATGTCCCCTTTTCCAGCACCGTCTTCATCATATCATTGTGCATATCCACCAGTTTGCACAAGGTCATTTTTTCTCCTGCCGGTTTGTCGTTGATACCCAGGTAAGCATTTTTGACGGCTTCGGCGGTAACGGTGGTATTATCCAATTGCAACCGCTGAAACTGGACAACTAACTTGGACCGAACTTCTTCCAGGTAGCTGCTCAATTGTTTTAATTCCTCGTTCTTGGGTTTGGGCGATCCTTTGCCAATGTTCCAGTCTTCTTCCTTCACCAGGGATTTTAAAGCCAGCACACAGCGGCTTTTGTTAACGGTGATCCTGACGTAAACCGGGAATTTCCCGTTAACGGGTCTGTTCAGGCGTAGTGAAAAGTGTACGCCGAAAGTGTTTGTACTTTTCATGTCATTACATTTTTGCGTGATTAAATTCAAACTGCACGATACCGGTCTCTGCGACCACGAAAAATGGACCTAAAAAAGCCTAAAAAATATCAAAGCGCACGAATGCAACCTTTTGATGAATAAGCGATTAAGTCGATTCTGCGACCAAAGATACTGGTCGCACGAATTCAAACGCTTGGTCGCCATGCTGGTCGCACGATGATTGATATTTATTGCAACAAATTGACATGGAAAAAAATGAAAAAGCCCGTAAACAGTGAGTTTTACGGGCCTTTGGGTGTATCTGTTACCCTTATGTGTCGGGATGACAGGATTCGAACCTGCGACCCCTACGTCCCGAACGTAGTGCGCTACCGGGCTGCGCTACATCCCGAAATCTCAGCCGGATTGCAAAAATAAAACTCCTTCACCATTCCGGCAAAATTGAATTGGAAGAAGGATCTCCCGAACCAGCAAGAACCTGATAAGCCTTCCCCAGATGATCCGTCAGGTCCGATGGCAGCATACTCTCTTTCGAAAAAGTCTCCGCAGCCAGGTCCCCGGCCAGCCCATGCAGGTAGACGCCCAGGATAGCCGCCTCCCCTGGAGAATAGCCCTGGGATAATAAGGCCATCAGAATTCCTGTCAGCACATCGCCGCTGCCGCCCTTCGCCATCCCCGCATTGCCCGTGGAATTAAAATAGCCCTTGCCTCCCGGCATGGCGATAAAAGTATAGTGACCTTTTAAGATGATGACACACTGATGTTGCTTAGCCTGCTCACAGGCCAGCTCCAGCCGCTCGAAGTCATTGGCGGAAGACCCGAACAGCCGCTCGAATTCCTTCGGATGAGGAGTAAGAATAGAGTAGGGGGAGAGAAAGGAGAATAAGGAAGGATCGGCCGCCAGCATATTCAACGCATCCGCATCCAATACCACCGGCTTCTGATACCGCCGCAAAACATCTTTCAGGAGTTCCTTCGTCCGCTCATCCTGGCCGATCCCCGGTCCGATCCCTACCACCGAATAGCCGGACAATTCTCCGGCGAAGGCAGTATTGATCTGTTCGTCCTTATCCGTCAGCACCATGGCCTCCGGAAGGGCCGTCTGCAGGACAGTATACCCGCAGACCGGTACATGGGTGGTCAGCAGACCCGCTCCGCTGCGCAGACAGGCCCTGCTGGCCAGCAGGGCAGCCCCGATCTTCCCATAACTGCCCGCGATCAACAGGGCATGGCCATAGGTTCCCTTATGGGCAAAATCCTTCCGCGGCCGGAATATAGATTGGATGATGAATGGGTCGACCAGCTCCAGCCCACTGGTCACCTGCCGCAGATAGTCTGGATGCAGCCCGATGTCCAGGATATGTACCTGTCCGGTAAAGGGCTCATTCTCCGGAAGAAGGAATGCCTGCTTATAACATTGAAAACTGAGCGTGTGATGGGCCCGGATCGCCGGATTCCCGGTCGAGCTCCGGTCCGCGAACAGGCCGCTGGGGATGTCGATAGCGATGATGGTATTGCCCGACTGGTTCATATGAGCGGCCAGTTGCGCCGTGACACCTTCGAGGGCGCGGTTGAGACCCGAGCCCAATAAGGCATCGATCAGGATATTCCCGGCTGGAATAGGATGGAAGTTCTCCGGCCCCTGGACAAAACGGATCTCCACCGGTGTTGCATGCAGCCGGGCCAGGTTCGCCTGGAAATCATCGGTTCCTAAATGGCCAAATTCGAGGATATGAACGGTCACGGGACAATCCTGGAGGGACAGCATCCGGGCCAATGCCAGCCCGTCCCCGCCATTATTCCCCTTACCGCAATAAATAGAGAAAGATCGGTCCAGGTAGTTATTCTTCTCCAGCCAGGACAGACAGCTCTCTGCCGCCCGCTCCATCAGGTCGATAGAAGTAATCGGCTCCTGTTCTTTGGTAAACTCGTCCCAGGCCCTTATCTGTTCGGCTGAAAGGATTTCCATGCAGGAAATTTAGGCATTTTCAAGGTTATTCCAGGGGCTAACCCCGAAAAAGAGGGGAATCATTATACCAGGACCAGGATCAGCAGAGGCTGCTTCCCGGTCTTCTTTACTTTTGAGCGGTTGTTGCCGGTTTCTTCCGGACGGGCGCCTTCTTCTTCGCCAGGGGCTTCCTCACCACATGTTTCCGTACAGGCCGATGCTTTCTGATCACGGGCGTCTTCTCCACCTGTACCGGCATCTTCATCTCCTTCGGTTCCCCCTCTTTTCCGGCAGGATCGGCTTCCCCTTCATCAAAACTTTCATGGCCCTGCCGGTAATCCCCGAAAAGATCCACCAGCTTCTTGGCGGAATAGACCCGCTTATAATCATTATTGCACAAGGCGATGATCGTAGCATCCTCATCCAGCATCCGGATGAACACCGTGCGGTTACCATGCCACCAGCCATTATGATAGATCAGCTTCTTGCCATTCGGAATGAACAGCATCCGCCATCCCAGGCCATAATTCCGCTGCCCGGGCTTTTCAAAACTATACCCGGCATACGCACTGTCCAGCACCCCCTTCGTAAACAACTGCCCAGAGCGCAGCGCCTGGTCCCATTTATACAGGTCCCGCACAGTACTGAACACATTCTTATCCCCATATACCTGGTCCAGGAACTCCAGGCGGAACCGGCGCCCCGTCTGGTAATAGGATTGCATGGCCGAAGCGGTATCCGTTAAGTTGAAGACATAGCTGTCCTGCATCTGCAACGGCTGGAAAAAAGTCCTCGACAGATAATCAGGATAAGTCAGCCCCGACACTTTTTCAATGATAAGGGCCAGCAGGGCATAATTGGTATTGGAATATTCAAAATGCTTGCCCGCAGGCGGTCCCTTCACTTCCGTCGGGTGCGCATTGATATATTGCAACACGTCTCCGTTCGTAAGGAACTTATGTTTGTCCCAGTTGCTGCGGTCCATAAAATGAACATAGTTCCGCAGTCCGCTTCGATGACTCAGCAAATTTTGAACGGTGATCTCCGGGAAAGGGAACCCCATCAGGTATTTATTCACCGGATCGTGTATGTCCAGCTTCCCCTCCTGCCATAATTTCAACGTAGCCATGGCAGTAAAAGTCTTGGAGACGCTGGCCAGGTGGAAGGCGGTATGGAAATCAAGGGAGTCCTGCTTCTTCTCAGGATGTTTGTATCCCTTGTAACGCTCATAGAGAATGACCCCGTTCTTGGCAACCAGCACGCTTCCGTTAAAACGGCCGGCCAGCATGGAGTCAAAAAATAGTTCTGTTATCGTTGAATAATGATGTAATTCAGAAGGAGTAAGTCGCAGGGTATCCTGACTGACAGGAGCCAATGTATCCGTCTTTGGAGGCATCGATGCATTCTGGGCAGCCTGCCCGCAGGAGCCAAACAAGGTTACGGACAATACTAAATATCCAATAGCTTTCAACAGGAATATTTTTTTTGGGTTAGAAAACGGCAAAAATAAAAGAATCCGGCGTTACTTTGCACTTCCCTTTGGCAAACAACGCAAAAAGAAGGGCAAAATTATGGCAGAGAAGAAAACTACTAGCTACCCGAAGGAAAAGATTAACATACTTTTCTTAGAAAACATCAGTGATGCAGCCGTTAAACATTTTAAGGATTCGGGCTATGTATCCGTGCGAAAGTTAGGCGGGGCCTTGTCGGAAGCACAATTGATCAATGAAGTAAAAGACGTCCATCTACTAGGTATACGCTCCAAAACACAGATCACCCCCAAAGTGCTGGAGGCGGCAAAGAAATTACAGGCCATCGGCTGCTTCTGTATCGGGGTCAACCAGGTAGACCTGAAGACCGCTACCCATCAGGGAGTAGTCGTATTCAACGCCCCTTACTCCAATACCCGGTCCGTGGCTGAACTGGTGATCGGTCTGGCGATTATGCTGATCCGCCGCATCCCCGACAAAAGCAAAGCCGCCCACGACGGCATCTGGCTGAAAGAGGCAAAAGGCAGCTACGAACTTAGAGGTAAGACATTGGGGATCATAGGATACGGGAATATCGGCACCCAGGTGAGCATCCTGGCAGAGGCCCTCGGCATGAAAGTCATCTTTTATGATACCGTCACCAAACTGCCCCTCGGCAACGCAGTGGCAAAAAAGACCCTCAAAGAAGTGGTAAGCCAGGCAGACATTGTCACTCTCCACGTACCGGAAACGGCCCAGACCAAAAATCTTATCAACAAGACCGTATTACGGCAATTCAAAAAAGGCTCTATCCTCCTCAACTACGCCAGGGGCGAAGTGGTAGACCTGGAAGGACTGGCCAAATGCCTCCAGGAAGGTCAGCTCTCCGGAGCTGCCATTGACGTCTATCCCTGGGAGCCGGAAAAGAACGGAGACCGTTTCACTTCCCCCCTCCAAGGCCTCCCCAATGTGATCCTCACCCCCCATATCGGCGGCTCTACCGAAGAGGCGCAGGAGAACATCGGCTTCGACGTCAGCAACAAGCTCTTCCAGTTCCTGGAGACAGGCGTCACCCTTGGCTCACACACCGTACCCCCACTGAGCCTGCCCCCACAGGAAGGGACCCATCGCATCCTGCATATCCATAAGAACGTCCCGGGAGTACTCTCCGAGATCAATACCACCCTGGCAACACATCATATCAATATCCTGGGACAATCCCTGAAGACCAATGACGAGATCGGATTTGTAGTGCTGGATATCGATAAAAAACTGTCCAATCAGGCCCTCCAATTGCTGAAAGAAGTAAAGGGGACGATTAAGACAAGGCTGCTGTATTAAAATATAAGTAATTGATTATAAAATAATTACGGGCATTACTTCATATTCTTAAGGATCTTTCGGGCCCTCGACCGAAAGGCAGCCGTGGATTGCTCCCATTGCTCCTCGATAATGAGCTTTAATTCCGGAAGGATCTCGGGATAAGCCGAGGAAAGATGCTCCAATATCGTGAGCGAAAAAGCCTTGACGGCAATGGCTGTATCGGGAGACTGTATATAGTCAAAGCAAAGGCTCATCACCCGGCCATGATATTTCCTGGGGATATCCACATTCTGCAGCAGGCGTAAGGTATTGCGGGTAACAGCTCCATGGTTGCCTTCTTTCCCCAGGTTGTCCAGCAAGGGTGAGAAGTAAGGCCCGATCAGTTCCGGATGCCGGCGTACACAATAGCTCAGGGGCCAGGCAGCCCGCTGCGTGATCCGGTATTCTCCCTTAAGGAACAACTGCACCAGCCCGGCAAAGCGTTCCTTGTCTTTTCCGATATAGTTTACAATACGGTCGCATTGCTTTTTGGAATGCTCGGCTTCCAATAATTGATACAGGTTCATATAGTGACCACTCTTTCCAGTTGACCGATCCAATGACGGACAAGGCCCAGCGGGACCAGCCCGATGATCCCGAAACTGCAATCGATAAGAATATGGTACCAGGGGATCCCCCGGAGAGGACCGGCGATCAGCGCCAATGGGATGATGGCTACACAGGCCAGCATACCCCATTCGATCACCCACTTATTCTTTACAGGGTCCCGGTAAGGGCCGATGAACAACAGGGCGATGACCAGGTGCGCAAAAGCCAGCCAATCGAATCCATAAAAGAGAAAGGGATAATGGCCATGTGCGTCCCGGACTCCTGCCCACACGGTCTGCAGCCAGGCGCCAAGGGCAGTGTCGGAGGGGACATACCCCTTGTCCAGCAACCACCTCAATTCGGAAAAGACAGGAAAGGCAGTGATCCCGCTGAGAGCCAGGACAATCATAAAAAATACTAACATCCGGCGAATTCTTTGCTGGGTTGTCGGCGAGTCCATAAAGCTTGTGTTGAAGAAGATAAAGTTAGCTATTTTTGAGTTACAACTAATTTTAGACGATATGAATTATACACCTGCGCCCGCACGTTATCAATCGATGGAATACCGCCGGTGCGGTAAGACCGGTCTTAAATTACCCGCAGTATCCCTGGGGCTCTGGCATAATTTCGGACATGTAGACGTGTTGGAAAACTGTCGCAACATCCTTCACCTGGCTTTTGATTCCGGCATCACCCATTTCGACCTGGCTAACAACTATGGTCCACCGCCGGGATCAGCCGAAGAAAATTTCGGACGCATCCTTCGCCAGGATTTCCAGAGCTACCGGGACCAGATGATCATCTCCACCAAAGCCGGTTATTATATGTGGGAAGGCCCCTACGGAGAATGGGGATCCAAAAAATACCTTGTCTCCAGCCTGGACCAGAGCTTGCAGCGCATGGGACTCGAATACGTCGATATTTTCTATCACCATCGCCCGGACCCGGATACCCCCCTGGAGGAGACCATGTCGGCACTGGACCTGATCGTACGACAGGGAAAAGCGCTCTATGTGGGTTTGTCGAATTACCATCCGGCAGAAGCGGCCAGAGCCCTTCAGATCCTCCGTCAATTGGGAACGCCCTGCCTGATCCACCAACCCAAATACTCCCTATTCGAACGGTGGGTGGAAGAAGAAGGACTGCTGGACCTGCTGGATAAAGAAGGAGTAGGCTGTATTCCCTTTTCACCGCTGGCCCAGGGATTGCTGACCAATAAATACCTGAAAGGGATACCCGCCGATTCCCGGGCAGCCAAACCAACCGGCTTCCTGCAGGAGAACCAGGTGACAGAAGAAAGGGTAGGGAAGGTGAAGAAACTGAATGAACTGGCGCTGAAAAGAGGACAGACCCTGGCGCAAATGGCCCTCTCCTGGATCCTGAAAGACCCGCGGATCACGTCGGTACTGATCGGAGCCAGCAAGCCCGAACAATTGGCCGATTCCCTGCTCTGTCTCAACAATACTTCCTTCAGCAAAGAAGAATTGAAAGGGATCGAAGATATTTTGAAATAGAGGCCCCACCGGGGGGAGACGGCTCTTCCGAATGGATAAAATAGCTCGAATAGTAAAAATAGTATCATGGAAAATAAACTAATCGTCAGGAACACGGTACAGATCAAGGCCCCGGCTGCCAAAATATGGGCGGCCCTGACACAGCCTGAGTGGACAAAACAATACATGTATAGCTGCGAAGTAGAATCCGACTGGAAGCCGGACAGCCCTGTCATCTGGAAAATGGAGCACGAAGGAAAAAAGATCATCCCCGTCAAAGGCAAAGTGGTAAAAATTGAGCCCGGGAATTTGTTGATCTATACGGTGATCGATCCCAACGCAGGAATGGAAGATATCCCGGCCAATTACCTGAACGTACAATATGAATTGATCCCAATGGGGGAGGAGACCCTGTTGGAAGTAACACAGTCCGGATATGAGCACGCCGCCAACGGCGAAAAAAGATACCAGGAAGCCCAGGAAGCGGGTGGATGGGATTCCATCCTGGCGAAAATCAAAGAATTACTGGAAGGGTAGGGGCCAGATGGGAAGCAAGGACCGGGATGGGACAGTGGGAATGAATCAAAGGAAGGACGATGGCCGACGAGGAATAGAGGGGTTTCGTCGGGCAAATCCATACGTTGGTCGGGGCAGGGACAGCTTCCATTTTTGGGACAACTTGTCTTTCTAAGGGATTATGCCAAAGCAGGGGCTTTTTATATCTCATTGTTATACAATTTGTTACGGGCTGGCATACCGATTGTTTACTTATTGTCAAACAATCAACCCCATGAAACAAATTTACCTTTACCTCGCCTGCCTGCTGTTCACCCTGACAGTCTATGCTGAAAAATCCCCCCGGGCCAAAGCCAAAAAGATAGCCGCCGTAGGTGCTATACAGTTCAAGCTGAACAATGCTACCCCCGCTGTTGAAAACAAGGATTCCGTATTGATCATTTTCGACCGTTACGACCACACCGGCGCAGGAGTGATCTACCAGGTATTTTATGCAGACCAGGATAACAACATTACTATCCCCGTAGTGCCGGCCGGAAAATATTTTGTGACGATCCAATGCCTGGGAATGCATCACGACCGGTTGGAAAAGATAGTAACGATCAAATCCCAAAAAAGCGGAACAGTAAAGATCGGCCTGGAAGATTCAGAAGAATTTTCTAAAGACAAAGTAGTGATCCCCACTTATGCACCCAAATTTGCAGAGCTGGCAGTTTTGAAAATGAAATAAGCGATTCTCCGATACCCTTTCCTGTTAATCGGAAAGCCCCTGGTATCCGATAGATAGATTCTCAGCGTTGATAGCGCCAATATCCCCCAAAGAACAGGCATCCCGCCACGACGAAGAAACCACCAGCGAGCGCGATCACAAAGCCTCCCAGAACGCCCAGATACAATATCCCAAAAACACCCAGAGCTAGTTTTAAATAATCGCTCATTTTTAGCGGAGCGACAAATAACACGCTGCTTAATAATAATAGCAGACTATACCCCGACAATATAAATCCAAGCGCATCCTTCCACCGCAGATAAGCCGGTGTCAGCCAGTTGATGGTCAGCATTTCCGGTACCAGCACCAGGAAATACAGCCAGCTATACTGTACTGCTCTTCGCAGCAGGGATACCGGCAAGCCCCGGTAGAACAGCAACATCTTTTCTTCCAGCGCCCGGCACCGGTAGATCAGCACTCCATGACCGAACAACACCATCGTATAAAGCAGAAAAGGCATCCGTATATCATAGTAGGCAGGGTCCCGGTCCATAAGCAACAGGTACAGGGTCGCACAACCCGCTAATTTTAAGCCCGCGAACAGCGCCTTGCCATCATGAAACAGGTAGCGGATAAAAAAAGACCAGTAGGGTGGTCCCGCATTTTTCCCCCGGGCCGATAGACGAAGCCATGACATCCAATGCCCCCCGCTCATCCATCCCATTAGACGCCTTCCCGGATGCTCAAGCCCAAACTGGTATCGCCAGGCGCCCCCCAACCAGAGCAATAGTATAAATAAGGGTACAAGAAGAGCAGCACCATAATACCCCTCATATACGGCAACTCCGGTAATCGCCAGGGCATACAAGGATATGGGTAAGCTGAGCGCTATTTGCACTCCCAGCAATAGCAGAAAACAGCTTCGTTTATCCAGCCGGGATAGCAGGTGAAGAAAAGAATGGTCCGGGCTTTCCAGGATGCCGGTGACCCAGTGTTGGCATTTCAGCGCGTACAGGAGCCAGACAAAAAAGACCAGCCCCATAGCAACAGGAGATTGCAGCAGTCCCCGGATTAACGCGTAATGGTAGGCCAACTGCATCGACGGCGCCACCACCCCGAAGAAGAGCAGGAACAGGAAGAGGAAGAGTCCTGCATTTTGCCGGTAGAAAGGCTTCACCAGGGTGGTGAAACCTATCCTGGTGGGGACATTGGGTAACACGGACGTCAACCGGGGCAACAGGATCAGCGTCCGCCTGCCGGGATGCTGCAACTGGTATTGATAACGGAGGGTGGTTAGCAGACATACCGCTGGAATATAAACGATAACAGCCAACCCGGAAAGATACCACCCCTTGTAAAGAGCGACTCCTATAATGGCCAGGGAATAAAGGACGATCGGCAGGAACAACAACAGCTGTATCCGGTAGAGCAGCCCGAACATCTTTTTCGGAGCCACGCTGTTCAACCCGTTCAGGAAAGAATGATCCGATTGCTGCATGGACGTTACTACAAACTGCGCGCATTTTTCAGCGTAGAGAAGCCAGACCAGAAGGACGAGCGCAAAGAACGTCCGGTTGCTCAACAAGCCGAGGATCAACGCATATTGATAATGGAATTGGTATAAAGGACCCACATGGATAAGTGTCCCTTCGAGCTCTCCCACAGCACCAATGAAAAGAATAAACACCAAAATAAGTTGCCCGGCGCTCTGCCGGTAAAATTGCCGCACGAGAGAGGTCACCAGGATCCGGAAAGTAGCCGTCATACCGTCAATTTATTAGTGAAGTTCATGAGCTTTTTAGAAAGATTCATGAGCGCAATTTTATCGTTTGATCGACGACGGAGATCACCTTTTCTTCCGGCAGAGCGCCGGTGGCCAGCTCCTGGTGGGAACTGATCAGAAAGCTGGTATTTTTTTCCAGCCAGCACCTTGCGATCAGATCATAGAGCGCAGGGATGCTCTCCCGGTCAAGGGTCACCAGCGGTTCGTCCAGGGTGATCAGGGATGGGTTGCCCATAAAAGCGAGTACCAGAGACAGCTTCTTCGTCATGCCGCTGGAATAGGTGCCAACAGGAGCAGACAGGTATGAGCGCACCTGGAAAAGCTCCGTGAGATAGTCCACCTGTTCGGGAGGAGCTGATCGTATTTCCCGGTAAAAGGCAACCAGCTCCCGGCCCTTTAGAAAATCCGGGTACAGCGGCTCCGCATCCGCCCAGCTAACGGAACGGCGGTATTCAACGGGAGTTTTATGAAGACTGCGCTCATTTAAAAGAATGTCTCCCCGGAAGGGGAGGAGCCCAGCGATCATCCGCAGGAATGTCGTCTTGCCGGAACCGTTGGAGCCCTGCAGCCAATAGATGCCTTTCCCCAATTGCAGGGAAGGAATGGAAAGGACGGGTCGGTCCCCGTAAGCTTTTTGTACTTGTAAAAATTGTAGCATACAGATCATCTGTCGCAGCAAGGAGAAATTTGTTACAGTGTGGATAACAAAAAAAATATCAGATTTTGGAGATTATTAAATTTGTATCGTAAATGTATTTTGATTGCTGCTATCCTTAAACCGGACCTTATGTTACGTGAGCCTGATCCCAGTGCGGAGAGAATAAAACAAGAGATAGATATCAATAAGGAGAATCTCAAGTTCCTTAATTCCTTTTATATTCCGCTGTTGTCCGGGGCGTTTGCAGCCTCCGTAAAAGGGTCATTGCTACCATCAATAAATTAATTCAAAAACTTTAAAGATCGGGTTATGAATAGTAGTATTCAAATGGGAATTACCATACAGTTTTATATTGACACGCGTGGGCAAATATTAATATCTGTCTTATTTCTGTTGATATCGATATATTTGATCGATGCATATATCAGGCAAGGTAAAATATTGAAGCAAATGGAAAGAGAAGAAGCCGAAGAGCGCGAGCGCGAACATGAGCGCATCATCAAAAAAGAAAGCAACAATCCCCTTAGAAAGGTCTAAGGGACATATAGACGGTGGTCCTGTGATGGGATGATCACAACACCACTGTCTTATTATTATAAACAAACACGCGATCCTCGAATACCAATCGCAACGCCTTCGCCAGAACGGAAGTCTCTATCTCCTTTCCCGCCTTCATCATATCTGCCGCCGTAAAAGAATGGCTTACAGGAATGATCTCCTGCGTAATAATCGGCCCTTCATCCAGCTCATGGGTGACAAAATGGGCCGTAGCGCCGATCAGTTTCACACCCCGTTCAAAAGCCTTCCGGTAAGGATTGGCTCCGGCAAAAGCCGGCAAAAAGGAATGATGAATATTGATGATCCGCGCAGGATAACGGGCGACAAATCCCGGCGATAAAATGCGCATGAATTTCGCCAGAACAATATAGTCCGGGGCACAGCGCTCGATAATATCCACGATCTGCTGCTCGAATAGTTCCTTCGTCAACTCTTCATGCGACACCCGGTAAAAAGGGATGCCAAACCGTTCACAGATATCCTGTAATACCGGGTGATTACCAATGACACACTGTACGGCGGCGCCCAATGACCTGAAATGATGACGCACCAGGATATCCGCCAGGCAATGGTATTCCTTCGTCACCAATACCACGATCTTTTTTTCGGGCAGGGGATTAATAGTAACAAGAGCATCCGGAGGCAGCAGGTCCTTCATCTTCTGTTCCAGGGCTACGGAACGGGAGTCTTCGACGGCCTTTGAATGCCTGTCTTCCAGGTTCCCCGGATAGCCGTCTACTTCGATCCGGATAAAAAAGCGATTTTCTACCTTATCCACGTGCTCGCGCAGGGAGACAATATTGAGTTGCTCTTTGGCCAGGACCCCGGATATGGCGGCCACCAGTCCCACCTGGTCTTTGCATTGAATAACGACTATCATAGAAGTAAAATAGGGTTTTCCGGGGATTTTAAGATAGCCGGCCGGGAGTGTTTTATAACGGGGCCTTCCCGCAATGGGAAGTTTGTCTGATAAGGAGAGACCTTTATTGAAATAAACCTGAACTACTTTATTGATAATCAATATGCCGCAATCTGGCATACAACTGGTAGTTTCCATATTACCACAAATTCAATCCTCATGACACAGTATACCATTCTGCTAAGTAAAAAAGGTACTATGGTTTCCTTAAAAGTCGTAAATGCCGATCCTGACAGAGTCCAGGTAAAGAGCCTTAGAGGTAAGCATTTCAGCCGTCTGGTCGGGCAGGACTGCAGGAAGGACATCTATGACATGATCCAGCAGATTTCCACGACACATCAGTCCGCCAGTTTCAGAACTTTTTTTGTTCCCAAAGGATCTTCGAAAGGTCCCGTAGTGGAAGTGGAATGGACGATGCAACCCAAATCCGGTTGGCTCCTGGCGCCCACCAGGTATTTACTGCTCGGAAAAGAGCCCGGATAAAAAAAAAGATTTCCTTCTCTAAAATACTACGAACAGGGTATTTCCAAAGTCTATCCTTGTTGGTAGCTTTGATTATTCTTAATGCAACCCGGCGTTCATTAGCAACTGATCCATTCATCTGTCTCATTTTTTGTATTTCGTTGGCTTCTATGAACGATCACGTTCACAGAAGCCTCCTGTACTCTTCGAATTAGCTTCACTATCTATTTATTTATTATAATAAACTTGCTATATGCAAGATGATCGGATATATATACAGATACCGGCATACAGGGACAATCAATTACAGTCGACGCTGGTTGATCTGATCGAAAATGCGGATTGTAAAGAGAACCTGCGCATTGGAGTAGCCTGGCAGCATGAAGAAGACGAACAGCTCGATAAAGATTTTCTGAAGAGGCATCGGGTGGAACTGATCGATATTCCTGCCCGCAAAAGCCGGGGATGTAATTGGGCCAGGTCCCTGTTACAGGAAAGGTGGATGGGTGAAAAGTATACCCTGTTCCTGGATTCTCATCACCGGTTTATTCCCGGCTGGGATCGGCAACTACTGGATATGTATGCAGCATTAAAGTCCGGAGGGGTATCAAAACCTGTTATTACAGCTTATTTACCCGTGTATGACCCGCAGAATGATCCGGCAGCCAGGCAGAACGCCCCCTTGCAAATCCGTTTCTTTAAAAGGGAGAGGGGATTACTGTTCAGGCTGAACAGCCGTGAGATGCCCTCCTGGCAATCGCTATCAGCGCCCGTACCGGCCCAATTCATTTCATTGCATTTCTTATTTGCAGAAGGGACCTTCAATGAAGTCCTTGAATTCGATCCGTCTATTTATTTTTTTGCGGACGAAGTTGCCATTTCTCTGAGGGCCTATACGATGGGATACGAGTTGTTTCATCCGCATAGAATACTTGGCTGGCATTTGTATGACCGGACAGCTACACGGGTTCCTCACTGGAATGATCATCCGGAATGGCGGCAGCAAAACGAGTACTCCTATAGCCGGTTAAAGGATCTTTTCAGGGGAAATGACAAAGGACGATTTGGAGTTGGCGGGGAAAGGACCGTTGCCAGCTATGAAAAATATATAGGGATGAAACTGATTGAATAACGCCGTTCCCTGAGCTAAGAAAATTAAAACGACTAAAAATGATCGGATAAAATTTTCACTAATTAAATAGCATATCTATGGCAAAATTATCTGAGCTTTTCAGAATGATTACCGGGCGACATGGGTCCGTCCTCGATCTGAATAAAAACCCGGAAATTCTGATGGATATTATTACAGAGCTGAGGATCAGCGAACAGCAGCCAACCGACCATCTGGCAAAGAATCCCGCTCCATTCGGAATTCCCTGGATGGACTCCTGGGCCGCCAACTGGGTGCTGCATCAGCCCCCACCAGTGAACTCCCGGCCGTCGCCGGAGGATGAATTCAGAACCGTTATCAAACAACTAACCGACCTGAAATTCAGGGATCGCCTCGGGGAATTAACACAATTTATCAAGCAACATCCTGGAGTATTCAATGAACCTTCCGATGGCGGACCTCCGGAACCAGGTACAGGTGGGGGCGGTCCCCGCTCGTTTTTCAGCGATGAGCCCGAGCCGCCGGATGGAGGTACCCCGGAACCCGGAGTTCCGAATCCGCCTCCGGATCCCGGACCCGACCCCGGACCAGACGGTGGCATTTTAAGGGAGAATCCCTGGATCCTGTATTGGTTTGTATCCATCAATGCCCCCCTGATCCTGGATATGATCGATGCCCATTTTACCAGGAGAATGAATGATCTCCGGCAACAAATAGGGAAATAAAACAAAACCTTCAAGATGAACCTGTTTCATCAACAAACCGGTTTTTTCGGGGAACAGCTGAACCGGGAACTATATGAACTGGCTGTCAGTAAGAACGAGGTCTATAGCCCGTCCAGGACCTCGCAGTCCGGGTATTATCCCGACTGGAGAAAGTCCAAAGTGATCTATGACAGCCAGTTCTCGTTTTTTAAAGAGACCATCGAACAAAAGATCCGCGGGCAGTTGGAAGAGATCCGCGGGATCTTACAGGTCAGGCCATTTGAGATCGGGTCTTTCGAAGTGCAACTGACCAGCCATAACGACGGAGAATACTTTAAATGGCATAAAGACAACAGCAGCCCTGACACAGCCAGCCGCCTGATCACCTTTGTCTATTATTTTCATGCCATCCCCAGGCCTTTCAGTGGAGGAGAGCTGATCATCTACGATAAGGATACAGCGCATGGCAAGGATATAGAACATGTGATTGAACCTGCGAATGATTCCATTGTGTTCTTTTATTCCGGCCGCCGGCATGAAGTCCGACCGGTCGTCTGTCCCAGCCGGCTGTTTAAGGATGGCAGATTTACCCTGAATGGATGGGTCCGGACGAAGACATCGCAGCCTTCGCAGCAAGTGAACAACAGTTATTTTGGATACAACATTTTTGCCCCGGCCGGCAGGTCCAATAATAAGGGCCGGAATATTCATCCAATCAATAAATGACAATGAGCAAGGATCAGATAAGGGATAATAATCTTTCTTTTCAGCTCGAACGGCAGATGATGAATTCATTCCGGAAAGCTCCGGCAAAAGCAGCCTCTGTGGCAACCTTGGGCTCTCCGGCAGAGGCAGCCCCGGACCCAGAGGATCTTCTCCAAAAAGTGGAAAAGCTGGAGTCCTTATTGAATTTTTACAGCGACCTGCACCAACAGTCGGGGGCCGCGATGAAAATAGAGGAACGCGAACACATCAGTGGTAAAGATTTTTTTGACAATTATTATTTCAGGAATAGGCCGGTAGTGCTGAGATCATTGATGGGGGACTGGCCAGCCTTGAAAAAATGGGGTCCCGATTATTTTGCCGGGCATTATGGACATGTCCCCGTGGAAATTACAAAGGGACGGGAAAAGGAGCAGGGTTATGAAGAGAATTTCCGCAAGACGGTGACGACGATCCCTTTTGGAGAATTTATTGAGCAGATCAGGCAGCAGTCTTCCAGCAATGATATTTATTTGGTTGCCAGGAATTATTTTTTTTCCAATCCACAGTTCCGGGCGCTCCGGGATGATATTATTCCACCCGGGGAAATTATTGACAGCTCCTTTGAAGGACTGCAGAATATGAAGCTTTGGTTCGGGCCCTCCGGTACCGTCACGCCCTTGCATCATGACAAACATTCCATCTTATTTTGCCAGGTAGCTGGCCGCAAACATTTTAAAATGATCCCATCCTTTGAGCTCCCTAAAATATATAACCGGGATCGTTATTACAGTGAAGTCGACCCCGAACGGATCGACAGGGAAAAGTTTCCTTTATTCCTCAATGCATCCGTTGCGGATGTAATTGTCCATCCCGGTGATATGCTTTTTATTCCTGCCGGTTGGTGGCATTGGGTGAGATCTCTGGATATAAGTATCTCCGTGACATTCTCCAACTTCCGGGTGCCGGGATTTAATACGACCTGGAATTGCCGGTAATGCATAATGATCTCCGGATAGCGCCACCTATAGAGACAAGGGTACCCGTTCTTCCCATTTCTTAACATTCACACCCTTTACAAGCAGCCATAGGCACATGGAGAATTCTCCAATAAAAACTAATGGTCCAAGAAGGATAGGGAATAAGGAACCTTCTAATCTGGGAGAAAAAATCAGCAAAAAGCTATTGGTCAGGTAACAAATGCCGGCAATGAATATCATAATACCTAAAATCCTGGGTAAAAATTCAGATTTGAAGATCAGGTAGCCATCTATCAGGCATTCAAAGCCAAAAAATATAAGACCAAACCCAAAGCCATATTCATGTGCTTTGATGGAGAGGTAGCTTAATGCCTGCAATTGTTGAGGGTTGAATGCCTTTAAGTAACTGGCATCGTCCAACAGGAATAGCGGTATCATCAAATTCATTTTATTAGCTACCAGAACAGCAGTTTGTATCAACCCGAAAAGGAGGGACAGCAAGGCAAGACTTTTGTTTACCCGTTTTAAAAGGGTATAATAAACGATTCCTACAACAAGGTCGAATACATGCATGACAAGATCCCCAAAAAGACCAATACGCCACAGCAAGGGAGAAGCTGATATATTTTGAGTAGTTGCTATAGGATTGTCCGGTACAATAATTTTGCTCCTGATAAATATTTCTCCCATAACACCTGCCACAATTATTATCAAATATGCCAGGCCACCTGTTCGGGCATACACCTGCGGCGAAATCTCAAATTTTTTGTCGGCCATTTTATTTTTTGCGGTAAGTTACAAAAGAGCCCCCAAAGCTGGTAATTACCGGCAAACTACTCCGACCGTAGGTTTTTCGTGGGGTTGGCACGGGCGGCGCGGATGACACGCAGGCTGATGGTGAGAATGCTGATCGTAACGATGATCAGTCCGGCCAGCATGAAGATCCACCAGGAGATGGTAATACGATAGGCAAAGTTTTGCAGCCAGCGGTGCATGCCCAGAAAGGCAATAGGGGACGCGATGACGAGAGCGATCCCCACCAGCGCCAAAAATTCCTTATTCAATAAGAAGACGATGTGGGCAACGCCGGCACCCAGCACCTTGCGGATGCTGACCTCTTTCTTTTTACGTTCGACGATGAAAAGGGTGAGCCCGAGCAGGCCGATGCAAGAGACAAAAATGGTAACAGCCGTGGAAATCCCTACCAACCACGACAGCTGCCGATCTCTTTTGTACAGCCGGGCGATGCTGTCATCCAGGAAGGTGTAAGTGAAGGGTAAATCCGGCAGGAGGCTTTTCCAGAGGGTCTCCAGCCGGGACAGCGTCTGATGGTCGGTTAACGCGATGCGGAGGCCGACGCTGTTGTCCCGGTTCGCAGCCCGGACAATGACAAGGGCAGGGATGGCAGTATGAAGCGAGCTCGTGTGGAAGTCCGCTACGACGCCGACGATGGGAAGGGTCTTGCCCTGCCAGGTAAGGGTGTGGCCGATGGCATCGGCCGGCTTTGAAAAGCCGAGGGCCTTTCTGTAGGTGTCGTTGATGACGAACTCTATTAAACTATCGCCGGGCGAGAGGTTGCGGCCTGCCAGCAGGTGAATGTGATAGAATGGGATGAACTGCCGGTCGCCGGGCTGTATGTTCACCTCAAGGTTGTTGTCAGTGCGGTTATCCAGCTGCATGGGGTTCTGTATGGCCTGCACACCGGCGGGGGCATGACCCTGTAGGGTAGTCTCCTGTACTCCCGGAATGCTGAGGGCCTGCCGGGCGAAGAGGCGCATCTGTTGCGGCGAGGCGTTGAGACCAGTAATGGTAACCACGGCACTGCTCTTGAAGCCCATATCGGCATCGAGCATATAATTAATCTGGCGGCCGACGACGAGCGAGGTGATGATAAACAGTAAGGAGATCGAGAACTGGAAGACGATAAGGACACG
>Ga0307511_10001653_pt1 | contig 23518 bp, 10 predicted proteins | sample 13_EM_MG_FD_200266 | JGI IMG/M metagenome (GOLD analysis project Ga0307511, IMG submission 200266) | Populus trichocarpa ectomycorrhiza microbial communities from riparian zone in the Pacific Northwest, United States - 13_EM | ecosystem: Host-associated > Plants > Roots > Unclassified | place... | reverse complement strand
TCCGAACTAGCAAAAAAAAAAAAATTCTAGTAAGTCAATATTTTTTTTAGTTTTATTAGCATCATCAAGATTTTTTTAATAATATTAAAGTTATAAACCAAGGTGTATTCTTAACATCTCATTCTTTATTTTACTTTTTTTTTCTTTTGTTATTGTGGTAGCCTATAATTCTTCTTTCTTCTCTCATCTGTTCCTTTAATTTTTATGTTTAGTTAATTTAGTTCTATTATTATGATTATTTCAATAATTAAACTTATTTTTTATTTAATTTAGGCAAAATTTAATTATTTTTTTAGCACTTTTATTAAAAAATAAATATTATCTCTAGTTATTGTTTTTACACAAAACAACAGATGAGATGGTCATAATAATATAACTAAATTTTACTAAATAGAAAAATTAAGGGACTAAATAAAAATATGGGCTAACAAAAAAAAAAAAAAAATCTTTTTTTGCTTGTGTGAGATGCACAAGTGTCATCTGCACAGCTAGTCAAATTATGTTAATTTGAGAATTATTATTTCAGTTGTACTAGTTTAAATTTTTTATTATTATTGTGCTAGTTTTGGTAAAAACGCTTATTTCAAATATATTTTAAGAATTTATTTTTAAAAAATGGAAACAAAGTGTCAAGGGTAAGAAACTCAAAACTCATAAAAAATTAAATTCTCATAAGTTCAATTGGAGATTTCTAACTTTCTAGTTAATACTTTTTTAATAATTAAATTCTCTCAATTTAATATAAATATATAAAAATAAGCATTTCAACTCACATGTACAATGTGTCTACAATAACCATATGTTATTATATATTTTTTTTTATCTAGGTGTCAAGTCTAATTCTTCTACCTTTTAATATTTATAATTAACCATTTATCTCATTAAATAAAAAGTGTTTACGATATAGTTTTATTTAAATATGTGAAAACATCATGCTTTCTCTTATATGTAAAAAAAACATCAAAAGCTTAACAATTTCCCAACTGCACAACAACAAAGGGATAATTGTTTTGGTTAATTAACAATATTGGTTAATTACGAAGGAATAATTGTTTTTTAAGAAATTAAAACGACTAAATTATAAGAAATTTATTTGTAATTAACAATATTTTTTTAATTACAATTTATACTTTAACTATGAAAACTAACATTGAAGGTTTCACATGAGTTCTCACCTATTAAGAATCAATGTGGGTAAGAAATGATTTTATTATTTGAAAATATATTAAATTTTTTTTTAAAAAAAAATATATTAAAATATGACTGTAAATACTAAAAAAAACTGGAATAAAAAAATAATTTTTCATTAAAAATAATTTTAAAATATGAAAATAAACAAACTCTTAAAATAACAAATTAAAACAAAAATTTGAGACTAGGGAAAGTAGGCAAAATCTGTTGATGAGAATTAAACCAAATAATTCGATATGATCTACCTAACTAGGCCAATTAGGTAATTTTCTAATAGTCCCCATCTCCATCCCTTTCCTGGACGTGTGGAATCTTTAGTCATCTAATAGAACCAAAAATATATATATATATATATATATATATATATATTCCCATAAAAAAATATAAAAAAAAATACTTTTTAAAAAAAATATATGAAAAGAAAATTTTTTCCCATAAAATAAAAGAATTGTTTTTTTTTATCTACCTAAAGTGAAGTGATGGCAATTCTTAATTCCTTATATTTGATTATTTCAGACCAAACCCATTAGGCTGTGAAGTCTCTTTCTCTCTAAACACAGACAAAACCATGGCTTTGGAACTATGGGAAACACTGAAAGAAGCCATAACAGCATACACAGGACTATCACCAGCAACTTTCTTTACAGTTTTAGCTTTAGGGTTAGCCGCTTATTATGTGATATCAGGTTTTTTTGGTGGGTCTGATAATCATCAACATGTTCCAAGACAATATGAAGAGCAGATGCAACCTTTACCTCCACCTGTTCAACTTGGTGAAGTCACCGAAGAAGAACTAAAACAGTATGATGGTACTGACTCTACAAAGCCTTTGCTTATGGCTATTAAGGGTCAGATCTATGATGTTTCTCAAAGCAGGTAAAGGTTCAATCTTTTTTTGGTATTTTTGGTTGTTTTTTGCTTCTGGGCTGTGAGAATTTGTGGGTTTGTTTTCTTTTTTGGGGTGGTGGGGTTGTTTTCTTTTTTGGGGTGATGGGATTGTTGTGTTTTTTTGGGTCAAAGGGTGTTATTAGCTTGTAAATTTTTGGAATTTTGGTTTGAGGTTTTAGTTGATTCCAAGAAATCACCCTTCTTTTCCTTGTTTGACTTTTTTTGGTGTTCTTTGTTTTGATGGTTGATGCAACTTTTTTTTCGTTCCTGTGGTTGATGCTATTTTTTTTCCTTGTTCTTGCGGTGAATCTCTAATAAGGTGCTACTTTTTTGTGAATTTGTTGGTGAAAAGTTGCAATTTTTCAAATCCTTTTTAATGGATTATGATTGTTAAGTTGACGTGTAAATCTTCCTTTTTCTCTCCCTTTGTGATAAAGACTTGATTTTGAATGCATTATCTGGGTAATTCGATGGTTTATGTGGTTTTCTTAACTTTTTGTTTGTGTTTCACTTGTTTGTCAGCAATTTTATGGTGTGGTTTGAATTTAACCAATGGATGAGGCTTCATTCAGACGCTGAACAATAAGTAAAAGACTAAAATTTTGCTTTCCGGCAGTTGTTTTCACATTCTTTTGTACCTTGGATTGCTATAAACCACAAAAAAGATTATGTATATGATCAAAATTATAGACTTGACAGCTCATTTGCTGCTACTAAATGAATGATATTGAGCATCATGAACATTGTGGAGGAAGGTTTATGTTGTGTATCTGTGACCTCGCTCTATATTCCATATTGCTTCTTTGTTAGTGGTGAGTTTTGGTCTATCCCTGTGCTTGCTATGAGACATTTGTGAATCTTAAGCATACCATTGTGCTCATCTTCAGCGTTGGTGTACCTTAATTGTTGTTATATGTGATGAACAAACAATGACTAGGACCCTGTTTGGACATGATTTCAGCAAATCTTCTTATCCCTTAAATGCAAACTATAAGTACAATTACATCATGCATTTTATAATCAGATGACCTGACTCCTTGGAGGTATAAGACCCAAAGGATCTGTTTGCCACTTTTTTTTTTCAGTGACTTGTAATGATATGCAGTGGATGTTAACAATGACTGTGAATTATAATCTTTTCAGATGAGGGTTGGATATTAATCTAGTATGAGACCATGAATTCTGTGTATCAGGATACTCTTATGGTTTAACTATTCTTTCAATGTACATTCTCTACACAAATTTCGTGCAGAAACTTCTAAGCTTGCTGCACATATTTGTCACAGGATGTTTTATGGACCTGGCGGACCTTATGCATTGTTTGCTGGCAAGGATGCTAGCAGGGCTCTAGCAAAGATGTCTTTTGAAGATAAAGATTTAACCGGTGATGTCTCTGGTCTTGGTCCATTTGAATTGGAAGCCTTGCAGGACTGGGAATACAAGTTCATGAGCAAATATGAAAAGGTTGGGACAATCAAGAATACAGTTCCAGTAACTGATGGAACCTCCACCAGTGAACCTGCTGCAGAGGCTACAGAAAGTGATGCTTCTAAGCCAGCTGAAGATGGTCCAGCAGCTACTGCACATGTCGAAACCCCCGCTGTTGCTGAATCCAAGGAGGAATAGTGTTGCCTTCAAGTGCTCATTTGAAGTCGGCGAAACATCCCCAATGAAGAAAGAGTTACTGTTTGAACGCATGTTTTTGGTGGATCTTGCCACTTGCATTATGTTTTAGCATCTTACATTTCTCAGTCTAAATGCTCCTATTATAAACTTGCTTTAATTTTCAGTCTGTAACTAATAAATTGGTTATATAAAGTGTCAATTTTAACTTGTGTTGTTGTTATGATTGTAGCAGTTGGTCAGCAATCACTGTGATGCATCATGTATTATTATTTAAGATACAGGAACAAGAAAATGAAAATCTCTTTATGCCAGCAGAGTGTATTTCATAAATCCCAAGCTATGCTGAACTTTGAAGCTAAGCCTTGGAAAGAGGAGAGAAGCAAGTAGAAATGCCCGCTGCTTCTCGTATGCATGATATGGAATTACTAATGAACAGCGACACAATCCCATTACATTTTTCTTAACATGAACCTCAATTTCGGAAATGAAAACAGGTTTTTTGGAAGTCTGGCTGTTCAAAGTGAACGCTTCCCGTGGTTGGCAGAGGCTCATTTGTAGCACTTTAGACCTCTCCAAGTTGCATCTCTCGTGCAAATTCAGCTAAACCCGTGAACCATGTTTTTGGCCAGCAACCACTTGTAAGTTGATTATATACTGTGTTAAATGTCAAAAAGAAATTCCAGCAATAGAAAATTTTCTAAGCATTACCTGAAAAACTAAATGACGTAAAATATATCTTGATTAAAATTATCTTTATACTCTTTGGTCCAAAAAAATTGAGTCTTTTAAGTAGAGATATTTTTTTTTATTTTTTTACTTTTAAAATCAATAAAATATTGAATTGTTGACCAAAAATTTTTTTGGCATTGCATAAACTTTTTAGTAGTAAAAATACATACTTGCCCCTAGAGTAAAAATAATAATTATACTGCTGGATAAGAATGTTTTGGGGTTATTGAATTTTAATTTATAGTGCAATTATATCTTTAATCTTGAGAGAGACGAAATATAAGCTTAATATATAGGAATATTTTTATACTTTCATATGGGTATTTTATGTAGCTGTCAGGGTTGGGGGGTATTTTGGTATTTTTATATTTTTTTAAAATTTCTTAATGCTTAAAGCTGGTAGAGCTAGTGTCCCCGCCATTCAGGCAACGCATGTGATGTCACCCGGTGGACGTAACTAACCTTTTGCCATCTTCCTAAATTTATTGTTATGTCTTCTTTCGTTTGGAGTGACGCATGATAGCTGAATGTGGTCATATTGTTGCCGGTGGTAATTTGATTTTTTTTCTTTTCTCTTTTTTAATAGGTAATGTATATCATTGTCTTCTCTGTTTTTTACTTTTCAATTTCAGTCCTTATTGTATTAATTTTTTATTTTGTTCCTTTTTTATTTATAAAATTTTTTATTCTTTTCAATTTAGTCATTCAATTGCAATTTCTTGTATGTTTGGTTTTTCATTTCGATCCTTGTTTTTTTAAGTTTCTAATTTTGTCCTTGACACTTTTGTTGAAGTTTCTTTTTTTAATTTCATCATTCATCAAATTTTATGTTGTTTTTTTTTTTTAGTTTGACCCTCATTCTTTTGATTTTTTTTCCTTTTATTAAACCTATTTTTTAATTCAATTAAACCCTCCAATTAAAACATCTTATCCCTCTAATTAATGTTTTTTCTCACCCTTATTTTTTTTATCCTTTTATGTAATTATTTTTTTCCTTGTTTCATCTTTTAACATTTAATTTGTTGGGAATTCGGTTTCGTACGATCTTATTGTTCTGCATCAGTTTTTTTTTTACATTGGTTTCGTGATTATCTTCAAGTTTTTTCTATGAGTTTATCTCGGTCTCGTGATTTAGATAACGATTTTTACATGTATTTTTTGAATATAAGTTTTTTTAGTTGTTCTGTTTCTATTTTATTTTTCAATACATTATTCTAATTTATCTATAATTTTTTTTACAAATGAAGTTTATTTTTAAAAAATGAGTTTATTTTTTAAAATAAAAAATATTTATTTTTAAATTATATTATTGATGTGTTTGACCTAATATTTTTTATAGCACGAGTTTATTCAGTCAACTTTATTGGTATTTATCTTTTAAGTCATTGTTTATTTAGGATATAGATTTATTTTTTATTTATTTAAATAAATAAATATAATAAATACAATCACCTAAATGTCTTATTTTATATTATAAAATATCTTAATCTCGTTTTGATAAGCCTTTTATTTATATTTTGATTTTTTTATATAAAAAACCACATTGAAAAAACTTGTATATTAAATATTTTTTAAAAAAACAAATTTACAACCTACGAGTTAAATGACTATATACTGTAACTAGTTTTACCCGACGAACTTCAATCTGCTGCAGATGTTGATCCCCAGTGCTCTCAAATTTCTCCACCGTGACGAGCTTTGCAATTAACTTGAATGAAAGCAGGGCAACTGTTGGATCACAGTGGTAACTCTTAGAGGTAGCAAATTTCGCTTTCTTTGCGCTGGCAGCTTGAAGGTGATCATCGAGCTATCTTATCAAACACGTACACTCTATTTAATGCCTTGTCCCCTCTTTTGCAATGGCATGCCAAGATTTAATTTGTCTTGTGATTCGTGCCTTGCCGACTAATTCCATGTTTAATACGTCAAATTGATTTTTATTATCAGATTTCAGCTCGAAACATGATGAGAAACACATTCTTGTGAAAGAAGTTATGGACAGATCATCTACTTTTGTCATATGAAGATTTCATGAGTTTTGAAGAATATAATGGACAACAAATTTACACAGTTGAGTTCATCTCTTGAATTTTGAGGCCATTCATTTCAATCCTAGTTATAAGTCCCTGGAAAGTTGAGTTGATATGATATTTTTAACCAAATCAAGGTATGAAATGGTCGAGATTGGAAGGGCTTTCAGCCTTGATTCATTACTCCATCAATCATAGGGATCTGAGCAGTCTGAGATAATTAATCGTTTGCTCCTTGAAAAACTTGGCCTTTTCTCTTAACCCTTTTTCAAGGGCACCTGTTGCTGTCAATTATATGAGGTAGGGCTACCAAGGAATAGAAAGATGGGTACTATTCGTGTTTTTGAAATACGATTGGATTGTTAATTTTGGCCCCATCTCCCTTCCCATCAGGTTGCTTGATCCCCTTATAAAGACATTAGACCTACTAAAAATTACTCAAAAACATCCTGTGTTTCTCTACTTGAAAACCATCTCTAGAACCTCTTTTTTTCATCATCTCATCAAGACTCAAATCATGAGAATAGCTTATAGCCCTTTACTCCCACTTCTAGTTTTCAGCACAATCATGCTATCTTTACTCCATCCTTCTACTTGCAGGCATATCAGCCGAGCTACCTATGAAGAAGAACAGCAACTTAACACCGAGTTCTCTCTCCCACTCCCTCAGCACCTGCCGGCTATCGCTCACACTGTGAAATTCAATAAAGACGACAAGGTCCAGAAGTTGTATGCTGCATCTCATAAGCTTGTCCCAGGTGGACCTAATCCACTTCACAATTGATTGGATTTGTCGTTTTTTGTAATTATCTGTTTCCATGAGAAGTCCTTGATACTGCTTTGGAGACAGAAAATCCACTTGGTTCCTGGAAAGAATGAAAGATGGCCTCCCTCTCTGTAGTTCTTTCATTCTTCCCAGGAACCGAAGTTAGATTGAGTTGTAAAAGTGCATCATGTATTAATTACCATGCTTAGTTTGTGTAGTAGTTAATTAAGCTTTTAAGGAAAATGTAAGCTCATTTTTTCTCCTCGTGAGTGTGTTGCGGTAATAGTCCTACTTGACTGTATAATTGTGACATGTGAGCTGTGCATCATAGCTTCAAATGACCATGTAATCCAGTCAAAGTTAGCCACTGTATGGTCAATTATTTTTAGTTATCTTGAAATGCTTCAAGAAAATTACCTAGCAAATAAGGTGTGTTATATAATGAAGAGGAAGCCAGTGATCAAAGCACTGATTACTGAGAGGACCGTGCAGCCAGTAGGGACACTGAAGACAAAAAAAACTACAAACACTAGGCTGGGGTTGACAGCTGACTTTATAGTTGGAAGATTCCAACCTTTTTTTCTTCTCTTCTTATCTTTATGTCTTTAACCTATAAAATCATGCGTCCATACAAATCTACTTCTTTTTACAGCTCTGTTTGGAACGCGTACATGGCTGTGATTGTATCAGCGTTTGGAAACGTGGATGTAACCACAGCCGTGCCCATGTTCTATATAAGGCCTTAACCTATATATTCTAGCTATGAACATTGCACTTCCTAGACCCTATTTATTGTTGGTATAGGATGACGGTCAAATGTGCTTGATATATAGAAAGAAAATTTTCTAAATGTCTGACTGAAATTATCTTGAAATTGATCACATGGATGGCTAACAGAGCATAGAACAGAAGGATTTGAAATCTTCATATCGAACTGTACTGTTAAAACCAACTTCACTAGCTAGTTAAGCACAATTGAGGAGTTGTTTAATTCTAATACATTCCCTTTCAAGAACATATACAAGGAAAGCTCAAGGCAGTGAGTACGCAGTTAACAAGATGGATTATAACAAACCCTAATTAAGATGTATGCTTGGTGATCAGGGAAATTTGCTCTAACTCTCTCTCTCTCTCTCTCTCGACTTCTTAAATTCAAACCTTGAGAGTTGAGACCACCATTCAAGACGATTTTATTCTCTTGAATACACCAAATCGACATCGATATATATAGAGGGTGTGTCTTTAAAATCATCTGTGAAAAAGATTTAGTATTGGTTGATAAGGAAGCAGTTCTAAGATAAAAAAAAGAGGGGGAGAGGGGAGAGGGAGAGCGAGAAAATTATAATAGATGGAGCTCAATTCTTGACAAGAATTTTAGCTGAAACCAGGCTGGTTATGCGCTGACTTTTCTTATTCAAAGGAGACCAACATTATTATAGATTAATTCATGTGTCATGCACTGTTCTTTCTGCATCATCTTCAGTCTAGAGATTGGTTATTTCATTGTTTTTCCTGCAGAACCCTATCCTACATGTATAGCTGGTGCCCACCAACTCCCTCAGCCATCCTCCTGCCTCTTCAAGATTCCAAGTTATGCTTCATGCTTGATGAGCCCAACCTTACAAACCTGTCACTACGCTCAAATTTTGAAAATATTTAAGGCGCTGATCAGTTTTTATGCTATCTTTTATGCTTATTTCATGCTCAATAGCAGCACCCTAACATCACTTCACACGGCAAAATTAATAAAAAGATGTCCATTCATTTAATCTCTAGCTAGCTATATCCATCTATCCATACGTCATATTTGCCTCAAATAATTAAATTGGCGAAGCCTGGCCTGCACGCTGATAGAGTCAACTTGGATTTATCAATTTAATAAACAGGAAAGCCGGTCCACCTACTCTACTGTTTTTTAGTCTCCATGGGGATCGGGCAATGTAATTTGGCAGCATTGCATATACATTGCCTTTTTGAAAGACAACTACAGAATGCATTCCTTAACAAAAACATTCTACTGTAAGAGATTATGCTATCTGTAATAAGAAACCTGTGGCGTGGAGGGTTCAATTCTTGTGGCATATGCAATCCGTACGTAGTCAGCCTCATTACGGAGAAATGCTTTGTATTCAGGAATTTATATTCAGGAAAGGTTGTAGACTTTTTCTCAGAAAACTATAAATAATTATGTGAAAGTTATGTAAAAATATTCTTCCAAACATAATTAATTATTAAAACCTGTAGCAGGCCCACCTGTCAATTCGAGAGAGTTTTATTTTGAATTATTTTAGATATTATAATAATTTTTCGCAAATTCAACCTCGTTCGAAAATTACTTGTTACCTGTAATTTTACAGACAAGCAAGAAGTCCCTCAACCTTGTAGGAATTTTGTCTGAGATTATAAATTTTAGAGTTATTAAAAGTTTATATAATTATTAATTTTAAAATTTATAAAATTAATCAAGATATATTCAAACTAACTTGAATACTCACATTAATTAAAAAAATAAAAATTCTGAGTTGATAATTTATGAAAGTCAAATGGTAATAAACATAAGGTGGCCTGGCCTGACATGGCCAACCTTATAAATAAACTTCGAAGCTGCCTAATTAACCACACAGACAAAGTACAAACAACAAACCTACCATATTTCCCTCTGCTCTAAAATCCATTTTCCTATCTATCAACCTCTCTGGTCTCTATATCCCCACCGTTTTCATCATGAGGAATAAAAATCCTCAGCTGTTCCTTATTTTCCTGATAGTGTTCCTGGTACTCGTTCATGGCACCACTTGCCGCGATACCAAAAGATCTACTAGCAATGGAGAAACAGAACAAGGGTCGAAAACCAAACATTCTTCAATGTTTCTACAAGCCCTTTCTTCCATTTTTAAGGCTTCAGAATCCAGCACGAACAACATCAAGGCACTTCACACCGTCTCGCGCAGGCTTGTTCCTTGTGGACCAAATCCACTCCACAACTGATCATCGAATCAACAAAATTCCAATCTGTTCCCATTTGTTGAAATATATATAGTGTTTTTAAAATATTTTTGTTGAATAATCTATACATATTTTCCCTATACATCCAGTTTTGAAGATTGCTGAATTAAAGTTTTTTTTTTTCTGCCAGTACTAATTTGGACAGCGTTGCATTATTGTCTCGACACACAAAAAACAGAAACAATTAAGGCAAAGAAAACATATTTATGTTTTTTTAGTTTAAAAGACATAAATTCACTTTAAAATTATCATTTTTATTTTTTATTTCTTCAATTAAACATATTTCTATCTTTTTTTTTCTTATGGTAAAACATTTGCAGGACTGTTTTTTACACCGCTAGAATGATCGATGTAGTTGAAGTAGATAATTCTGTTTTGTCCAGAATTATTGATTTTGTATTGAACTGTTTATCAATAGCAAGTTAAACAATGATGTTCCTTTGCAGCAAGATTCTCTGGATCATGAACAACTCCTGAATTGTTTTGTTTTTCAAATGCTTACAGCCATTATTCCTGGCCTCCTGCCCACAGTTCATGTACACAAATTACTCACATGCATGTGCATCCTTACTTCTTCTTCTTTTTTGTTCATATTTTTTACATTGGAGCTAGCTACACAAGGGCCCATTATGCATTGGAAAAATAATCAACTATGCTCATCCACAAACTTCCAAGAACAGCATTTTATCTTCAACCCTAGAATCCAAATTGCCCCAGGTGCCTACTGCATCAAATATCATGAATTTAGCACAATGTTTTGATCCATGGAGAAGAGGGCTTTTGTTTTTATTGGAGAATATGATGAAAAGAAAATTATGGAGTCCTTATAATAAATCAAGAAGGTGTACGGGAACAATCAAATGAGACAGTCATAGAAAAATCAACCAAAAATATATATGAGCTCTCTCTTCTTTTTTTTCATGATTTATTTTTTATAAAATACATTTGTGTCCAAATTCACATAGCCCTTGGCTTTAGTGATATCATCACAAGTTTAATTTAATTGAAAAAATGCACAATTACGAAATATTATTTTGACTTTTCCATATATTATTTAAAAAATGCTAATTCTGTATAGTAATCACTTAATTTAATTGCCTTTATTAGCTGTTTAATGTGATGCACTTCTTGGAGGCATTGCAAGAGAATGCAGGTCTACTGGTGGAGGAACGGGCGGAGCTTTAATTTTATCCCATTTGACAATTAATAAAATTTGACTTTTGGTAGTGCTAAATAGCCAGGATTATTAGCAGCTACTTAGCTTGTTTTTGCTTCTGATTAAATAAAATAACGGTTTAAGAAAAATATTTTAAGTTATGATTTAATAAAAATAGATTTAAAAATTTATATTTAATTAAAATTGTTGTAAGATGAGTTTTTGCATGAATAATAAATGAAAAACAGGTCTTTAAGAAAAAATAAATTATTTTAGTTTTTATAAAATCAGAGTTTTAAACATAATTATGTATGGGACCTGTATAAAAAAAAACTATTTGATTAACCAAATAGTTGTTTTCTTGTAGTAGTGAAGTAAAAGTAAAAGCTACTATAATATCAAATGGTTTTTTAGCGAGTATTTGGTAATTTGATGTATAATACTTTTCAATTTAAAATATAACAAAATGATATTTTTAAAATTTTTTTATATTAACACATTAAAATAATCGAAAATTACCTAAAAATATTAATTCCTCTTATGATTCATGCCATCAAAGGTTAAAATTATGTCTTATTCAATCCACTTACACAAATCTTGAGCTAAAAAATTTGTAATCAATATATTTTTTAATAATTAAGATAGATCCTTTTTTTAATCTTGTTTTAAACCCTTCATTCGAAAACCTTATTCTTAAATCATACCAATTCCTTAACTATTGTATTTGTATGGAAATTTTGGTCATTTACAAAGTGAAATTGTGTTTTTTTTTTCATTAAAAATTAAAATTACATTTTATTTTTGGATAATTTTAGAAGCACACCTTTCACTATATTTTCACCATAATTATTAAACCCGACATAATTTGATGGGTCAACTCTAAACTCGACCAACTTAACCTTTGACTCGAATTAAATTTTTAAAAAAATCAATTTAGAATTAACTTAATTTGACTTGGAGAGTCAACCTACAATTCTAATGACTTGATTAAAATCTGATTTGATTTTTAAAAAAATATTATTTTCAAAATGATGTTGTTTTTATTTTTAATAAAACGATATCATTTTAATTAACCTGGACTAATTTAAATTAAAATATGTAACTTATGACCCAAATTCTGAGCTATATCATGTGACAAGCCGGGTTTATCAATTTTGCCCTTTACACTGTTATGATCATGGTGATAAATTATGGAAGTGGTAGCTAAGCTTTGTTACAACCCTCTCTCACTTAGAAAGCTGTCCTTCCCCTAACCTCAAGCCCGCAGGCCCAAAATAACATGTAGGTAAATACCAAAGGCCTGAAGCACATTTTCAGGCCCGAATTTAATTACTTGAGGCCCATTAATAAAGCTATCCAAAACCCTAAAACATCTCAACTCAACAAGGCTAAAGGATCATGTGAAAGTCTTCAATACCATCTTGAAGTCTTGCTAGTGGCAAGCTTGATTGCTAGCCGAAACTAGATTCCTATTGGGTGTTTGATCATCCGTTCAAAAAAATATTGTTTTAAAACTCGGACGGAATTAACTCGAGATCTAGATATTATTTTGAGTTAAAAACATAAAAAAACTTTGGATTAATTTAATAATATGATCGATCTAATCAACACCTAATAAATATATCACTAATTTTTTCATTAAAAGAATTTAGTTTTGATTTAAAAAAAACAATTATTAAATCAACTGGAATCAAACATCTTAATCAAAAATAAATATAAAAATTAAGTTTTAAAACCATGAAAAAGACAAGGAAATGGATAAGATTAACGGTAATACTTCCAACAAACAAATCCAAGAAGACCATGGAGTCGTACAACGTTGCAAGAAGCATCATATTCCAGAATCTTAATCAGATGAGCAAAATAGTAGAAGAAAAACAAAAGTCCACACTCAGCATGTAAAGTAATCCATAAAAATCACACACTAACAGAGTATTTGTAGCTTAAAATCCTTTATAGTTAATCAAAATCAATTAATTAATGTTTATAGTTTCAAAATAAATCAAATAATCATTTGGTCAGCATAAACCATCATGGATTTGGTAAGTTCGTCTTTGTCGATTTTTTTCATCTTTTTTCTATTTTCATTTCTCAGAAACAGGATAAAATAGATAATAAAACAAAAAAGAATGCACCATTAACTAAATAAAAATTTCTATTATAACTAAATTTCTTTTCAATTGGATTTTTTTTATAAAAAACCAATCAAATTCAAATCCGAGATGTAAATGTGAGAAACTGGTGTGTTACCTACTGTAACACATCAAGACTGGTTAAGATACCGAGGACAGTAGACAAAACAAATACTAATACTGTGATGGGAGCGACAAGTTTCATGCTTATGTTGTATGGTCAAATAAGAACACTAGAAGTTTGGCAACACGTGGGATCCTGCACACACTCATTTTGTCCTGAATTTTCCCATATCTTCCTTCTTCTCAAGACCCTTGACTCTCAGAAAAACAAAGCAGTTATCTATTTAGTACAAGAAAAAGGGTGGTGGTTGTGGTTTTCTCAGTTGCCGGTGATCACTGCCGGGACAAGACAACGGTGGACGAGATGGGGGATCCTAAATCCGATGACTGGTTGCCAGAAGGTTGGAGGGTTGAAGTTAAAGTGAGAAATAGCGGTAAAAAAGATAAGGTAATTGGTAACTGTTTAATTTTATCTAGTCTTTTGTTAACTCAAGATTTGGTCTTTCTGTGTTGGCTTTTTCTGTTTTAGATATGTAGCTCTGGGTAAAGTTAAGATCTTTGCTTTGTTGTTGATGAAGAAATGACCCTTTTGGTTTTGCTGTCCTTTGTTTTTGGATCTTTAGGGTTTTTGGATTTTGTTGGTGAGCTTTGTGTAGAAGTAATAGAAGTGAATTTATGTTTTTTTTTTCTTTTAATTTTTGTTGAGGTAAGTTAATTTTTAGCTGATGCGGTAATTGGTAATGTCCAGTACTGTGTAGGAATGGAAAGTTTGGAGTTGAAGTTTGGATATTATGAGATGCATGCCCATTTGCTGTGCGTCTAGAAATTGGTTTGTAAATTTGTGAATGAAAGATTCAAACTTGAGCTGTGTTAAGTGAGATGAAGAACAGATTCAGCAAAGTGAAGTTCTTTTGTGTTGTTGGATTGTGATACCATGAAGCATTACAGTAAATTTATTTTCATGTTGTGACATGAAAATGAATTTTGAACTTTCCAAAAAGTAAATAGTTGTTGATTCTATTAGATAGGGCCTTGGACCAATAGCCATTTTCTATGGCTTCGTTTCGCTTTTGCTCCCTTGAGTGGAAGCTGGAAAATAGAAAGAATATATAATTCATGGCTGCATTAGGGTTTCTTTCTTTCTTCTTTAATGATTTTGGAAAGCCATTTACAATGAATACGATAAGTTTGCACATTTTAATTGTTCGGTTTTACAGAAGATGTTTATTTGATTGTATCAAATTAATCAGAAGTATGGAGTATGTGAAGCCACCAAAATGATTCCTGGATCCAGTTGCTAAAGACTTGCTATTGCTTTGCTTAGCTCCCCAATATTCGCTACTCCTTGTTGAAATGAAAGGGTATTCTCTAGAGTAATGCTAAAAGTCTTTGGGTTACAACATCTTAAATTGTGATGGCTTTTTATTTGTTAACTAGTGCCACTTGGCAAAGTTTTCTTATGCGAGCTTCACTCGCCTCTTATTTAATGGAGGCATGACCATGTCTTTCAAGATACGATTCTGCTTGTCTTTGATTATCAGTTGAAAGTTACTTAAAGTAAGAGTGCAGCAATAAAAAGATGTTAAATGAAGTAAAAACTTTAAATCATCTTTCAGCTGAAAATCTTATCTTAAATCATTGTATTTATTGCAGTTTTATTTTCCTCCCACGGGTGGATTCAGATTCAACTCCAAGATTGAGGTATCTCGCTATCTCAACGGAAGCCATCCTAAATCTGAAGAAAAGGTAGGAAGCAATGACCAGTGGTCCTCAAACAAGGTCTGAGGAAGCATGCTGCTCTTTTGGGCCTTTTTTTTTGTTCTATTTTTCTTGGTTATATTATCAATTTATTGGAAAAAGCTTTTAATGATCAAGCAATCTAGGTTGTAATCGAGAAGACTGTACCAGAAGGGTTACCTCTGGGATGGACCAAGGAAATCAAAGTAACAAAGAAAGGTGGCAGAATCAGAAGAGACCCGGTATGGAACCTGTACTTCCTCTTATGGCAAAACTTCTTCATGAGCTCCTTAGTCCCAAATATGAACATCATCCCATATCCACAATTCTCTCAAATCTTGTTTCCAGAAATACTTGTTTGTCACGTTAACTTCAATTTGCATGCTACTCATGCTCTAAAGTTAATGAGTTGCTAATATAGCTCAGCCTCTAGGGATTCATATATTATTTAACTTGACCTTATTTTCTGCAGTTTTACACTGACCCTGTAAGTGGATGTGTTTTCCGCTCCATGAAGGAAGCACATCGCTACATTGAAAGTGGTGTGGTAGGAAGGCTGGCATTCAAGCGAAACCGCAAAGACAACTATGTTGTAGAGTTGAAAGATGATAAAACCTGTGTGGGTGCATCAATAACTAGCTTCTATTCTCACACCTTTATATATTTGGTTAATCAGATATTTTCTTTAATTTCACCCTCCAACCGTTTCCTTATATAGTTTTATGTAGTAATTAATTTTTTTTTGGTTAGTTTGGTCAATCTCTCTTTTGGTCAGTTCAGTCCTAGGATGGCCTGTCCATCTGAGATTTGTCAAAATGTCCAATCTGCGACCAACCAGGATAATGAAAATACACACAACCATAATGAGACGCTTTTATTGGTAAAAAAAGTGTTATTTATTTACTCATCTTGACACTTATTTAACCACCGTTACTCGTCTCCAAAATTGGAATACTCTTTTGGTATGTGGGTTAGGCAATCTCATCTAGCTCTACTATCTTTCTTTCAACGTGTAAATAGTTGATTGGAATTAAAAACGCCTTACCCTTCCCCATTTTCCTTTATAAGACTAAGTCAAGAAATCTAGTAGCACCAACCTTTTGCCTCCGACAGTAGAGTACTCCTTTGGAGTCTAACTGCTTGTTCAAGTAGCTCTATCCCCTTCATATGCATGTGTGTATGTCTAAATAGCATAAAAACAGAAAACAACCTTATTTTTAATTTATCCACCTTTTCTTGCGTCTAAAAAGTTATTGTGCTTCTGTAGTGTCAAAGTGTATTAGTTTGCAGGTAACCCCAATCTTCCACCCTTTAGATGCTCAATTATCTGCTTAGCAAGAGGAAGATTTCAGTGTGGTCTCAAGGTTGAGGCGTTTAGGTACCACTTAAGCACCATTTGTGTTCTTTTGAAAAGTGATGGTCTGCAAGTAGTTTTGTGCTTCTGCTTTCTAATCATGTTTGAACAGATCCACTTTGTATGTTCTTACTTCTGAAACTGACACTAAGGCACAAGCTACTTTGTTGCGCATGACATCTTGCACTGATTAGTGCTTTTAGCAACATTGATGATTGTCTAACTTTATTTTCTGGTGCTCCTTAATTGGGGTGCCAATTGAAACTATTGATTGGATTAAATTTGGTAATCTTCAATTTGTTAACTTTTTTTAGTACATTTCCTTTTTCTCTTGTAGTCACCAGCTGTAGCCGAGAAACAAGATTTGGAAGTCAATGAAACACCGAGTCCAGTTACAGGTGACCAGAGCTTGAAGGCATGTGAAATTGCAAAACATGAACAGATACTCAATTCGGCCTCTACAGGAGAGTGCATAATTGTCTCTGAACATACTTCTGATCAGTATGAGTCAGTAGCCAAGAAACAAAAGTTGGAAGTCAACCGAACACAAAGTTCAATTATAAGTGACCATAGCTTGAAGTCATGCAAAATAGCTAAAGATGAACAGACACTTAGCTTGGCCTCTGCAGGAGAATACACAGCTGTCTCTGAGCATGCTTCTGATAAGTGTGTCTCTGTAGCCAAGAAACAAAAATTGGAAGTCAGTGGAATGCCAAGTCCAATTATAAGTGACCGGACCTGGAAGTCATGTGTAATTGCTAAAGATGAACACATACATGATTCAGCTTCTAGAGGAGAATGCAAGGCTGTCTCTGAGCATACTTCTGATCAGTGTGTGTCTGCAACTAAGAAACAACAATTGACAGTTGACAGAAATCCAAGTTCAATTATAAGTGACCAGAGCTTGAAGTCGTGTGAAATTTCTAAGGACAAACAGATACTTCCTTCAGCCTCTACAGGAGAATGCACAGCTGTCTCCAAGCATACTCTTATCCAGTGTATGTTCATAAATTCCTATCCTTGCCAAGAAAAATTTGTGTAGCTGCTTTCTTACAATTTTTTTATCCTTCTTGCTTTTTTTCTCATTGCTTCTTTCTATAAAGAGGTGAGTGTAAGACGATGGAAGGGATGAGGTTGGGAAAATAGTTCTACTTTTGAGTACTTGATAGTTATTTATAAGAGGAGTTGGATGTGTAACTTGACAAATTGCCGGAGGATGTGCAATTTCTACAGGATTCCTGAGTGGGGTTTTGTTGGGTGAATTTCTGGGGGTTATTACTCTGAATCTGCATGCTAAGACCTTGTGATCAGTATGAGTTTTCTTAATGATGCAGGTGGAGTAGGAGCTGAATCAAGCAGCTCAGAATTTCCTGAGGATAAGGGTTCCAACCGAACAGAAGAGAAGTGTGATTTTGTTAGGACTTCATTTGTTGAAGATCCTTCACGTGGTGTTCCAGAGGATAAACTACTATTGGAAGTTGGGGAGACAAGAAAGGAAATTAAAAGGGCTGGATTAAGAAAATCCAAGAATAAAAATGATATCAACCTTCCTCGTCGGGCCTCAAAGCGTCTTGCTGGCATTCCACTAGCTCCAACGCCAGAACTGAAGGCAATAACTCGAGTTCGTCGAGCTGCAGTTGAACCAGGTAATGAGATAATTGCTAGTACAAGTGAGCAGGCTTCCTGTGGTGAGCTTGACACTGAGCTGAATACAAAGAATGCATTTGACACCTCCAAAAGCACAGAAATGCCAGTGGAGTCAAATGAAAGCAAGCATGGTATTGTGGATATGGAGCATGCTGGAAAGGCAGGATCAGGAAAGGAGAGGAACGAGAAGCATGAATGTGCTGTTATTTCATCTCCTGGTAAACTCGCTTCTGCAGAACATGGTGGAAAGATTGAAACTGCCAATAATAGTGGTGAGAAGCCAGGACTGCCTTTTGGCCTGCCACTCGAGGAGTTATGGCAAGATCCATGCATTGCCTTTGCAATAAAAACTCTCACTGGCGCTCCTGTTGATTCCGATAGCATTAAAGTGTCACCAGGTTCAAGCAATAATGAATTTGTGGGCATGGCTGTTTTGGATGAGCATGCTGGGAAGGAAGACATTGGGAATAATGGAAATCTGTTTATTCCAGAACATGCTAGAGGGGTTGAAACTAGCAGCAAGGCTGACGAGAAGCCAGTATCTCCTCTCAACTTGCCTTTTGCTGATGCGTGGTCAGACCCCTGCATTGAATTTGCAATAAAAACTCTCACAGGTGCCATTCCACTGGACTTTGATGTGATTCAGGATTGCCTTCCACAGCAAGCTGGCTCTTTGCAACAGCAACAGAGTAGTGGCTTCACCTTGCCAAATGTAGGTGAGTTTTGCCAAGCTGAATTTTTGTGCCAGCAATTTGGCACTTCAGAGAAGCCTTCATTTAATCAAGCAGCTATGGTAGGGCCTGCATTGCCGCACACTAAACATGCTAATTTAGGATACTCAGCTGGACCTAGTCGACGCCTGCATAGCGAAGAAAGAAGCAATAAACGTAGAAGATAAGCAGTCCCCTTGTTTTGATTCAATTGTACAGATCGGAAAACTTTTCTGGATGTGATTATAATTTTCAGAACAAGATCATCCAAAGTTCTCTTGTTAGGTGTACCAATTCACTCTTGTACTAATGTAGTTGTAATCAAATTTTAACTCAATAACTGCTGTAACTGTTAGAAATTTTCAAGTTTAGTTACCCTCTGTGGGATTGTTGTTGCTTGTAATCATCTTAGTTCTTAGCCACCAAATGGTGTTTCACATGCAGAAGTGGCAGGCCGCATTACCCAACAAACTCTAAGTCTGTTCTAACAATGCTTTGGGTATGATTAACTTAACTCTAAGCCTGTACTAATTTCGAAGTAGTTTGCCTGCATTTTTGAAATAAGCATGAGAGCTCGTTAGCAATCTGAGCCACTGTTCAAAAACCAAAAGAGGAGGTCCAGACATGTTTCCAATAATCCATGTTGCAGTTGCTGCCTTTCCTGGAAACAAAGATAAAGGGTACGCTGACTACAGTCTACGGAAGTCCAGGTTGAAATAACAGCCATGAATATACTGAATTTAAGTCCTCTTGTGCCGAAGAAGCATTGGAGAACCCCACATTCAGTAAATTTAAACTTCTCATATAGGTTGATCAACACTTGATAAAATAAGCTTGTGTAATCATTTATTCTAAAAAACATGAGTGGTGTACATAAAATTAAAATTGCATAATTACTCTTGAATGGAGGTGATAATTTATTTTTAGTAATTTTGTAGGTTGTATTTAGTTAATATTTTAAAACATAAACATCAAAAACGTATTTAGTTAGATAAATAATAATAAAAATATAAAATAAATCTTTTTTGAAATATTTTTGGAGTGAATTTCAAAATAATAAGTACATGTATTTATTTTCATTGTCTCTTTTTTTTTTTCCTGAAACAATAATCAAATGATCTATTTATGAAAGGGTTGGAAAAGTAAATTTTATTATTGTGTACTTTAGTTGATACGAAAATACTACTGAGGTACTTAAATGTGTTTATAAATATAAAACCTTAAATAAATGAAAAGAAAAGAACCGCCAAAACCCATCCAACTTGCCGCCAATTCGTTGCTGGTATAAACCCGATTTCTTTTTGTTGTCCGCAACTTGTTTGATGAAATTTCTCACAGCGAGAAAGAACCCAAACTAAAAGCAAAAACAAGAAAATGCAAATCCAAGTGAAGTGTAGCTGTGGAGCAGAGAATTGTCGAGAATGGGTAGTAGTTGAATTACAAGGCACAGTTGAACTTAACCCTTCTTTTTTTCAAACCCACCTCCAAAACCTCCAAATTGGCCAAATTTGCAGACTTTCCTCTTCTTCTCAGGTTCACATTAAAAAACATTTCAGAAAAGTTTGTGTCTTTTCACTTTCTTTTGATTCTGCAAGTGATTTTTTTATCTGGGTTTGGTTTTTTTAGTGCAAGAATCTAACAGTTTTAAGTAAGTGATTTTATGATTCGAGTTTTTGTTGTTTTGGTGCAGGAAAGCTATACTTTCACTGTTGGGTATCATGAGTTGACAGGGTCTAAAGTGACCTTGAAGAAGCCATTGTTGGTTTTGAAGAAAGTCAAACGCTTTATGGATGTGGATCAGAGTGATGACAACAACAAGGGTGACTTACCGTCATCTAAGGTTGAGTTGGATGTTATTGGGATTATCAGGCATAAGATTTTGTTTAAGACAAGACCCAAGGCATTAATATCCAGTAAGTTAATATAAGAACATGTTGCTGTTTTATGGTTTGCTCATGTTAATGCTCGAAAAAGGAAGTGGGGATTGCTTGAATGGAAAAAATGTGTGGAAGGGTGCTTGTTATTACATTTTCATGGCCTTTTGGATTCTTTGTCTTGTTGAAATCTGTCGAATTTGCTGCAATTGAAGCTTAGATCATGAGCTAATTATAGGTGGGTTTGTGAGATTCCAATGGAAAGGGGAAGTAGCAGTACTTTTTACCATGGATAATCATTTTATTTGAGCATTTGATGTTTTACTTATGGTGCATGCTTGTGGATTTTGTTGGAGTCTGTCTGAGGAATGACTCAGAATCTGGTTGAGAGGTATTGTGCTTTGAGCTATTTCATTCTGTGTGTATCTAACTTTGAGGTGCCTGTTGACTAGCCTATTCTTTCTGTTTGTGTAGCTGTATATCTTGGTTCATTTCTTAAACTTCAGGACATCACAAGTTTCCCTTGATCTTGTTTTTCAAGTTCTTTTCGTTTCGAACGAATTAATGATCATGTTTTTCTAGACATTTCTACTTGGTTTTAGCTTACTTTTAAATGCGCTCATTTCTTTTTTGTCCTTCCAATTTGCCAAAGAACTAGTTGTATTAGGCTATTGGCATATTCTTTCTTATTGTCAATACAATAACTTTCTGGGGTTATCATCCCATGATCCCAACTTTTGCCATTCATTGATTTCAAAATTCGATCTAATTGCTGCCTTTTCCTCTCTTCCCTTTTTTTTGTCCTACAGAAGTGTGAACTTAAAAAACATTGATCTTTTGTTTTTTATAATAGACTGAATTGTAATCAATATAATCTGTTCTAGATTCAAAATAGACAAGGAAAGGAAGTCTAAGAGTAAGTTGAAATTGCTGCTGGGCTCTTTTTTTGGCTCTTTTACAGCTCTTGAGAATTCGTTACCAGCCTAGATGAGCTGACGAGCAGTAGCTAGGATTTTGGCTAATTTGTTTGATGTGGCTGATTTGGGGTAATTGTGACTCTGAAAATGAGTGGCTGTATTTATCTTTATGGTTGTTTTGAAGAAAATTATTATTCCTGAATTATATTACGTACCTCCCTCTGCCTGAATGAGTCTGTCTGCTGATTTTTTGGTAAATATCTGTTGTCCTGTTGATTTTGTTGATACCTCTTCTGTTCTTTTGCCTTTCCTTTTGGAACTTATTGTATGGTTGTTCTATCTTCAAGATATTTGTTCATCTTCATATAACTATTCCGCTGCACAAACTTGACATTTCTTCTTCCTCCTTTTGTCTTTCGTTCCCCTTAGAACTGCAACCGTTGGTGAAGGAAAGAGTCAGACCTGCAGGTCATGCTGTTCCAAACTAATCGGCAAGCAAGCATACATGTCCATTTGCAGACTCGCCAAGTTGAAGCAAGACGCTATTTTGGTTAACTGTCTAATTGTTCATGAAAGAAAACCAGCTTAGGATGTAGATTTTTATCCTTCATTGCTTATTCATCTCAAGTCTTTTCTATCAGGATGAAACTCTGAATGTCTGATATATGAATGTAACCTTATATCTGAATTCCAATACATAATTTTTCAGCATTATAAGAACTAAGACATTCTTGAGGTTAGCGTTTTCTGAATATAAGATCCCTCCGGCGTACTCAGCCCTCCTGCCTGGATTAATCAGGACAGGGAAAATGGGAATATCATGCATGCAAAAACCATGGCTAGTGCCTTGTGGGACAGCCTTCCCTTCTTCAACCCACGACCAATATTAGCTTTTGTTTTTCGAATTCCATATTTCAATGCCGCTGATTTTCTTGAACTCAATTTTTAGCATTTATTTTGCTCAAACAAAATAGCGAAACAAAATCTGTCAAGGTTACCTTGGCCAAGTGTCGAGCAGAACCGTGGAACTTATTAATATGCTACTCATGAGTGCCATCTCTTTTTGACAGCTCACTGTGTAATGCTAGACTTTCCTCATTGATTAATGGCTGATTTCATTATAAATATAAAATAAAAATAGGAAAATAAAACAAAGAAAGAATCTCGCATCTCTTGTAAGCTTCATCTTACTCCCATCATGAAAAAACAAGAGAAACTCCTTAGGATTGAATAGAACTAGGCAACTAGGCACACATTCTATAAATTTGCATCTCTTAAAAACATCTTGTGGGTCTCAACTGATGAAACAACAATCAGAATTCTTTGATAAATAGAGCAAATGATATCTTGAACTCCTCTAATATCATTGAATGAGAAATTAATGCACCTCAACAATTTTAAAATTTGGTAGTAAAAACATTTCAAGTGGCAAATGTAGTAACATATCACGCCAGCAACCTTGGTCACTCCAGCAGATATGGAGTGTTCTCCCTCCTCTGACTTGCTCCATTGCAGTACAAGAGTAGAAGTATAGTATACTGAGCATAAATGAGAAGGCTGTGCTGCGGCAGGGGAGGGGAGGTTGAAAAATGGATTGACTTCTTCATGTAGACTCAAAGGTAATCCCTGTTTATTTACAGCTGCTACAAAACACAGGGCAAACAACTGCATCGGACACAGTCTCTAAGCACC
>Ga0307511_10001651_pt1 | contig 23524 bp, 16 predicted proteins | sample 13_EM_MG_FD_200266 | JGI IMG/M metagenome (GOLD analysis project Ga0307511, IMG submission 200266) | Populus trichocarpa ectomycorrhiza microbial communities from riparian zone in the Pacific Northwest, United States - 13_EM | ecosystem: Host-associated > Plants > Roots > Unclassified | place... | reverse complement strand
TCTTCTCGTGCCCGTGGAGGCCGATGGCAACGTGTTGGTATTCGCATTCGCGCAGCCGGTACCCGCGTGGACATTTGAGTCCGTGGAGGCTACGGCGGAGGAACTTCAGTTCGAGTTCGCTCTCGAGTTCCCGCGATTCTTGCAACGCCTGCGCACGGGTCACCTGCTGTGAGTGCACCGGGTGTACGCACCAAAGCACAGCGAGCACCGGGCGCTAGCGGCGGCGCGTCAACGCCGAACGGCTACCTTGTCAGGTGACGCTTGTGCCACCACTTCTGAACCGCTGTGTCCTTGAGCAAGGCCCAGATCGCAAGCCCCGTCACGAGCAACCCCACCGCCACCGCGTTCGTCGCGGGCTTTGCTTGATCGGCATAACTCCATGCCCACGGGGAAGCGAGCAGATAAGGGCCGAGGAAGATGTTGATAGCCTCAGCCTCCCAAACCCTCGGCAAGTAAGCCGCTACTCCCGCAAGCACGGCGATCGCCAGACCCAGCATCCACGCGACCCGAGCCGCGAGGCCTCCCGCTGCGCCGAATCCGAGGATGGTTGGCGATGCAAATAGATACAGACCCAGGACCGCGCTGCTGCAGTCCAGCAATCGTTTCGGTATCATGACGCCTCCTCAGCCGGACAGCCCGGCTTCAGGTCCGTTGGCCTCGCGGGCGCGCAGCGCGCGTGAATAACCGCACCAACGCGCGGCACGACTCGCCGCACTCGCAGGCAACTGGCCAGCTTATTATCGCATTGATACGGCACTGCGTCTTCCACCCTAGGCTCAAAACGCTCACGATATCTGTGGAATTCAGTGGCGACGCGAAACGACAAACGCCTCTCCAGGCCAATTGTTATTGTTGCGAACTTCCGCGATCAAGCGAATCCTGGCCGGGCACGCCCCGCTCTGTTAGGTATCCTCATGTTGTCTCGTGTACGCGGCGCATCGGGCTGCTGCGATGCGGTAGTGCAGGTGGTCAACATGAAAGCGTGATCTTCGTTCTGATTTTCATGCCCACCCGCGACGGCGGTCTCCGAATTATGTCCGTGATTCGATTAAGTTACACACATCGCCGCGATGCAGCCAGCCGTGGCGCCAACTGCTCGACGGAGCCTGCGGATCTAACTGAGGAAGTATGTCGTCGTCGGTCACAGAGCGTCGGAAAGCGAGGTTCTCGGTACGGAGTTGCCTCACGCTCATTCAGGGCCTGCTGCTTGCGATGCTCTGCGGCATTGCCGGCGTATCCTGGATCGCAATTGACAATTCCAACCGATTCGCACAGGAACTGGCACTGGTTAATCGTGCGCAACGATACTATCAGCAAGCCGACACGATGCAGGACGCACTACGAGCCGATGTCAATTCTGCATTGGTCGTCGAGAGCACGAATCCGGACGCAGCCGAGGTCGTCCTCGCCAGCATGCGTGCCAACGCTGCGCGTTTCACAACAGCCCTTGATGCACTCCGGCAGTCGAGCCTTCCGAGCGATCTCGCCCAAAGTGTTGCAAGCACGCAAGCGCGAGCGGATGCATACATTGCGCGGGCCACCGCGCTCACGGCGATAGCCATTCGGAATCGCGAGCGGGCTGTGCCACTGAAGGCTAAATTTGACGAAAGCTTCAATGAGCTGCGTGAGACCAACAGTGCAACGACGGCGCTTTTCGTGCAACGTACCGAGGCGGCCGAAGCGCTCGCTAACCGCGCGACCGCGACGGCGAAGGAGTGCATGGTGGCGGCAGCGGCGGCCATCGCGGTATGTGGCGGCATCTATCTTCTCGTTGGCCGATCGATGAGGCGTTCGTTGCGGCAGGTGCGTGACGTGGCCAGTGCCCTGGCTCAGGGTAACCTGACGGTTCGCGCCGGTGCGCGGGGCGGGGATGAGGTTGGAGAGCTGGCACAGTCGGTCAACAAGATGGCCGACGATCTGCAAAGCCTGATCGACCGGTTGCGCGCTGAGGCCAATCGGGACACGTTCGGGGCACAACTGGTCGAGGCATTGGAGATGTCGGACAGCGAGAGCGAAGTCCACTCGGTTGTGGCCCGTGCGATGGCGCAGGTCTGCGCCGACCTGCCGATGGAACTACTCCTGTCAGATTCGAGTCGCGCGCATCTCGAACGCGCAGCCGAGCATCCGCAGGCCGGCGCTCCCGGTTGTACCGTCGAGTCGCCGTTCAGTTGCATCGCCGTGCGGCGCGGCAATCCAGTCGTGTTCGAGGATAGCGAGGCGCTTAATTCATGCCCGCGCTTGCGCGAGCGAGCCTGTGGCGCTGTGTCGGCGGTGTGTGTGCCTGTTAGTTTCATGGGCCGCTCTCTCGGGGTGCTCCATACCACGGCCCCGGCGCGCCAGGTGCCTTCGCCTGAGCAGGTATCCCAGTTGCGAACGCTCGGTATGCAGCTCGGCTCCCGAATCGGCACCGTGCGCGCCTTTGAGCGCACGCAGCACCAGGCGAGCACCGACAGTCTGACCGGCTTGAAGAATCGACGTTCGCTCGCGGAAGTCGTCAGAGAGCTCGCGGCCGCGGGAACGCCCTACGCCTTCGTGCTCGCTGATCTGGATCACTTCAAGCGCCTCAACGATAGCCACGGTCACGATGCAGGAGATAAAGCGCTGCGCCTGTTCTCTGACGTGTTCAAGAGAGCCTTGCGCGACGCGGATGTGGCGGCGCGCTGGGGCGGTGAGGAGTTCGCAGCCTTGCTACCCAACTGCACGGCTCAGGATGCAAATGAAGTCATTGAGCGGCTGCGCGCGGATCTCGTGCAGGCACTTGTCGTGTCGAATAACCCGCCATTCACGGCGAGCTTCGGTATCGCCGATGCCTCGATGGGCGCGCGGTTCGAGGACGTAGTCCGGGTGGCGGACGATGCTCTATATCGATCCAAGGAGGGAGGCCGGAATCGCGCAACGATCGGCGATCCAGCACAGGTGGCTACGGCCAAGAGACGTCCGAGCGAGCACCGTGCGTCGATAGACGTGCGGATGTTAGCCAATCAGAGCTGAGGGTCAGATGGAACAGAACTGCAGACGCCCCAAGCATCTCGTCGCCCTCGTTCTCGGTGCGTTGACGTTGGGCATCCCCGTTCTGGGACTGTCCGCATCCTGGGTTCTTTCCCGGGACGTGCCGGCTCCGTTCGACAACGTACCGAATGCCCCTCGTGTAGCACTCGGCCGGCTGCTCTTCTTCGACACACGGCTCTCGGCCAAGGAAAACATGAGTTGCGCGAGCTGCCACAACCCGGCGCTCGGCTGGTCGGACGGGCTCGAACGGGCGGTCGGCTTCAACATGAAGCAACTCGGTCGCGCAACACCCACGATCGTCAATGTGGGGCTCAACAAGCTTCAAATGTGGGATGGACGCCACGCGACGCTCGAGGACCAGGTCCTCGGGCCCTTCCTCTCGCCGGATGAGCAAAATCTGCCACTCGAGCAGCTCGAGAAGCGCGTCCGGTCGATACCGGGTTACCAACCGCTGTTCGAGCAGGCTTACCCGACGGAGAAGGTCACTGCAGCAACCATTGCGAAGGCGATCGCAAGCTTCGAGCGCACCGTCGTATCGGCCGACTCGCCCTTTGATCGCTGGCAGCAAGGCGATGAGACCGCGGTGAGCGAGTCGGCGAAGGAAGGCTTCGCGCTCTTTTCCGGCAAGGCCCGTTGCAGCCTCTGCCATCAGCCGCCGAACTTCACGGACAACGGTTTCCACAACATCGGTCTCAGAAACAACGGCGAACCCGACGATGTTGGTCGCTACGCTCATTTTAAGATTGCCATTCTCAAGGGTGCATTCAAGACCCCGACGCTGCGAGACGTCGCTCTGACGGCGCCCTACATGCACAACGGCATGTATCACACGTTAGAGGAAGTTGTGGAGCACTACGTCCGCGGCGGCGACGACAGGGACAATCTAAGCCCCAACATTCTACCGCTCGATCTGAGCGCCTCGGAGAGGGGTGATCTGGTCGCCTTCATGAATACGCTCACCGGCGCTCGGATTGCGGTAGAAGTGCCGCAACTGCCGCACTGACGCCGCTTTGTCAGGAGAATGACGTGATACGAAGAATTGTGCTGATTGCCACTGCCCTTTTGTGCGGCATAGCAGCAACGTCGGCCGGCGTGCAGGTTGTCAGGCAGCAGGACAGGAAATTCTCGGTCACCACCGTGCAAGCCCGGGTCGGGGAAACCATCGTCTTTGTGAATGATGATCCGTACGTGCATAACATCTTCTCGATGAGCGATGCCCAGTCCTTCGATTTGGGCGCGTTCGGCAAGGGGGAGTCCCGCAAACTCACGCTAAGGAGTCCGGGCAGGATCGAAGTCGGATGCGCGATTCATCCAGAGATGAAACTCACGATCGAGGTCAGCAAATCGAAGTGATCGTGCAGGGGGATGGACAAGCTTCGCGAGTCGCGAGCCACACCGCCGGAGATCGCAGATTGGCGGAGCAAGGGTGGAACAGTATGCGCACAACTCCCTTGCAACGTTTTCCTGCCAACGAGCATGAAGCCTTCCGCTCATCCTGCAGACGATGGCAAAAGCAGACGGATGATTTTCTCGTTGAGGCGCCGGGATGCTTATGTCGGTGTGATCGCGAGTTCGCACATCCGCTGACACGCGGCCGTCACCGATGACTGTCCACGGTAGCGGGAGGATGTCGGGAACGACAGTCACGAAGTGATGCCCCGTTGCCACGGCCGGAAAGTCGAAGCGGTCATTGCTGTCGGTGACCGTGCTGAAGCGACGTTCAAGGATAACCATAACATTGGGCGCGACTGGCTCGCCCGCGTCAAATCGGCCATTGTCGTTGGAGTCGAGGTAGAGCGTTCGCGACCGCACCGCAGGCCATGACCGCAGCCGCCGCGCATCGCGAAGTCCCGCTCGCACTGGACCGACAGCACAGTTGCAGCTCGGCGATCTGCTCGTGAGAGTTCCGCGGCTCGTTGTACCGCACTCCCGCACCGCGAGCATTAAACGCTGTGGGCGGGTTCAAATCGTGTCCATATCGGATTGAGCGCACAACACGGTCGTGGCGAGGTCACGACGGCTAATGTGACCGTGTATGAACACTCACTTCCCCGGTGGCAACCGCCGCATTCTGCTGATCGACGACAATCCGGCGATCCATCAGGACTTCAGGAAAATTTTTGGGCCTGGCTTGAGCAGCGCGGCATTGTCCGCCTCCGAGGCGGCCCTGTTCGGCGCTGCGAGGAAGGGTCCGGCTCGCCCGGTCTTTCAGATCGACTCCGCACTACAAGGCCAGCAGGGGGTCGAGTTAGTCTGCCGCGCTCTGGAAGAGCAGCACCCGTATGCGATGGCGTTCGTCGATGTGCGAATGCCGCCCGGTTGGGACGGAATTGAGACCATCACGCGACTGTGGGAACAGGACCCAGACGTGCAGATCGTCATCTGCACTGCATATTCCGACTACTCGTGGGAGCAGACACGCGAAAAACTCGGGCATGCGGACCGATTCATCGTTCTGAAGAAGCCCTTTGACAACATCGAAGTACTGCAGCTCGCCGAGGCGCTCACAGAGAAGTGGCGCCTGGCGCGGCAGGAGCGGTGCCGCCTGCAAGAGCTCGAACACCGGATCCAGGAACGCAACCGCGATCTACAGACAATCCAGAGCATCAACGCTCAACTGGATGCGGCCAACCAGCGGCTCACCACGGCGACGGCATCCGTTGACGATACGCAGGTGCGAAGGCGCCATGCCCTCGAACGTGATCTGCGGCGCGCATTGCAAACCCGCGAGTTGACTGTGCATTACCAACCGCTGGTCGAGATCGCGAGCCGGCGCGTGGTGAGTCTCGAAGCCCTCGTGCGTTGGAAGCACCCCACGCTTGGCCCCATCTCACCCGGCGAGTTCATTCCCGTTGCCGAGGAGAGCGGGCTGATTGTGCCGTTGGGCGAGTTTGTCCTGCGGAGCGTGTGTGAGCAGGTCGTGCGTTGGGCGAAAGAGGAAGTTCCGGTGGTCCGCGTCGCAGTCAACATTTCGCCCGTGCAGCTTGAGCGCCAATCCATCGAGGAGTTCATCAGGAGCGTCCTGCACGAGACCGGCCTGCAACCGCATCAGCTCGCCCTCGAGATCACCGAGAGCACGCTCATGAAGAATGTGCAAGAGCACGCCAAGGCGTTGCAGGGGCTGCGCGATGATGGCGTACACATTGAGATCGATGACTTTGGGACAGGCTACTCGAGCCTGAGCTCCCTCAAGCATCTGCCGGTCGACACCCTCAAGATCGACCGGAGCTTTATCAGCCATCTCGACTCCAACGGCTCAGACGAAGCGATCGTGGGGGCGATTCTGGCCTTGGCCCGCAACCTCGGCCTGCACGTGGTGGCCGAGGGTGTCGAGACTCTTGCCCAACTGCAGGTGTTGGGTCGTCACGGTTGCGAGGTCGCGCAGGGCTTCTATTTCAGCCGTCCGCAGTCGGCCAATGAATGCCGCGAGTTACTCCTGGAGCTCGCGCAGCGCTCGTCGTTTACTGACACGTTGCGTCTGCAGATCGCGCGCCCCGCAGGTACGGAGCCCGGGCCCGTCGACGTCGCGCATCACAAGGCGCAGGTAGGACAGGCCAAGTGAAGGTCGCGCTCACGCTGGGCCCGGTTCGGCGAGTTTTGTTCGATCACAGTGTACTGTTGCTGACGGTGTTGATTGCCGTGATGGTCGTAGCCTCCTTCTCGTATTTACGCCGGCTGCAGGAGCAATTGCTCACCGCGCTGCCGGTGGAGGGGACACGGCTGCAGCTGCAAACTCTGGAGGAAGTGCGCGCGCTCTACACCTCGGAGGTCGTAGAAATCGCCCGCAGACAGGGAATCGAGGTCACGCAGGACTACCACGGCAAGCAGCGGGCCATTCCGCTGCCTGCGACGCTCATCATCGAGCTCGGTCAACGCCTCGCCAGGAGCGGTGTGAGTCTGCGGGTACGCCTCTATAGCGACTACCCCTTTCCGTGGCGCAAGGATGGTGGCCCGCACGATGCCTTTGAGCGCGAGGCACTGACCGCACTTCGGCGCAATCCCACGGAGCCGTTTTTCCGGTTCGAAGACTACAAAGGGCAGCGCGTGCTGCGTTACGCGGTGGCTGACCGCATGCTGCAGGGTTGTGTTTCCTGCCACAACTCGCATCCGGATAGCCCGAAGCGCGACTGGAAAGTAGGCGATGTACGGGGCGTGTTGGAGGCCACACGTTTCATTACCACCTTTGCGGCCGCCGCACAGGAGGGCCAGCGTCGTGCGTTCTGGCTGATCGGTACGACAGGGATGCTGGGGTTCGTAGGCGTCGGATTGGTATTCGCCAAGCAGCGTCGGGACGCCCGGGCGCTCCGCGAGAGTGCCGCTCGTTTGACGGCCGATGTCAACGTGCGCAAGCAAGCGGAAGACGAGATTCGCCGCCTCAACGACGAGCTCGAACGGCGAGTCGTCGAGCGGACCCAACAATTAGAAGATGTTCATAGGAAGCTGCGAGACGCTTCCCATGAGGCCGGCATGGCGGAAGTGGCCACGAACGTCCTGCACAACGTCGGCAACGTTCTCAACAGCGTCAACGTCTCTGCCGCCCTTGTCGCACAACAGGCCCAGACGTCCGAGGCTGTGGGTCTTGCAAGAGTGGTCGCAGTGCTGCGTGAACACGAGCACGACTTGGGGACGTTCATCACGACCAATGCGAGGGGGCAGCACTTGGTGACTCACCTGGGAAATTTGGCCGAGCACCTGCAGGCTGAACAAGCTGCAATTGTTCGGGAAGTCGAATCGTTGCAAGCCAACATCGGGCACATCAAGGACATCGTGACGATGCAGCAGCGCTACGCGAAAGTTTCCGGCTTGAAAGAGATCGTCAGCCTCGTCGATCTGGTGGAAGACAGCCTGCGCCTGAATGCGGGGGCCTTGGTGCGCCACCGGGTAGAGGTCATTCGTGACTTCCAGGACCGGCCAGTCGTCAACCTCGACAAGCACAAAGTGCTGCAGATCCTCGTGAACCTTGTGGGTAACGCCAAGCACGCTTGTGAGGAATCGCAGTGCCTCGAACGGCGAGTGACGCTGCGAGTAGCGGTCGAGCGCGGTCGAGCTCACATCGCGGTGATCGACAACGGCGTTGGGATTACCCCAGAAAACCTGGGCCGCCTCTTCACTCATGGCTTTACGACTCGCGCCTCGGGCCACGGGTTCGGGCTGCATAGCGGTGCACTGGCTGCCAAAGAGCTGGGCGGGTCGCTGAATGTGCATAGCGATGGGCCTGGTCGGGGCGCGACCTTCACGCTCGAACTGCCGCTGCACTCTTCGGAAACCGCATATGCATAGCAAGCATGCCGGTACCCGCCCTCAACTCAACAAATCTGACCACGTGCCTGCCCCTGTGACGCTGGCTTTCCTCTGCATCTGCAGGCGGGGCGACACCCGTTGGCCCGATCTGCCTCGATTGGTTATGGAGACATCGATATGACCTCCTTTCGACCGTGGGTTGCATTCGCGTGTGGGTGGCTTCCTGCGCTCTGCTGGGCCGCCGGCAACGGATCTGCAACGAACCTGGCCGATCTGAGCATCGAGGAGTTGATGAACGAATCGATCACCTCGGTGGCCAAGAAAGAACAGCGCATGGCGGATGCGCCGGCGGCCATTTATGTCCTCACGGGGGACGAGATTTTGCGAGCGGGATACAGCAGCATTCCCGAAGCGCTGCGGATGGTTCCGGGCCTGAGCGTCGCGCAGCTCGACAGCCAGCACTGGATCGTGACCGCGCGCGGCTTTGCCGCGCAGTGGGCCGGGAAGCTTCTGGTCCTCATCGACGGGCGTAGCGTCTACGATCCGTTCTTCTCCGGAGTGCTGTGGAGCCGCCAGGATCTGCTGTTGGAGAACCTCGACCGGATCGAAGTGATCCGCGGACCCGGCGCCGCGCTCTGGGGTGCGAATGCCGTCAATGGTGTCATCAATATCATCACGAAGAACTCCGCGCAGACCCAAGGGACATTCGCAGTCGGCAGTTGGGGCGGAAACAAATCCTACGGTGCGATGCAATGGGGCGGCGAAGTCGGGGATGCGCATTACCGAGTTTACGTGAAGTACGACGATTACGCGCGTCTCGCGACCGGCGCGGGCGCGGGCGCGGGCGACCCGTGGCGGATGTGGCGCGGGGGATTTCGCACGGACTGGCGGACCTCAGAGGCTGATCGGTTGACCGTGCAGGGAGATCTTTACGACGGCAAATTGCAGGTGACGGATGGGGTGACCGCGCTGACAGCGCCCTACATGAGCAGGGTTCCTTTCGATCAGGGTGTCTCGGGTGGACACCTCCTCGGACATTGGCAACACACCGCAGATCAGCGTTCGCAGTGGTCGCTGCAGGCCTATTACGATCGAACCGAGCAGCGCGACCGGATGCTGGGGATCAGGCGGGACACGTTCGATATCGAATTCCAACATCAGCAGGAACTGGGTTCCCGGCAGACGGTCGTCTACGGCGCGGGCTATCGCTACACGCAAGCCGATTACACGGACTCCTATTTTCTCAGCTATGCGCACGCGCACGATTCGAGTCAGTTGCTCAACGTATTCGGCCAGGATGAGATCAGCGTTGTACCGGACCGGGTCAAGCTGGTCCTCGGCTCGAAGTTCGAGCATAACGAGTTCACCGGGTTCGAAACGCAACCCAGCGCACGCGTGATGTGGACACCCGATCACACCCACTCACTGTGGGCGAGCGTGTCTCGTGCCGTGCGCACCCCAAACTTCGACGAAAGGGGCTTGCGCATCAATTTCGCGGCGTTCGATCCTGATGGACCAGGGCCTGCTTTGCCGAGAGTGCTGTCCATCCTGCCCAACCCGGCGCTGCAGTCTGAAAAGGTGCTCGCCTATGAGCTCGGGTATCGGGCGCAGACCGCCCGCAGCTTGTTTGTGGATGTCGCCACGTTCTTCAACGTCTATCAGGATTTGATCAGCGCGGAAGACTCCAGTGCCTTCGTGGAAACTAATCCGCCTCCGGCGCATCTGGCGATCACGACCCGCAACGTCAACACGATGCACGCGAGCACCTACGGTGTCGAAATTGCGCCAACGTGGCAGCTCACCGACTGGTGGAAGGTGGCTGCCGGCTATACGTGGCTGCACATGAATCTGCATTCCGATGTCTCGGCACAGGCCAGCGAGGGACAGGCTGGTGACTCGCCCCAGCACCAGGCGCAGATGCGCTCCTCGATGAGGTTGCTGCACCGGCTCACACTCGACACCGCCGTGTACTACGTTGACAAGCTGCCGAACCAGGGCATCGCCAGCTACACCCGACTCGATGCGTTCGTGGGCTGGATGGCGACCGAGCAGCTCAATCTAAGCCTCGGTGGAACGAACCTTCTGGATGGTCAGCACGCAGAGTTTCGCAGCTATGCCGTGCTCCCGGTGGAGACCAAACGCAGCCTCTACGCCAAGGTGGCGTGGCGCTTCTAGGCGCGTTTCGAATGCATTCCGGGGTCTTCAAAGTCAATTTGATCGACGCGCCTCTGCGCCAACGCGCACGGACCGTTGCGGTGGAACGAGGGGATCGCGCTCGGCAGGCGCGGTCGCTGGGCCCACGCCGGCAGGCGGGGGTGTTGTGTCTGGCGATGCTGAGCCTGGCCGTGTTGGGCCTTGCGCTCTTCGAACCCCTCACGGCCTACAGTGCCGAAGCATCGCTGTCACGGGAGCAGCAACTCAAGGCGGCCTTTCTGTACAACTTCACGAAATTCGTCGAGTGGCCGGCGCGATCTTTCGCCAGCCCGCACGATCCGATCGTCATAGGCGTGCTCGGACACTCGCCCTTCGCCGCGGCGCTGGGGTTGGCCCTGGATCAGACCGTCGCAGGTCGATCGGTCAATGGGCGAGGTGTCATCGTAAAACGTGTCGACACTGCCGAGGAAGCCGCCGCGACGCACCTGTTATTCGTGCCGACCCCCGACGAAGCACAGTTTGAGCAGATCAGGGCCACGATCGAAGCGAGTCCGGTCCTGACGGTGGGCGAGTCCTCGTCGTTTGCAAGACTTGGTGGGGCAATCAACTTTGTTGTGGAAGGCGACAAGGTGCGCTTTGAAATCAGCACCGCGCCGGCGGAGCGGGCTGGCCTGCGCATCAGTGCGCAGCTGCAGAAGCTGGCCAAGCTCGTGCGCAAGGAGGCGGTGCCGCAGGCGACTGCCACGGGTATGACACAGGGCAACCTGGCCGCGTCTCCCGACAACCCCGTAGCCCAACAGCGCCGCAGTCCGGAATGACCGAAGCAGTCCCGTAGCCCATCCCGCACACCACTTAAGACACCCCACCCTCCGGCCAAGCCATGCGCCTGTTCAGAAATACTCCGATCAAACGCAAGCTCGTGATCATCACCATGTCGACGAGTGGTGCCGCGCTGCTGCTCGCGTGCCTTGCGTTCGTGGTGTACGAAATGGTCGTCTTCCGGGAGACGATGGTTGACGATCTGTCGATCACCGCGGCGATGGTTGGCGATAACAGTTCGGCTGCGCTCACCTTCAACGACCCGGCCTCGGCCGAGCAAACGCTGAAATCCCTGGGTGCGGACTCCCACATCGTGGCTGCGGCCGTTTACGGTGCAGACGGGAAGGTATTCGCCCGCTACCGCCCCGCGAGCTTGCGAGGGCCGTTTAATCTGCCAGGGGTCGCGGCCGACGGCTATCGCTTCGACGACGACTATCTAGCGCTGTTCCATAGGTTCAGGGTGGCGGGTGAGGTCGCGGGAACCGTCTACATTCAGTCCGATCTCGAGGCGATGCGCGCTCGCCTGCGGCGGTACACCGTGATCGTCGCCCTCGTCATGACCGTGGCGACGTTATTGGCCTATCTGCTGTCGAGGATGTTACAGGCCACAATCTCCGCGCCCATCTCGCTGCTCGCCAGCGTCGTGGGCGTTGTGGCGCAGCAGAAGAACTATTCGATTCGCGCGCTGAAGCAGAGCGAGGATGAGCTCGGACAGTTGATCGACGGGTTCAATGAAATGCTCCGGCAGATCCAGAGCCGGGATACCGCGCTGCGGGCGGCGCGGGATGGCCTCGAGCAGCGTGTAGACGAACGCACCCGGGAGTTGCAACGGGAGATCACGGAACGCACCCGCGCCGAACAGGCGTTGCGGGTGCAGGAGGAACGAACGCGCCTGATCATCGACAAGGCATTCGATGCCATCGTGAGCACAGACATCGATGGCAGGGTCCTCGGATGGAACACCCAGGCGGAGGCGGTTTTCGGCTGGTCCGCAACGGAGGCAGTGGGCCGCAATCTCACCGCGTTGATTATTCCGCCGCAACATCGAGAGGCTCACCGGGCGGGACTCAAGCAGTTTGTCGCGACGGGAGCAGGGCCGATTCTCAATCGACGCGTGGAGGTCGTCGGATTGTGCAAGGACGGCCGGGAGATTCCGATCGAATTGGCCGTCACGCCGATTCGTGTGGGGGACAGCTTCCTCTTCAACGCCTTCTTGCGTGACATCACGGAGCGCAAGAAGGCGGAGGCCGAACTGACCGCCGCGCACAAGCAGCTGGTGGACATCTCGCGCGCGGCCGGCATGGCGGAGGTCGCCACGGGCGTGCTGCACAATGTCGGCAACGTGCTCAATAGTGTCAACGTCTCGGCCAACCTGCTGACCGAGTACGTCCAAAAGTCGAAGGCCTCGGGTCTCGCACGGGTGGTCGCACTGCTGCGCGAGCATGAGCACGACCTGGGGGAATTCGTCACACGCGATGCGCAAGGCAAGCACCTGCCGGCGCACCTGGCGAATCTCGCGCAGCACCTGGTAGCCGAGCGAGAAGCGGCGGTCAAGGAGCTCGACGCACTGCGGGGAAATGTCGAACACATCAAGGACATCGTGACGATGCAACAGAGCTACGCAAAGATCGCCGGCGTGCAGGAGCAAATCAAGGTCACGGACCTGGTCGAGGACAGTCTGCGGCTGAACGCCGGCGCGCTCACCCGGCACCGGGTCGAGGTGATCCGCGAGTTTGAAGACGACCCCATTATCAACGTTGACAAGCACAAGGTGCTGCAGATCCTCGTCAACCTCGTGGGCAACGCGAAGTACGCGTGTCAAGAAGCCGGGCGTACCGACAGGCGTGTGACATTGCGAGTGAAGAGCGGCGAGGGCCGGGTGAGGATTCTCGTAGAGGACAACGGCGTCGGCATTGCGCCCGAGAATCTGATCCGAGTCTTCAGCCACGGGTTCACAACTCGCAAGGCTGGACACGGCTTTGGCCTTCACAGTGGCGCGCTCGCCGCGCGTGAACTAGGGGGCTCGCTGAGCGTGCACAGCGAGGGTGTCGGCCTCGGCGCTGCCTTCACCCTCGATCTGCCGTTGGAGTCCGGGCAAACCGACAGTGCGCGAGAGGCCGGTTATGGATAAGGGGATCGACTCATTCCGCCGCCGCATCCTGATGGTCGATGACAATCCGGCCATCCACCAGGACTTTCGCAAGATCCTCGGTGCGGGTCTACCGACCGCGGATGCGCTTGCCGACTCAGAAGCCGCGCTGTTTGGTGGCGCCGACGACGCAAGCGGGCGTCCCACGTTCGAGATGGATTCCGCCTCTCAGGGCCAGGAAGCTCTGGAGCTCATCCTCTCGTCTTTGAAGGAAAATCGCCCCTACGCGATGGCCTTTCTCGACATGCGCATGCCGCCGGGTTGGGATGGCATCGAGACCGCCGCGCGGATCTGGGAGCACGACCCGGACCTGCAGATCGTGCTGTGCACGGCTTATTCTGATTACTCTTGGGACGACATGCGTGAGCGGCTCGGGTGCTCCGATCGGCTTGTGATCCTGAAGAAGCCGTTCGACAACGTCGAAGTGCTGCAGCTGGCGGACGCACTGACGGAAAAGTGGCGGCTCGCCCGGCAAGCTAAGGCGCGGGTCGCAGACCTCGAGCAACGAGTCGAGGCCCAGACGTGCGACCTGCAGAAGGCAGGGAGTCGCATCGTGCAACTCGAACGTTCGCTGCGCGCATCCAACGAACAGGTACGGCTGCTTTCGATTACCGACTCGCTTGCCGGGACCTACAACCGCCGTTACTTGAATGATGAGCTGGTGCGCGAGATCGAGCGCTCACGGCGCTACAGCAGACCGCTGTCCGTTGTAATGGCGGACCTCGACCACTTCAAGCGGATCAACGATGAACATGGTCATCATGCGGGGGATGAAGTGCTTCGCGGCTTCGCAGATCTGCTTCGAGCGTCCATCAGACAAAGCGACTGGATCACTCGTTACGGAGGCGAGGAATTCGTCATTGTTCTCCCAGACACAGAAATCATGGGCGCCATGGCAACGGCAGAGAAGATCCGGCTCGGGTGCGCCGCAGCGCCGATTCCTACCGCAAGCGGCCGGCTGAAAGTGACGGCGAGCCTCGGCGTCGCAGTCATGGAGCCCCAGATCAATGCAACGACGGACACCGCCGCCGCACTGTTAGGCCGAGCCGATGCTGCTCTATACCGAAGCAAAAGCGCCGGACGCAACCGCGTCACTCCCGCGGCGGACGTGGGTCTGTGGAGTAGTGAATGGACGATCCCGAAATGAGATCGAGGATTTCGCAGGGAATTCCGCACCGACATAACACGCTCAACTGCAGTCTGTGTTTTGACGCGTTGCGAGACAGCCTGTTTGGAGATCCGGGTCACGGCGGACGCTGCTGCAGTTGCTCGTCTGCGACGGGACATCGATCATTCGGCTGCTCGAGCAGCTGCGTTTTCCATGTGCGGTCGCGATTCGGTACGCAAGCGGTTGAAGCGAATCCAACCGGACGTTGGAGGGATCTAAGTCAATGTGACTTGAAACACCTGAATCTCTAACTCACAGGGATACACTCAAGCGAATGTTAGGGTGCCGAGGAATCCCAGAAGAAATCCATGAATTGAGTCCACAGAAAGATCCTGCAGTGCACAACAGTGAGGCCGGAGCACCAATGAAAACAGAACAGAGAAGTTGGACGAGGGCCGGCGGATGGGTGCCCGCTTCATCCGGGCCGGTGGCGCAGTCCGCGCAGCTGGTCCTCGTGTTCGGCGCCACGGCGGTTTTGCAGGATCCTCAGCTGATGGAGTCGATCCGCAAGAGTTACCCGGTGGCGCACATCCTCGGGTGTTCCACCGCGGGAGAGATCTGCGGCGCGCAGGTGTCCGACGATTCGCTGGTGGCCACGGCGATCCATTTCCAGCACACGCAGGTGCGCAGAGCTCAGGTTAGCCTGGACGCGAATTCCGGCAGCCAGAACGCGGGCGAATTCCTGGCGCAGGCGCTCCCGCACTCGGTGGGTGCCGAGGCAGGCGCTACGGAAGAAAAGCTCGCGCATGTCCTGGTACTGTCCGATGGCTTGAGCGTTAATGGCAGCGACCTGGTTTGCGGCCTGACTCAGTACTTGCCGGAGGGCGTCGCCGTAACGGGTGGCCTTGCTGGCGACGGTGCGCGCTTCGGTGAAACCCTGGTGTTCAAGAGTAACGCCCCGGAGAAGGGTGCCATCGCTGCTGTTGGCCTGTATGGAAGCCGCCTGAAGGTCGGATTCGGTTCCCTCGGCGGTTGGGATCCGTTCGGACCTGAACGGCTGGTCACGCGTTCGAACGGAAATGTCCTGTTTGAATTGGATGGCCGCCCCGCCCTCAACTTGTACAAACAGTACTTGGGCGAGCATGCCAAGGGTCTGCCGGCCACAGGCCTGCTGTTTCCGCTCAGTGTGCGGGTCAAGCCGGACCAGACTCCGCTGGTGCGCACCATCCTGGCAGTCGACGAGCAGCGCCAGAGCCTGACCTTCGCAGGAGATGTTCCCGAAGGGGCCCATGCACGTCTCACCAAGGCCAACGTCGATCGGCTCGTCGACGGTGCCGTTGGCGCTGCCCGGGCCAGCTACCCGGCGGGCAGCGTTGCTCCCGGACTGGCCATCCTCATCAGCTGCGTCGGCCGCAAGCTGGTTCTCAAACAGCGCGTCGAGGATGAACTGGAAGGCGTACGCGGCATTCTGGGCGATCAGACCGCAATGACCGGCTTTTACTCCTATGGCGAGATCGCCCCGTTTTCGCGCGGCGAGCGCAGCGAACTACACAATCAGACCATGACCATCACGACGTTTGCCGAGTGCTGAGCATGGTCCCCATGCAAAGCCTGTTGAAGCGTCAGTTGAAGCGCTTCTTCGGCAACGAGTTCAGCATCCCCGCAGAGTGGGAGGGCTTCATCGCCGCGGTCGACAGTTCGTATACGGAATTCGTGGTCGATCGTGAGTTGATGGAGCGCTCGATGGAATTGAGCTCGCAGGAATTACTCGAGGCGAACTCGGAAATCCGGGCGATCTTCCAGGCGATTCCGGACCGAGTGTTCCGCCTCGACCATAAAGGCACCATCCTCTCCGTCACGGCGGGGACCGGCAACGACCTGCCGCAACAGGATCTGTTGGGACGCGATATCCAGGAGTGCTGGCTCAATCACTCCGGTGACGGATTCACCGAAGTCTTGCGCCGTGTGATCGACGAAAAGTCGATGCTCGTTATTGAGCACTCGGAGGGCGCCAAAGGACTGGAGTCGTTCCACGAAGTCCGGCTCGTGCCGCTGCTGCAGGACCAAGCCGTCGCTATCGCGCGCAACATCACCGAGCGCAAGAGCGCGGAAGCCGCGCTCGAGCAGATGCACAAACAGCTCGCCGACGCTTCGCGAAAGGTTGGAATGGCTGAGATCGCCAACAACGTGTTGCATAACGTCGGCAATGTCCTGAACAGTGTCAACGTTTCGGCCGGCATTATTGGCAGCACGCTACGCGATTCCAAAGACCAGGGCCTCGCCAAAGTCGTTCAGTTGATGAATGAGCACGCGGCAGACCTCGGTAATTTTTTCACCTGCGACGCAAAGGGGAAAGCGTTGCCGGGCTATCTGATCAAGCTGGTCGCAGCTCTCGCCGCCGAGAAACACAGTATCGCCGCAGAGCTCGAGTCTTTGACCAAGAGTATCGATCATATCAGGGACATCGTTGCCACCCAGCAGTCGTATTCGGGAGCCACGAGTCTCGTCGAGTCGGTGCAGATCAACGATTTGATGGAGGACGCAGTGCGCATCAATGCCGCTGCCATAGCGCGGCAGAAGATAACAGTAATCAAGGAATATGCAGATGTCCCCTTGTTACTGTTGGACAAGCATCTGGTGTTGCAAATCCTGACAAATCTGATCGGCAATGCCAGGAACGCCATGGACGGCGTGCCCGATCGATTGCACCAAATCACGCTACGGACGCAGATCTGCGGGCCTGCCGATGGTACGCGCTTACGGATCCGCGTCGAAGATAATGGCGAAGGAATTGCGCCAAAGAACCTGGCGAGGCTCTTCACGCATGGCTTTACCACCCGCAAGGATGGCCATGGATTCGGCCTGCACAGTTGCGCGCTTGCGGCCAAGGAAATGCAGGGCGCCATTACCGCTCACAGCGATGGGTCCGGCCACGGCGCGGCGTTCACACTCGAGCTTCCAGCCAACCTTGCTGAGAGAATACGATGAGTGCACCGCGGAACCTACGCGTCCTGCTGGTTGACGACATGCCGCGCATCCACGAGGATTTCCGCAAGATTCTCGCGCCTCCCGTGGTCACAACCGATCTGGATGCCGAAGAGGCACTGCTCTTCGGTGAGCCGACTGACAGGCCTGCCGTTTGCTTCGAGATGGATTCCGCCTATCAAGGAGTCGAAGCGCTCGCGAAGGTTCGAGCGGCGCAGATCGCTGGTCTTCCTTACGCCATGGCATTCATCGACATGCGTATGCCGCCAGGTTGGGATGGGGTCGAGACAGCCGAACACCTGTGGTTGCAAGACCCTCGGCTACAGATCGTGTTCTGCACCGCCTTTTCCGATTATTCGTGGCCCCAGGTACTGACTCGCCTGGATGTGCGTGATCGGCTGCTCATCCTCAAGAAACCGTTCGACGCCATCGAGGTCTACCAGTTTGCCAATGCGCTGACCACGAAATGGCAGATGACCGAGCAAGCAGCGTTCAAAATGAACAGGCTGGAGGAGGCGGTAGAAGAGCGAACCCGGGAGCTGTCCAACGCCAACATCATCGTCCAGAACAGCCCCGTGATCCTCTATCGATTGCGCGGCGAGCCTTCGTTCCCACTCATTTACATCTCGCACAATATCACCAAGCTGGGCCACGATCCGAAAACGCTGCTGGCCTCGGCAAGCTGGGCGCAAAGCCTGATCTATCCGGACGATCAGGCCAAGGTCGGCGATGCCATGGCGCGTGTATTGGAGAAGGACGCGCAGGGTGCCTCAATCGAGTTTCGATTGTGCGCCGGTGACGGCGCCCTGCGTTGGGTCGAGAACCGCTACGTGCCGGTGCGGGACAAGGATGGGCGCCTCATCGAAGTTGAAGGAATCGTCATCGACATTACCGAGCGCAAGGCGGCAGAGGAGAAAATTACGCTGCTCGCCCGCACGGACGGTCTCACTGGCCTGGCAAACCGTTCGACTTTCACCGAGCGTCTCCGGCAGGCTTTTGCTGCTGCCCAACGCGGAGCTCTCGGATTTGCGATTCTTTATCTCGATCTGGACAAATTCAAACCCGTGAATGACACGTTTGGCCACCCGGTCGGTGACTTGCTGCTGCAACAGGTCGCGCAGCGTCTGAGGACCTGCACGCGAGAAAGCGACCTGGTGGCGCGGCTGGGAGGGGATGAATTCGCAATACTTCAGGCAGAGATGAGTGAGGCCGCGAATGCCGGCCTGATGGCCGCGAAGATCCAAGCCGCGCTGGCCCTTCCCTATGTGATCATCGGCAACGAGATCAACATATCGGTCAGCATCGGGATCAGCCCGTATACTCCGGGCACTGCGAGCGCGGATGCGATGCTGGTGCAGGCGGATCTTGCGCTCTACCGCTCCAAGGAGGAGGGCCGCAACCAGTATCACTTTCATTCGGACGATCTCGACCAGGAAGTGCTCGATCGTGTGACCCTCGCCGGCGAGATGAAGAGAGCGATCGATCAGGACGAATTCGAGCTCCAATACCAGCCCCAAATCGAGTTGTCCTCTGAAAATATTGTCGGAATGGAAGCCCTCATCCGCTGGAATCATCCCACGCGGGGCTTGCTCGCCCCCAGACTCTTTATCCCGATAGCCGAGAAGACCGGCACGATTGTCGCACTGGGACACTGGGTACTCGACCAAGCGTGCCGGCAAATGAGCATTTGGCGCGCTGAGGGACTAAAACTGCCGGTCATCGCGGTCAATCTCTCCTTGTTCCAACTGAAGGGTGGTCAAGATCTGGTCCGCGATGTCACGGAGACCATTGCGAAGTGGGGCCTCGCACCTTCCGATCTCGAATTCGATGTCACGGAGGCGACCTTGGCGCAATTGACATGGACGCAAAACGATGTTCTTCCGCAGTTGCGTCAGCTCGGCGTGAAGATCGCTATCGACGACTTCGGAAGCGAGTACTCCTCGTTTGACTATGTCAGAGCTTACCGCGTGAACCATCTGAAGATCGCTCAATCCTTCATAAACCGATCCACCAGCGATCCCGAGTGCGCGGCAACGGTCCGCGCCATTGTCAATTTTGCTCACGATGTCGGGATCGCCGTCATTGCCCAAGGCGTGGAGACCGAGCAACAACGTGATCTGTTGACTTCAACCGATACCATGACGCAGGCGCAAGGCTTCCATTTCAGCAGAGCGGTGGGTGCCGATCGCGCCGGCGACCTACTGCGCCAAGGCCGCATCGCGAGCGTGAATGAGTCGCCCGACGAGGAACACTCCCGGGCACAGTCTTGCACTCCACGCCGGGCGCGTGCTTAGCGATTGCGAGCCGCCCTGCCGGGCATGCACGGAACAGCACAACCAATGACGAGTTGAGGGAAGGGAGGGGTACCGGGCGCTGCTCATCAAGGACGGTAAGCGGATCGAGCTCCGCTCTTGCAGACAAGGACCTCACCGCGGCATATCCGGCACTGGTGCAAGCCGCCAAAAACGATGCATTGCATCCGTCCATTACCATTAGTTCGGCTGTGGTCCTTCGCTCATGCGATGCACAATGGATGACCTGATAGGTCTGAGCCGCTTCTCATTGGCCATCTGTGTACGATTTGACGTGCTCGATCTGCAGACTGACGGAAATTCACGATCAGGCGTCGTGCCGACAGGGTGATGACTTCTGATCAGCGGTGCTCCAGGATGTTGCGACTTCTGATCATCGAAGACGACGTTCAGGCGGCCGAGCTTGTTGTGCATTCGCTGAAACAGGCGGGGCTTGATAGCACCTGGGAGCAAGTCGCGAGCGAGGGTGATTTCCGCAGAGCACTCGCGCGCTCACCGGATCTGATTCTCTCCGATTCCAACGTTCCAGGGTTTGACGGATGGGCGGCCCTGTCAGTCGCCAAATCGGAGTTCCCCCAAACACCTTTTATCTTCGTGTCCGGACACTTTGAAGAGGCGGCGACGCGGCGCGCCCTGGCAAACGGAGCCGCCGGTTATGTCGGCAAGACCGAACTCGAGAGACTACCGGCAGTCGTCAGATTAGCGCTAGGAAGGGTGACGGCGGATCTAGCCAGCACTGGGAAGGGAGCACAGCTCACGGCCTCTGCCAGCGATGCCAGCAGAATCGCGGTTCATCTTTTGGAGCGACGTGCGATCTTGGACAAAGCGCTCGGCATGGAGGATCGCTCGGCGATGTCCAATATCATGCGCCGAACACCTCTACTGCCTGTAGCCTTGGTGATGATGGAGTCCGCCTCAAAGCGGAATCGGTTCGTAAAAATCCTACATAACGCCAATATCGAGGTCGAGCAGGCGCAAACCACGCAGACTGCTTTAGCAAGCCTCGAGTCCCACATCCATGCGTTGATGTTTACCGATTCTCTGGGTCTCATCCGGAATGGCAGGCTACTGCATGCGGGAGCCGCGACCCACATGGTGTACATAGAACGAGCCGGTGAGTCGGATCGGCGCGAGGCGCTCCGTGCCGGCGCCAGCGCCTCCATGCCCGAGGAGCTTTGCGGTGAGGAGTTCTGGGCGCAACTGACAATCGCACGACGTATCATCAATCTTGCAGCTTCACTGCAATTGGCACTCACCGACAATCGCATTCTGTCCACGATCGATGAGCTGACGCGTTGCGGCAGCCGCCGATTCTTCGAGCACCAGTTTCCCCGCGAGGTGGAACGGGCTGTGCGCGTGGGCCGACCGCTCTCGCTGCTCATGTGCGACATCGACCACTTCAAGAGTATCAATGACACCCATGGACATGAGACGGGCGATCAAGTACTGCGGGAGTTCGCCGGCCGGCTGACGCATCCGCTCAGGCTAGGCGAGGACTGGGTGGCTCGGGTGGGCGGAGAGGAGTTCGCCATCGTGCTTCCGGAGGTCGCCGACCTGGAAGCCTGCGCCGTCGCCGAGCGACTGCGCGAACACATCAGCGTAACGGAGTTTCCAATTCCGGGTGGTTCTATTGCCGTCACCGCGAGCTTTGGCCTTTGCGGTCTATGGGGCGCGCAGGGTAGTGGGAGCGCGTTGACCAAGGAGCTGGTCAGGGCGGCCGATTCGGCGCTGTATGAGAGCAAGCGCCTGGGACGCAATCGCGTCACTGCGGCGCCGTACCAACATAATGTCCTCACTACGGCAACCATCGAATAACTCTCAGGGAAAGGGTAGCCCACTCGAAAGCGATAGGATGCCCCGGTCTCCGCCGCGCTCGTTGCGCAGGGACGAGCAACCACGGAGCGGGCAATGAGCGTTTTCGATACGCTGACAAATGCGATTCTTCGACATGCGGACGAAGCAATGTCCGACTCACCGTCCCATGAAACTATTCAAGTTGCGGTGTGCTGTCTCGCAGACTGAGCCAGAAGTGACCAATGTTCGATCCGGATGCGGGCCAGCAGTTCCACGACACCGGCACCGTCTGGGCGAAACACCAGTGCTTCACCGGGCGCGATCGCGGATGTGGCGCCATCAACGCCGTCGAGCATATTCGGCATCTGCGTCACGATCAGGACGTTGGTTCCGAGCTGCGGCCGCTGCGCGATTTTGGCGCGCAACCAGGCTGAGTGCGCATCAGCGTTACCTGAGCTGAGTTCATCCAGTTGAATCACGGTGCGGGGTTTGAGAAACCCCGCGAGGCGCACTGTCTCGCGCGCCCGATAGGTCGGGCTCGAGAATACCTCGTCAATTCGAATGCGTAGCTGCCTGATCGCCTGCCCCATCGCACGCGCGCACGCTATGCCGATGTCATCGAGCTGCCGCTCGCAAGAGGTGTTGTCGGCCTCGGCCGCACGACTCTCCGGTCTGGAAACGGGCGCGCTCGCATGGCGCATGCGCGCTCATCATCGACGATGAGGACCTGGGCAGGCGGAGAGGGGGGTCATGATGACGGTTCCGTGGTTAGCTCGGCGAGCGCGAGTCGAAGCGCTGCGAGCTTCGGCGGCTTGCTGAGTACCCGGTCTACAGACGGTGGCATATCGTTCTCCGCGAGCAAGCGGTGTCCCCAACCGGTCAGCAGAATGACCGGCACTGTCGGCGCCGCGGACTTGATGGCGAGGGCTACGGTTCGACCATCGACATGGGGCATCCCGAGGTCCGTGATGACCGCCGCGAAGCGCTCCCCGCGCTGTTGCGCCGCGCGAAAGGTCTCGATCCCTCGCTGACCCCCGTCGGCGACGACCACGACGTGCCCGTCTTGCTCGAGCGTGTCGCGCAAGGACTTCAGCATGATCGGGTCGTCGTCCACGAACAGAATTCGCAGCGGCTGGGAGGGCCGCAGGCTGCGGGAGATTCCGCTACCGTCGGTGGTCGCCGCCGTGGCTACCATGGGCGGGAACATCAGTTGGATCGAAGTACCTTGGCCCGGTTCGCTTTCGATCCGGATTTCACCGCCATGACGCTCGAGCATGCCGTATACCATGGCGAGCCCGAGGCCGGTTCCGCGCTCGCCCTTCGTAGTGAAGAACGGTTCGAGGCAGCGCGTGCGCGTCGCTTCGTCCATACCGATCCCGGTGTCGATCACCTCAACGCCAACCTGATTGGGTTCGAACGCATGGGTGCGCACCGTGAGCGTCCCACCCTCGGGCATCGCATCCACGGCGTTCAGAATGAGATTCGTGAGGGCGTCGCGGATTTCGCTTTCCGCGCCCATGATCGCCGGCAAGCCGGCGGCCAAATCGGTTTGCGTGCGAATGACGACGCCACGCTCTTGTGGCATGGTGCTCCAGCGGGCGCGCGTGAGCTCGATAACTTGCTCAAGAACATGGTTCAGATCGACAGATGTATGTGCGAGCTGTGGCTCGTTCCGCCTATAGAAGTCCTTCATGCGGGCGACGGTGTGTGCGACATCCTCGATCGCGCGCTGAATGACGACGAGGTAGCCCTTTGCGTCGCGGCTCAGACTCGAATCCCGCTCCAAGAGCGACTGAGTGTAGAGAGCCGCGGGCGAAAGAGCGTTGTTGATATCGTGCGCGATGCCGCTTGCGAGCTGGCCCAGCACACGCAACCGCTCCTGCTGCATCACACTCTGTTGCGTCTGACGGAGGTCTTCATACGCGCGCTGCAACGCACCGTACAGCTCAGCCT
>Ga0307511_10001650_pt1 | contig 23537 bp, 36 predicted proteins | sample 13_EM_MG_FD_200266 | JGI IMG/M metagenome (GOLD analysis project Ga0307511, IMG submission 200266) | Populus trichocarpa ectomycorrhiza microbial communities from riparian zone in the Pacific Northwest, United States - 13_EM | ecosystem: Host-associated > Plants > Roots > Unclassified | place... | reverse complement strand
CTTGTTTTCTACGCGTTGGTGGTTTGTATAAAGCTTGGTCTGAACTGTTCAGAAGCCTGCATTCTGACGAGTTACACAGGACAAGATATTTCGTGTAGAACTTCGATACAAGCATTTCCGTTACAAGTGTATATTCGCAATAAGGCCGGACGCTAAATAAAAACTCTATAAGCATATTCTTAGATTTTCTGATTTTCTCGTACACTAGCAGCGAATTTAAGCAATAGGCGGCTACTACCAGGAGTTATTAGCGGCTAATTGTGCAATACTGGTGCCTCTTTGGTTTGACGTCACTTGTACGAAGGCTCATAAGGCCTTTGCTACAACTAATTTCCTACAATCTATTCCACCATTACAAACTCCAAGCCGGGACCTGGATTCAACGCAACACCAGTAATTGTATAGCGAATGAATGGGTATTGAGAGTGCGCAAACAGAACAAGGCCGACAAAGCCACAAGACATTGGGGGAGTGCATAGGGGAGGCAGGGCGGGATGCTTAGGGGTATCCGCATGTATTTATATTGCGAGCGATGCTGGCACAATTCAACGGGTTAGGAAACTCTCAGTCGGTATTAGCTCCACAAGCTGGAGACAAATCTACACTGGGATGATCCTGAAAGCTGGGAATGCGGAAGATATGCAGCGACAGTCAAGCACGTAGCCTTGGTCTGTACGCACGGGGAGGACAGAGGGCGGAGGTGGGGGACGTGGGAAGAGATAGATGATAGGGCAAGGTGCGCAAGGAAGGAAATGGATGAGAAGCGATTTTACACGGTTGACCTGGTGGAGACAGCTTTCTCTAATATTGACCTGCGTTGATTTCCTGCGTTGCTAGATTTGTGTTGTTACGGGAGGGCCGGTAGGGGCGTGGTGGTGGTCTGTTTTTCGTATTAGGGGGATGGACTGTGGGGACATCTGGGAAGAGCGCGCCAGGACCAGCAGCCGGAAGAGGGGTACTTCCTTGGACATTTCTTTGGTTTGGAAGGCTGGGCGTGTATGTAGCCCGTTTTCAAGTGGGTTTGCCACCCCCTTCGGCGGTAGTAAACGGGGGCACCGCATATGCTTAGGCTGATTAGGCGTATAGACTCAAAAAAAAAAGGTATATATATTCAACTGAATGCACTTGTTGTTATAAGTATATATTGGCTAAGAATGGGAGTCGACCGCCTGATGACATGCTTGTATCGAAATACTACTGTATGTGTATAGAGGGGACGACTGGTTCTCGGTGTTCGGAGTAGTGATTCGGGGTTTGTCTGCGTATCCTATGCGTCGGTCGACTTTTGAGAGGGTGAGGTGAGTGGCAAGAACTGTTTGATACTTCCACTGCAGAAATAATGTAAATCACTTGTCTCTATGCCCTTGCCCCTCGGTTATTCTAGCATTATACATACATGAATCTTTGGCGATTCATACGTTAGGTTATTACCCAGCTGCATACAAAACACTATTCTGCATACCTTTTCAGCTCCTCAGTTCTGAGGTGTGTGCTTGAATAAGCGTAATGAAGCCACCAACAACATGCGAAATGTTGCAGCATCGGCACGAATAGGTTGGTGATTAATAAGGAGAATCTCATGGGTTCTTAGTTTAAGTATTATGGAAGGACTGGACGGGTAAGGCCCTGGTTCAGTTATTTAGAAGAATGGGTGGTATATAAGGGGGGCCGATATCTTAACTTCTGTCCCATGGCGAAACTGAGAACTACTGAGGGTAGCGAGGGGTTTACAGGACTTAGGTGTCCTCCACCTGCCCCGCCAGATGTTCCCCTAGCAGGACCAGTGGGAGAGATGGCCCCACCGCTCCGATCACCAATCGAAGCTTATAGCGGGAGGGCCCTGAAAGGGGTGAGGGCAAGTTGTGTCCAGGGCCTCAGATTCGATGCTGACCTCCGGCAGCAATGTAGGAAGGACTTAACACACAATCAGTGCATATCCTGATGGACGACCCCCCCGTTTGTGTGCCAACCCACTATTGACATTGGCAAAAATCCGCAACGATTTCCCCCCAGCCCCTCACTGGTTAGATGACGTGGAGCTAGCCATTGCTTGCCGGGGGAGAGTCAGTGCGCATGAAGAGGATCGAGGCGGAGGAGGATAGGGAAGACCAGGGTATGGGCGAGGCAGAACGGTACGAATCTCTTTCCTACTCTCAGGGGATGGCCAGGAGAGGGCGTGGCGGCGGGAGCTATCTAAAGCGGCCGGAGAAGAGGGCGGAGGCGGAGGGTGCTTTGGTGTTTTTGTATTTAGCGCGGGTTTCCCAGATTAACTTGAGCTTCCCTTGAAACATACCGGGCTTCCGGCAGGCTCGTCATAGGTCTCCGTTTGAGCTGCATTGGAGTAATGAGTTTCTGTTTTTTTTAAAAAAAAGGATATCCTAACTTCGACTTCAATAGGATCAGGCAATGTGCTTCTTCTATGTATGTTAATATACCCTGCATTAGCACACGAACCAGACAAGCCCTTTAGAACGATTTCTACAGGTTTTCGTCTTGTCATCCACTTTATTACTAGTACTAACGTATCTGACCAGGATCCAGCGCAATACCGGCATTCGGCGCACTTCCGGGATGCATGTATTTAATTGTTAAAAAATCGAATTATAATGTAAATAGGCTGAAATTAAAAGGAAATTTTTAGTATATACATAGAAGCCATCTGCAAGTGCTACCCTAGGGTGAGCATTGTTATATGAGGTGGTGAAAAATGGAAGGTAGGAATTGGAGTATCTATGGACTAACAGCTGATGTGACGGAATTGTGCCCTCAAAGGGCCTGTGATGGTCAATATACGTTGTACGTGATGTATAATTCATGTGGCCTCAGTATCAGGACAAACCGCCTACCATGTGAAGAGATGTAGGGAACTACATAGTGGATTATGTTCAGAAATACATATCCTACGGGATATCGGGGCAAGGAGGCTTTCTGTGGTGTATACGTATAGTCATATGGTCTGGTAAAACTTACTACATGTAAGGAAACTAGTTACAGATATGGAGGGACCATGGGGGCTCTTGTAAAAGGTTACGTAATTGTGGGTAACCAATCCATTTCTCCCGATATCCAGTGGGTCAGCTTGCTTAATCCGAGGCATAGGGCTACCATGTTTTTAGAGCAACACTCATAGTGTGTACTGAAGCCTCTTACATAGCCTTGGTACTATTGACAAACTACAACATGCGTTGAGTTAAAATACCCCCAAAAATGTGTAAAAGTTGGCATATATTTTGAACTAGCTCAGGCTAGAAGGTAGGGAAGAAACCCAGGCTCTTGAGTAAGGTACTTTACAATGCATAAACGTGTTTCTGATAAGAGCACAACCTTTTCCTTCATATTACACAACTTTACTCTGTGTGATATCAGCACAAGTGCACTAATTATCCTCAGCTGCACCGTGTCGCACAGGGCACACCAAACCTTCATAACATATAAGACTTACTTACCAATAGTAAGCATATGTGTTTGAACCTAAGCTCGCATATAAACCTAATATAAAGATTGCTTGATCCCTATATCCCTCAGCAGATGTAGTTTTTATCATAATCCGCTATATATTTCACTACATCTCTTCACATGGGTCGCGGTTTATCCTGATACTGAGTTTACATGTAGTATACATCAAGTACAACGCATATTGAGCCCAAAAAGTCATTTGAGGCCACAATTCCGTTACATCAATTGTTAGTCCATACATACTTCAATTCCTACGTTCCATTTTTCACCACCTTATATATCAATGCTCACCCTAGGTCGGCGCGTGCAGATAGCAACTATATACACACTAAAACTCTGGTTTTAATTTGAGCCTATGTGCATTATAATTCGATTTTTTAACAATTAAATACATGCATCCCGGAACTGCACCAGATCCCGGTAGTGCGCTGGATCCCCGTCAAATACGTTACAGGGCGAACGGGATGTCTGCTAGTTCGGAGAAAGGGGACGAGCTGCCGTCGAGTAGGCTATTCATAGATGTACGGAGATTCCGGGTGACATCGGAGGTGAGATAAGTTGAGGTAGTATTGCGACCATGGATAAAAGGTATGATGAGAGAATCGTTGGGTATTATTTGGTCGATAGCGTTTTCTCCCCTGATGGTGCCACCGGGAGGGATGTTGTACGAGACGTGCATGTGAAGACGGGTTGGATGGTGATGGATAATTATGGCGGTGCGTAGAGATGTTGTGTTGTTCAAGATGTGGAGGAGATGGAAGAGGGAAATTGACAGAGCAGAGCGATTGAGGTTGTAGAAGACACTGCACACCGTTTTATAACAAATACATAAGTAACTGTTATAATTGGGTAAGACAATGAAAAACTGAATAAAACGAAGAATAACAAACTGAAACACCCTGCGACATGTTACTGCGCGTATCTTTCCCCCTAAGCTTTCCTCCATGTCACACCTGCCACTAGATGCATGTGCCCTCGTGTCCTCCGCATTGTCTGACCATTTTTCCCAATATCAAACTGATGCCGCCTCTATCCCGATAACTGTCTCCCGTAGTTCCTGCCTTCACCCGTCCCTCCTTCTGGTTCTGCATCTCCACACCGAACCCGAAAACATCTCCGATTGACAATTTTGTCGCCGCTATTGGAGGACACTACCCTGTCCGGATAGAAGACATAGCTAATGCTTTCCTCACCCTGGATTAATCTTCTCAACCAGCAAGGCAAGTCGTTATTAGGAAGCCCCTGTGGATCCCACATGGGAATAGCGTACCGGTCTTGCTCAAACTTTGGTGGTAATTGGGCGAGTGATTCAGGCTCAGACGCAGTGCTTGGTGTTGGGAACAGGGCCTCATCGGAGTCCGCCTAAATCCCCGCCTGTCGCTCTCTCAGAAGCTTCCTTATTTCCATTCCTCGCTCTGCCAGCGGCCGATTATGTTCTTCAACCGAATAATTATTACCACCCGCACTTTCGCCTTCGTGCTTATTACCCACTTAGCAGAATCGGATGCGAAGTCGGTCGGGCGCAAAGCACACCCTGCTTCGAAAACCACATCGGAATATTGGGAGCTTTTATACCCGTGGCACAAATCTGGCGTATTGTAAGTGTGGGCCAAGTCAGCAGAGGAGTTCTGTAAGGAACTCGGCTCTACCAACGTGGTTATGGGGTCTTAAGCACGCTCACTATGTCCTGTACAGGACCACAGTAGGTGGCTAAGAGGTTTTGGTGTAGGGGTTGTTAGGGGATCAAGAGGTGCTAGAGGACAAGAATATTACCAGTGTAACTTGTATATTTCTTAGCTAGACTAGACTGTACTGAACGAGAACTGTCCTATCTAAGGCCGCGGAATTCAGATCTTTAATAGATACTGAGTTCTGAGGCAATGAGTCTATCTGGACTCATACTAGGCAACAGTAAAGGCTCATAATGATACCAGATCATAATGAATACATGATGGTTCATTATAGACACTTCTAGTGTCATGATGATGCCTAACAAGGTAATAGAAACAAGGCTGCCAACGAGATAAACAACCAAGAACAAAACAGAATAAGCCACTGCCCAATTAGGCAGGCATAACAGAAGATGGTGGTCAGCAATCTGACGTACATGAACTAAACCTCAACAAGACAGGAATATGACAGGTAACAACAGAGTAATATGACGAGAAAACGTACAAGGGAAATAACAAGACTTAATCCCAAATAATCCTTCCTAATCCAATACTTGCCCTTAAACTGTAGCTGCCAAAACTGGCCAAAAACGTGCCCTAATATAACCCAATAAAATCCACCAAAACTACAAGAGATAAAACACGTTCAAGGAAGACATATACTAGAAAAACAGTTCCTTACACGTATTCTCCGCTGATGCTGCTCCGTTTTCTTGTTGTGCTTCTGCGAGGTCGTGTCCTTGTTATAGTGGTCGTGAACGTAACCGTTAGGACACAGCTAGAGGAACTGGAGAAGGCTGTAGCGGTGACTGAATCCAGGACACTTTGGGAGCATGCTGAGCATATCAGGGGCGAAGAATTGGATACATGACTGAAGGTGCGTGCGAATCGACTTGTGAAAAGTGGATCTTGGGGGCAGAAGTCGATGTGAAGGGATTTGTAGGAATGGGACCTTCAAAGAATCCCGATACGTGTTTCAAAGACGAAAGAAAGAAACGCAAGAGCCATGGGCAAGACCATGCAACAAGGATCCCCAAGTGTCGAAGAACTACATTCTTCCCATGCAGGAACAATTCCGGTTAGGGGCCTGACCCAGTGAGCCGCAAGACATCTTGGTGAGTCGCAAACCATTGGAAGTCCCGTTCCTCAGTGACCTTTGCTGTGTGTATATATCCATCCAGTAAAAGCCATGTCCGTTTGGGACCTGACCCAATGAGTCCCAAGGCATCCTCGGTAAGTAGGAATCTAAGTCCTTCAAAGTCCCAATTACCCCACCTAAACATCTTCCCCAGAGATCTTTCCTTGGTGTATATATTGAACCAATAAATGACATGTCCGTTTGGAGATCTGACCTAATGAGTCCCAAGGCATCCTCCGTAAGTAGGAATCCAAGTCTCGGTTTGCCTGCCTCAACACGATCCCCCGAGAGCTTTCCTTGGTGTATATATCGAACCATTGGGAACCTGACCCAATGAGTCCCAACGCATCCTCCGTAAGTAGGAATCCAAGCCTCGGTTTGGCTGCCTCAACATGATCCCCCGAGAGCTTTCCTTGGTGTATATATCGAACCATTAGGGACCTGACCCAATGAGTCCCAAGGCATCCTCCGTAAGTAGGAATCCAAGTCTCGGTTTGCCTGCCTCAACACGATCCCCCGAGAGCTTTCCTTGGTGTATATATCGAACCATTGGGAACCTGACCCAATGAGTCCCAACGCATATTGAGTGAGTAGGAAACCAAGTCCTTCACAGTCTCCGTTAGCCTGCCCCAACATGATCCTCCGAGACCCTTGGTGTATATATCCAACCAATATATGATATGTCCGTTTGGGGACCTGACCCAATGAGTCCCAACGCATGTTTAGTGAGTAGGAAACCAAGCCTTTCAAAGTCCCAATTACCCCACCTAAACTTATTCCTCAGAGATCATTCTTTAGTGTAAAGATCTACACTGTAAAATACTAGGGCCTCGTATCGGAGATGTGGATACAACGTGCTGGGGCGTCTTGCAGAGCGCAAGGGGGGGTGGATATGTTGATGTAGTCGCCGAGTTGGGTGAGCACGAGGTCGGGCAGGTCCCTAATTGCAGAGAACGCTATGGCGTTGATTGGGTGTATATATGCTGGTAGCAGGAACGCCAAGTAGTTGGTTCGTGCTGGGATCAGTGGTGAGATTGGTGGTAATGCCGGTTGTGTGAGAGTTATGTTGTATTTGTTCTTTCAGACGTCCTGTTCCATGAGCCTAAGTGGTAACGCGAGTACTGCAGACAACTCTCGTTATAAGCATACGGTCGGGCACGGAATGAGTTGCGTATAGTGAATACATTCTTATATGGAGAGAAAATTACTACCTGTTACATATGTGGGGGGACCACGAGGAGTATGGATATAATGAATATGTGCTTATATCAAGTATGGTTATAACGGGAGTTGTCTGTATAATGAGAGCATCGTTCAGAGTTGTATGGTAGATGATGTGCTAGGCGTGGGGGTGTACTCGGTATTCGTGACATGTAGATGTAGTGATGTTGTGGAAGTTGTGGAGGGGATGGGAGGTGAAAATTTTCATGGCGGAGCTATAGAGGTACAGGCACTCTTGGCATTTGTAGGGGGTCTGGGCATTCCCTAAACTAGGCGGTTATATTCACGGGGCTCTGACACAACAGACAGAAACCGTTATCAGCCGGTGTATCCTCCCTATCACCCGATATGGAACCACAATCTACGTACAATATATGAGAGCGGCTGGTGCTTTGTGAATACATTTATAACAAATAAACAAATATTAAGATCTGGTAAGACTAGAAAAACTTGTATACAACGAAGAATAAAATTGCAACACCGAGTTCAAGTACCCTGTTACTTAGCCCTCTGTCCGGCCCAGTCTCGTCTGCACATTCTTCTTGCGATCAAACGCATGCCTCCTCCGCGCGTGCTCCAAATGCTTCGCCAACACCTCCCACGTCCGCAAAAATTCCAGGCCCCATTCGGAATTGGTTCCCCAGTTCCCTCCGCACACCGTGCTTCCGGACTTCCCACCCTACATCTCTACACCAAGCCCTCAAACATCCCAGATTGACATCTTTGGTAGGGGTAGAGTCCGGCACAGGGTTTTCGCTCAACACCGGGTTTTGGCTCAGCCGCATAATTCCTTTTTTTGCGGCTGAAATAAATTTGCGGAGCAACGTGGAGAGTGATATAGATCAACAGACAGCTCTCCAACGGTAGTTTATCATTTACCATTGCACTGGGTACAATACAGAATTAATATACTATTGAGTAAGTACTCCACATAGGTGGTATGGGTTGTGTACTAACGGATGCAGGCTGCAAGACTACAAGAAGAGATGGGACGAGTCAAGCTCAGAGAAGCTGCTGCAAAAGCACGAGCTAAGCGAGAAGACACAATTCGAAAGACAATCCGAGCTGGTACAATGTCACTCCGAGATGCAGAGACTGCATTCATGGTCCCCTACTCTACACTACGGCATAGATTGAAGGGCGGACAACCACATTTTCTGGCACACACTGAACAACAATTGTTGACGCCAACAGATGAGAAGGCAGTTGTGCGGTGGATCACAATACTAGAAAATTATGGATTTCCACCTGGTGTAGAGCATGTGAGGCAAGCAGCAGAATTAATTATTCGAATGACTGTGGGGTAGAATTGGGTATTCCGGTTCTTAGACCGACATCCAATGCTAGCAACAAAATTAACTAGTCCACTTGAACGTGGTAGAGTTGATGCAGAAGACCCATGTGTTGTTCGTAATCACTTTGCTAAGGTCCAACATGTTATTACAGCCAAAAATATTCAGTAGAAGAATATGTACAATATGGATGAGAAGGGATTTCTAATGGGATTATCGGAGAAGTCTAAGGTTATTTGCACATATAAAGGACGGACATTTAAGATGATGGATGATGGAAATCGAGAGCTTCTTACTGACATTGAGTCGGTATCTGCAGATGGACGGGTTTTACCTTCCTTAATTATTTATAAGGGGGCAAACCACTATATGGGATGGCATAAGTTTACACGTAAAGATGAGGAGTCTAAAACTATTCTCCAAAGGGGTGGACAGATCGAACATTAAGTTTAAACTAGGTGGAAAATATTTTTGATATGCATACAAGGGATATTGCTGGTGAAGATTGGAGAATGCTAATTTTGGATGGTCATTATTCATATGTAACCATTGAATTTATGGATTACTGTGGGACTAATCAAATTGCGTTATATTGTCTTCCTCCTCACTCTACACATATTCTCCAGCCCCTCGACGTTGGTCTTTTTTCACCTCTACAACATTACTATAGCAAGGCAGTTGATGATAGTGTACGGCGAGGTATATATGGCATCCACAGAGGCAATTTTCTTCCTCTATACCTACAAGAATGACATGCAACCTACCTTCCTAAAACTATTACGAAAGCCTTCCAAGCCTGTGGGCTATTTCCTCTGAATTCCACAGTCGTTCTCAACAAACTTCAATCAGCTAAAGAGATGGTCCGTACTGATATCTCTCTCCCGGGTAAACCACCTCCAACACCAAAGAATTCCAGTCAAGTAGCTCGCCTTGTACGCCAAAAAAAGCTTGAGCTGCAACGAGAGACTGATCCAGAAACTCGTGAGAGTATTCTGGTGGATCTGGTGGATCAGCTATCACGGTTTGGAATTGCTAGGGAGCGAGATCAGCAGTTGGTAAAACAGTCATTTACTCAGTGGCGAGAGGCCAACCTCAAAAATACCAAGCAGGATGAACGTCATTTGGGTAAGAAAGAGTTAAAGTTGGGACGTATACTTGATGGAGAAGAGATTGCAATACTAGTTGAGGCACGGGAGGAGGCAGATCGCAAAAAGACTGTTACACAAGCCACCAATGCGCAGCGTGCACAGACATCTCGCCCTGCGAAAACTAAGACATCCTGCAAATCTAAGACAGCTGGTTTATGACGAGAGTTGTCTGTAGATGATTTTAACAGAATAATACCGTGAAATCATACGGATACTGCGGTGTTAGATATATTTGCAGGTACATTATTGCTTGGATGGAAATATGATTAAAACCTTAGAAGAAAGGGAAGGAAAAAGGAACTGATATTTAACAAAAATTAGAATAACCAACAACGAAAAGCAAAATTAGCCCCCCCCTCTTGCTGCGTCCCCTAGAATACCTCTAACACACACATAGGCAGATGCAGAGACACACAACTGGATGGACAGAAATCTAAGAGTACCACTGCTTGATTCTTATTCCCAGTGATCTCTCGTCCTGAAGAATGTAAATTACTATAAACTCTGGTAAGCTAATTGCTTGACCACTGTCTATGTTTGATTTGGAGAATATTCTGAGGGAGAATATTAAACCTTAAGTACCTGGCCCTACACTACAGGTGGCCCAACCCTCCGTGGTGTGCGGATCTGGACCCTTCTGTACGCTGTTAGCGCTCTTCGATGGCCACCGTGTTGGGTTCTTGTGCTCGTTGTAGCACCTAAGATTGGTGAGGGCCGGTCATTGTTGGAGTGGGTAGTATTGACTCGTGTTTTGAATGGCTTGTGGTTCTTTGGGGGCAAAGGTTCCTTGCCTTACTTCCCATTCCTCCTGTGACTAGTTCGAGCGGCACTCGTCCGCCCTTTTCGCAGGTGTCCATTCGTCATTGGTTTCCTCCTCCGTAACTATACTCGTGTCAGACTCATGGCTAGCCTTTGGTCCTGGCTGCCGGTTTCCCACAGCTCCCCTTTCCACTAAATGGGCTATTTTGATATTCCAGCCGCTCTTTTTCACTAATTCGGCTAACCCTAGGTCCCAGTCTTCCATCAGTGTTGCCGGGGTGGCCTCCCTGGTGCGTAGATCCAACTAATCCTGGTTGTCTCGGTGGCCAGTAGCCTACAACACTTCCTGTATTACCTGAGGGATGCTCTGCTGGATATCGGCGGTTGAGCTTCCCCTTCCCTTCTGCTCAAGGTCTGCTTGCGCTAGCAGCAGCAAGATTGTGGCTCCTTGGCCCAATAGTTGGTGTATATGCTGTCTGATCGCTGCTAGGTCGGTACTGTATTTGACGGTGTAGGGTCTCAAGATGGTGAAGCGGATCAATATATTAAATATATGAAAGAGATAAAATGAGACAAATACTGATGCCCGGTAAGAGCGGAGGGTTCGCCCTCTACCGTATTTGACGGGGATCCGGCGCACTACCGGGATCCGGCGCACTTCCGGGATGCATGTATTTAATTGTTAAAAAATCGAATTAATGTAGTGAACTACATCTCTTCACATGGTAGGCGGATTGTCCTGATACTGATTCCACATGTACTAAACATCACGCGCAACGTATATTGAGCCCCACAAGTCCTTTGAGGCCACAATTCCGTCACATCAATTGCTAGTCCATACACACTCCAACTACCTTCCATTTTTCACCATCTCATATAGCAATACTCACCCTAGAGCAGCACTTGAAGGTGACTTCTATGTATACACTAAAACTCTGGTTTTAATTTGAGCCTTTTTGCATCATAATCCGATTTTTTAACAATTAAATACATGCATCCCGGAAGTGCGCTGGATCCCGGTAGTGCGCCGGATCCCCGCCAAATACGTTACTCTCCCAACTCCCGATTCCTAGATGTTCAGGTGGCTGCTCTGGTGGGGCGGGGGCGACTTGGTGGACTGCTGGTTGATGGTGGGGGTCCAATTCTGGCAGAGGTGTCCACCAATATTGTGCTTGTAACTGAAGAATTGTCTGCATCGGAATTGCAGCTATCTAGTGCAGAGAAGTCGTCTGGAGTTAAGTATGACTCTGATGAGCTTTGTCAGGGGGTGGGAGTTGGTGAGGGGGAGCAGTTGTGGCTGCGTGGTTGGCGGCGGCTGTGGTTGAAGGTCACTTTTTTCCTGGGGCCGTGCCCCGCTTCCGGGGTGTATGTGGTGTCTCTTCAAGTAACAATTTTTCCAACCGAAGTGTTAATTGCTCTTCACCAGTTCTAGCTCGATTACTGGTGAGTTCTTTCCGGGTGTCTTATTCTTTGCTTACTCTACAAGTTCAGCCATAGCCAATTCTACCTGTAGTGCACGATCTTGAGGAATCCTACAGTAGGTCCTCCAATTGCAACATTTGCTAGCTTATCAATTATAAGATGCCCTTTGGGATCCCTAACAAGCTGCATTGCGACTCACGTGGCGCACTCTTCGGGAATTGCTTGGAGTAGCAGAAAGGTTCATAATAGGCACTGGTGGAATGGTTTGTGCTGGATCTGGTGCTGCAGTTCCAGTATATTTTTCCAAAACACGACGAGGGTTCAGTGGCACAATACCATTTGCTTCAAATGCAGAATTGATATTCTTTAGTGTGTATGCACTTTTGCGTGCTTCTCAGAAATGCCTAATAGAATATTATTAAATTACTTCCCATGCCTATACTGGTTCTGGAAGACACTATACTACTCACAGAAATTGCGCTTTCTAATGGCCTCCCCAGTAATTCGTAGATGATCTTCAACCTTTTGACTATAATAGTTCTGTAAGGGACTGAATAATCCAACATCAAAAGTTGGACAATATGTGTCGAATTTGGGGGAAGGCAAAATAGCTGAATGCGATGCGATGATCATCACATTAGCTAAGAGATTCTCTGCTAAAATGCGAATTATGGCTATCGACAATCAATAGCCGCCATTCTTGGGGATGTTGTAATCTAACTATATCTTAGTAATATTTTAGATATACTTTGATTAATACTAACCGCCTATTAGTTAGTATATCAAATAGTAGCTTCAAATGCCTTTGGAGAGAACGAGAATATGGTTTTGTCCTTGTATATTTTTATCGGGGGTAGTACTGTTCTATCTGCGGCAATAGTGTCAATAGCGGTAATTAATGCTCGATTCCCATCCTTCTATAATGGAGGCCTACTCCTTCCACACCCACAGATGTCCTAAACCAATATCAGTACTATATTCTATTTAGATATTGTACACACATGTAGTACCTTAACACATGAAGACTTTCCCATTCTTAACCCGTTCTCATCCATATTATCGATGTTTTATGGAACAATGTTAAACTTTTGTATTATAGCCCCCAAGACCTCAAATACATGCTTCAATATTTTCGGATCCGAAGCCACAATATGCTGTTTATGGACCTGTGTACTAAATTTGGTTGCCAGATGTGGATACCGGTCTAAAAACCATGGGACCCAATTTTTACCCAAGATAGGTGGGCTTGCTGTATCATGCTCTCGGTTGTACAGAATCTTAGTAACTAACTGCCGGACCACATCAACACGGATAGGAAATCCGCGCCGATCCATATCTTCAATTTGCTTAACCAGGGAGACAGGCGACAGCAACCGATACCGAAAGGATGGCCATCAGCCTAGGCTGCGCTGCGGAAGGGAGGACTCACAGGCGGCCCTACAGAGCGTTCTTAACCTTAGTAAGAGTCACCCACCCCGCAGCGGGGTCGAACGAGAAATCAAGGACCTGCTGCTACAGAGGGCAGGAAGACACAGGGATTGCCTGGATCTGCAGTCACATAGGCATCCCCGGCAATGAGCAGGCGGACAAGCTGGCGAGCTTTGCGTCGGTTCTGGGGGATATCAAGATGGCTGACCCGATAGCCACCGAAGGAGGCGTGAGACGGGTCTCGAAGGCAGCGAGAGCGGCATTCAGATCCCAAAGCGGCTTTGGAAAAAGGAGGTCTGAGTGGCACAGGCACGCCCTTCAGGTTACACTTGGGTGAGGACGAACCGAGGGCCCCAGAAGGGATGGCTACATCACATAGGCAGAGCGGAGGATCCTGGCTCTCCGTGCGGACACCCTCTCCAGGACGGGGCGCATGTCACCTTCGACTGCCCCAGACTCGCAAATATAAGGAAGGAGATAATACGCCCACGAAAGACTTGGGAGGAGCAGGTAGATCCGCTATGGAGGAAGGATGAGGGAGACGACAGCCATTAGGACGCGGTCGAAGTGTTTTTCGACCATATTCATTCAGAGTACAGTTAGACAAGTCGGATAGATAAGAGACAGAGCCGGGTCGTTCGGATGTTATTTAAGGGGTTTTATTTTTATTTTTATTTTTTAGGTCTTTGTTTCCAGCTTTGTACATAGTTCGCGTGGGAGGGCCAGATTAACTTGGCAACCCTGAATCCTCCCGGGTTTCCGGGGGGCTCATCATGGTCCCTCGTCGGGATCGCTTATGAGTAATGAGTATCTAAAAAAAAAAAAAAAAAACTTGCTTAACCCCCTTCCTTTACTCTACATCTTCCAAGTTCCAAGGTCTGAACCAATTCATGCCATTTTAGGTTGCGTGGTAAACGGAGGCTGAAAAAATCAAATATGAAGAGAGGATCCGCTTCCCCATCTTGAGCCACATCACCGTCGGCTACACATAGACTTAATCAACGACAACACCGTGCAGGACGAGCCCACTTGGTCGATCTCGACAACCAGAGAGTTTCCGACCTCGGAGAAAACAGAATTTGCTTGAGCGAAACGAGCCCCCTTTGTTGAGGGTACCTGATGCCATTGTGAGTGAGGCACTAGCACGGGCGGACTTAAGGAAACCAGTGGCTAGTGTCCATGAGGAGGAGGAGGAGGAGGAGAGTGCTCGTGGGGAGATCAGTGATGAGGATCATACCTTTGTTGTGTAGGAAATACTCTCGCTGTGGTACAAGGTCACGGGGATAAGCATTGACGATCATGGTAGGAATAGAGACAATTTCGTATGAAGGACTAAGAGGGCGACCTAATGGAGACAATTTGGACATGTCAGAGAAGGATAAAAGAGCCCGGCTCCGCTGCGAAATAAGGAAGACAAGGCAGTAGAAGCATAGCATTCATACTATAGCGATATCTACATAGTCTTGACGAATACATCTACTTTTCTCTCTCTCAAGATTCCTCCGCTCAATAACCTCATAATCTTTACATGTTGGTCCTTGGGTGGCGAAAGGAAACCCGACTGGGTTTCTCGACAGTGATGATGAGGGGATTGTGGATGAAATGGGCCGTCGTTGGATGCGGCACAGAATGAACAGGCTAACGGCGGATGAGTGGGAGGAGATTGCGAGATTTTTATTGACACATACAGCGGAATTTGTTGCTCCAGAGCTGTTGGGGTCACATCCGGAGATGCAACAATTCGACTTAGTGATCAGAATTCTCGGTGAGGATGGCAGTGTGGATGGAGAAGGCCGGGAAGCGATGTCCAATGCATTCCATAACCTTGGACGGGAGATGGACCTGGTCCACCAACAAAAGACGATGTAGAGGACAAGCTCATGGCACGAGATGGCATACTCGGAGGACTCAGCGAGCAATTAGCAGAGCTTACGACTAGGAAGGATTCGTCCGAGTTGGAAGGCAGCTAGAAGACCAGACTTACTCGATAGCCATGTTTGCAGAGAATGGAGTGTGGTTGCAGGAGAAGTTGAAGGCTGCCGAGCGGAAGGCAGAGTATGCAGGGGGGAAGGCAGAGGAGAAGTGGAAGGCATGGGCGGAGAAGGGGGCACAGGTGAATGAAGGGAAGGCGGTGTCGGCAGAACGGAAGAAGTGGCAGGCAAAGGGTAAGGCACCACCAGTCGAGACGGTGGATGATGGCACACAGACGGAGTTGGAGAAGGGGAAGGGGAGAGCCAAGGACAGTGAGGATACAGTGAAGAAGGATGGGTCAGACAACTCTGATACCTATCGGGAGATGTACGAGGACCTATCTGGGTAAGAGGATGAGGACGAGGCTCTGGTAGTGGAACCTCCGGCTACAAAAAAACAGGATGCTCCACGTTCGGCAGCAAAACCGGCTGGGAAGCGTTCCCGACCAGCCAAAACACCCTCTCGGAGCGCATCACCTGACGAAAACGGACCGTTAGTCAAGGCAATGGTGATCCGTGGGGTCCCCTGCCAGAGACCCATGGCAGATACGATACAGGATGTTGGGGTGAAGGGGATAATGGGGGCACGTTGGCTCCTAGGAGGTATGCGGAGATTGGGCAAAGCCACCAAATCCGTGGTGGTGTTTTTTGATAGGAATTTGGCACTCGGGAGCCACCTTAAGGTGAGGGGATGCTGGCTACCGATTGAAGCCTACGACTTCAACATAGGAAGGAGAAGAGTGGAACGCAGCAACTGGTGATGGCAGATTTTTGGTGTTGGCTTATATCATGTCTGATCACTCCGACTGGTTTCTTTCTTTCTTACACAGCGAGTTCGGGTCTCACACATTTTGTAGGCAGATACTTTTCGGGGGTCGACCGCTCTCAATTCAGGTTCCATCAAAGGTTCCAGGCCGCCGCATAGCCTAAGCCTGATCAGGCGTATAGACTACAAAAAAAAAAAAACCTTCGGCTACAGTATTCGTGTGTGGGGTATGAATCTTGATATCCCCTAGGGTCTTCATCTTTGTTTCCTGGTGGTTCTTTGCCGAAAACTAGACTTATCTTATTCCTGACGCGTCATTCACATGTGACGGGAAGCCTGTGTGCAAGCACAACCGACCTTAACTACGCCTGGGCACGAGACAAGACGTCTCGAGACTAAGTCTCGAGACAGTTCGGCAAAAGGCTCGAGACGTCTCGAGATATTTCGGCAAAAGTCTCGAGAAAGTCTCGAGACTTTTAATGAAAATTTTTCATTGGTTGTGTCCTGCAGATATATGTTAGAGACAGCGTTGATACAGTGGGATACGCGTTGAGACAGCATTAAGGCAGCGTGATAGCCGTTGAGACAAGGTTATAGGTATTGTGATAGTGTGACAACCTTTATTAATTATTTCCGTGTTTAAAGAAGTTCCTTTTCTCTGCTCATGTACAGTGCCTGCATCTGCAATAACAGAGATCGATCGCATTAAACACAATGAGCGAAACGTCAATATCTACTGCCCGCACTGCTGAAAAATATATCGCCGCCTTAGCAGGACGATAGGCTACCCTACAGGATTCAGGAACAGTTAGTGGAACATCCTCCGCTCGCAAATTTGGCAGTTACGTATATACTCGAAAGCTTTTAATTCAGAAGTCTTTGGAGAATAATGAAAGCCGACATATTATATATTATACACACTGCACAAAAGGTGAGTGGACCGTGGATGCTAAATCTACTACTTCTAGTTTACAGCTGCGCCATCTTCGACAACGACATCCTCTTCTTTCAACAAGTTAAGAAGAAGAAATTCAGCGATTGGAACAGCTGCAGAAATCCTCCAATGTATCTAAAATACAGACTCCATTTACAATCATGGCACAAGGTAGTATGGGTGGATCTAGAAAACAAATTGATCGCTTTAATAATAAAGTATTGCGTGCGCATATTTCTTGTTTTCTTATTAATACTAATGCATCCTTATCTGTGGTGGAGAATTCTAGATTCTGGCAAGTTCTTCAATATTGTAATCCTTCTGCAGTTTCAATTTCTAGGCGAACTGCATCTCGCGATATTTTGACTTTATATTCTAAGCTATTACCTCGCATTCAGAACATGTTACGAGACTATACTGTACAACATGGTGGTCATATTAGTCTTACATTAGATGCATGGACATCATCTACACAAATTCCATTTCTGGGAATTACGGAACATTATATAGAGCCTGTCACATGGAAGTTTCGATCATTATTATTGGGTTTTGAACACTTACATCGAAGTCATTCTGCTCAGGTGTTAGGTAGTGTACTGATTGAGGTCGTTCAAAAGTTTCATGTAGCAGGTGCTGTGTGTTCTATTACTGCAGACTCCGCATCTGTAAATAGTGCTATGTTTCGCAATTTGGAAAGAGAAGAACATTTGTCAGGATTCAAGCAAGAAGATTCTCATATACGTTGTATGGGTCATGTTATTAATTTAGCTGTACAATCCTTGCTTAAAACCCTACAAACAACAGCTATTCAAAATGAAGCTAAGTTAGCTGATGAAGAGGAGGATACAAGAGGAAATGAAGGAACACAACTATCTCATGCATCATATAAGGCTCGCAAGATTATCGCCAAAGTACGCTCCTCCAATCGACTATGGGAATCTCTACAAGATCAAGCACAGGCAGCTCGAATTCCTACGAAACGACCAATTTTGGATATGCCATATTCGATGGAATTCTATATATGCTATGTTAGAACGTTTATTGGAATTGCATCCTGCTATAGATGCTGTCTGCAGCTAGGTAGTATTTTCTATATATTACAGTTTACCAAGCTAATATATCTATATTATTAGATTGGAGGAGTGGTTACGGAGTTTGCAAATTCATGCAGATGAATAGACATTACTTCAAAAACTCAAAGATATTTTAGATATCTTTGTCAAGGCTACCGAACATCTTAGCGGTAGTAGCTATCCTACGTTATCTGCACAGCTTCCATATTTCTCTATTTTAGCATCTTGCTTAGAGATTATTGTAGACCAAGAACGCATCCAAAATTCCATATTCTTTAACGCATGCACAACTAGCTGGCAGAAGCTCGATGAATATCACAGCAAGACTGGATCAGCACAAGCTATTGCAACAATTTTGGATCCCTGCTGCAAAGTTCAAACCTTTCGGAATCTCTCATGGCGAACTGAATGGATTTTAGAGGCAGAAGCAGCTATTCGGCGCATTTATCATGACCAGTATGCCCCTACACCTTCCTCTCGCCCTACCACTCCACCATCAGATCCAAGTGCAGGTTCAGACTATTTGGAAGATGACTTCATGACAGCGGTATTTGGTTCTTCTCAGGGTAGTACAATTCTGGTGATGTCAGAGGTTGATATATATTTAGAGGAAAAGGTGGAACTTCCGCAAGTTGATCCAATTGAATGGTGGCGTACTTATGAGTCTCGTTTTCCTAATCTCAGTCGAATGGCTCGTGACTACCTTGCTATTCCTGCTACTAGTGTACCTTCCGAACATTGTTTTTCTATTGCAGGGAATGTGTTAACCAAGCGGCGAAGTGCCATGACTGAGGGCATGGCAAACGCCATCATGTGTTGCAAGTATTGGTTGGGGTTTGATGAGTTTACACCACAGGATATGATTCTAGAGCAAGGGATAGCGGAAGAGGGGTTGGAAGCGGATGACTTGGAAGCGGGAGATGATGATGAGTAGGTAGCTATGTAGTATACTATATGATTATCATTGTGTTTTGTGTTTTGTGCTCAACGTCCAAAAGTCTCGAGACAATTCAGGTCTCGAGACGTCTCGAGCCCATAGGCATAGAGTCCCGAGATGTCTCGAGAGCACTGTCCCTGCCCACGAGACGTCTCGAGACCAATGCCTTGTCTCGTCTCGAGACGTCTCGTGCCCAGGCCTAACCTTAACCAATTAATCTCTTAGACCGATGTCGCCTCCGACTGTCCACTGCTCCATAACCTGCCTTCTCGATGCTACGGCCGCCGAGAGGTTCTCTATGGAGAGCTCACCCCACGCTGCCTCGGGGGTGGTGATATAATCACTGGTGACCAGCAAAATCGGCTGGACGAGGGTTATTTTCTCCAGCTAGAGGACCCTTAGCACACCCTCATTCCTTCTGTAGATAAAGCCGCAATCTCTTGGTTCCTGTATTTTCACTGAGTGGGGTACTTTGAACTCTCTGTTGTCACTTCATTGCCGTGGCTTCCTTGGTTTCAGTGTGGGAGTCATTGACCTGTTGGTTGGGTCGCTCGTTGGTCACGACCACGACTGAAGTGCTGAGCAGCGGAACGAAACAAGTGACCTAGAGCAAAGAGAAGCGAACAGGACATAGGACGTTACCGGAATGGGCAGGCATGTTCAGGGTAACTACTGTACTACAGCGCTACCATAGAGATACCTAGTTGTGGGGTTCGTGACTCGGGTGTCGTGGATATGCGTTCCAACCTGAGTTTGAGTTCCATGGATTGTAATTGTGGAAGAGAAACATTTTTCTCAATGGGTGGTATTGGGGAACGATTCGGATCCGGCATTCCCTGCGTCAAAGGGTTCAAATTATATGTTTAATAGGTACTCTATTGAAGCGAGAGAATCTTTTCATTGGCGTCAGTTGCTGCTACAAACAACAGTGTCTGCAGCCAGGCTACCTTTACTAAGTTGCTATCGATGGTAATGAAGTAAGCACAGAAAGGAAATGATGTACGAGCTATCGTTGGGGTCACAGTTGCTAGAGAGGAAAAATCCTATCTTCTTGGGTAACGGAAAAAGATAAACAGCCTTCAGAATCCTCAGCCGTCCCAGTTAGGCCCTGGAACCTGAAGAGCTAGCCCTCTGGGCCCTCAGCCGTCCCAGTTAGGCCCTGGAACCTGAAGAGCTAGCCCTCTGGGCCCTCAGGTTAAGATCGGTCTTTTCCTTCATGTACATGTCCAGCGACAGTCCCAGTGTCCCGACGCTTCACTGGTATTGTTCCAGCTGCCGGATTCCCCGGTTTTGAGATCTTCCCTTTCAAGGCGCGATTGCTGCTTGCCCTTAATACTCAACTCCCACATCCGGTCCGTTAAAGAAGTGATAGAGTCCAAGAGGGGTGCCGTATGTTATGGAGTGGCACTCTAGGGTGCAGGCTGAATTATATAGAGTTGTAGAACCTCTAATGCTTGGTTAAGCTAGGTGCTGGTTACCAACGGGCGAGGTTCGGAGTCATGTTGTTCGTCGAGATGTGGCCTCGCTACCGCGATGGCAAGCATTGCGTGGGGGCTGATGCAGATTCCCGTGATGGTGCATTACCCAGTGATGTAGTGCTGGTGCGGATTGTCCCTGGTCGAGACTCATGCACGCTCTGTGTTCGCGAGGAATGGGATGTATCTTGGGACTCTGTGCTATTGCGGTTGGGTGGATCAGTGTAACGGCGCAAGGCCTTATGGACTGTGGATAAGCTCCAGGGAGCGCTCGTGGTCTATGACTGTGAGAGGAACGTATGTATTAAGAGTATATACAAGGCGTTGCGTGAGGAGTGAAGGAGAACGGGAGAGTAAGGATATACAGGAGAGTTATATGGAGATTCCGCCGCCCAAATAGCCAATAGAGATACCCTAAGAAACCCACGGCCCATTGTCCGATCCTTCGATCCTATGCATCCATACCAGCTGAACTCGTCCTCCATGCATACTCAACCCTCGTATCGCCCGATCCTGTGCATTCAGCCCTTGGGATTATTCGCCGTGACAATCAGATAGGAATGCGTAGTATCGCCTATGAAGTCTGGAGGCTATCAACAGGCATGCCGGTATCTCCCTGTACCTGTGGTAACGAGAAGTTTCTTTGACTCCTTGATCTCCCGGGCCATATTCCACCCTAGTATCGTCATTCACCGGGCCAGTGGGAGGAATCGGGGCCACACTTGATGGGCGGAAATCAGCTGGGGATTCGGTGAATGTCGTTTGTAGCGAATGGAGAAGTTTGTTGGTTTGCGGTGTGGGTGTTGCTAGCAATGTAGCCGGGGGCATGCTTGACATATCGCTAAAGATATTTGCGGAATTACTGTTGGGGGTCACGGGAAAGATGGCTGGAATGACCACTGGACAGATCGCTGCTGGTATCGCTCCAGGTTTCGCTAGGAGTATCCCAGGAAAGATGATTGATGGCACCCCAGTGACTAGGTATGCTGCTGACGCTACGCCAGAGTCAAGCTCGATGGAGCGGGATAATAGTCGAATCTTATTTGTTTTCGGTCGGGTACCGACGTTCGGGCACAGTTCATTCTGGAAGAGGTTGCTAGTTTGGTGGTCCTACTCCAGCTACTATCCGTTGAAACCCTGAGAGTTCTATGCATTCTTCGAATCAGCTGAAGTGTTGGCGCACCCGGGCAGGTGTATTTCTGGGGACTCCATCATACAGTCGAACGTGTCTCACTGCATCCCTTCTAAGCGCATATCCTGCGAAACTGCATACCACGCTGCTGCTGGATTCCTTGGTTCTGGTTAGGATCCCCGGACTTGCCGCATAAACCTCGATTACACTATTACAAGCCTTGCGACGGACGTCATGCGGTAAGACAGGTTCGACTGTACTATGGAGTAGTCAGATTGTCAGATTTGGTGCTGAGGATTGTTGATTCAAGATATTGGCAGTAGTTACTGCGATCCTGATATCCCGTTCTGTTGCCGGATTATTAGAAATACCATAGAAGAGGGAGTCCGATGGTGCATGTTGACATGTATGGTACAGGTAAGGAAACCACGATGGAAGAACAACTATTCGTCGGTAATGAATTATCAGGCATTTACTCTGCCCAATTGCTTACAAAGTCTGAGCAAGAATACAGTCACGCTACGGTGTCTTACGATGTGTGATCGAAGTCCTTGGCAATCTGCGGCCTTGGCTATGTGTTACGACATACGGTAATTACTAGTGGGTAGAAATGCGAAGGTCCTTGGTGTCAACCAGGCTACGCTGAGGTTGATGAGGAAAACCCTGAGGGACTCAACTGCTTTAGGTTACCAAATGGAAGGCGAGGAGCCAAGGGTACCAATGGCAATGACAGGACAATTATCGCAGCAACAGGACTAGAACTATGCCTGGGCACGAGAAGAGATGTCTCGAGACTTTGTGATATCAGTTCTTGGCACATATAATACCCTTGTTATAGTGGCTTAAGTTATCCGACAAGGGTAAAAGTCTCGAAACCACCTGGAAAATGACGAGACGTCTCGTGCCCAGGCCTAACTAGAACAGGAACGGGTGGCAAACTCAGCTTCGGAGGAACGCGCGACAAACTCACCGTACTCGAGATCAAGCTGGGACTGTGAGCAGAAGACCCGAAGTAGAAATGGTAAACAAGAAGAGCCAGCCTGTAACGCAGAAGACTGTTACAAACTAGAGACCAGGAAACACGTCGCACTTGTATGTATCTCCGGGGACTGTATAGGCACGAGGTGGACCATATCCCAGCAGGCGGACGATAGGAAAGTGTCGATGAGAAAAGCACGGATGGAGACAAGGAGGTTACAATAGACCTAGTCGAGTGTTTCTTTACCAAGGTAAACCTGCGAACATCTTTACTCTTTTGTGATATTTCTGAAGGGGTTGGCGGCGGGGCGTCGAATGACATTAGGTCGGATCAACGCACAGACTTCCACCCAAAAAATACAACTGTAATGTGCTCAGGCGATACTGCACTTTTTGATGGCATGTATGCTGTCTGTCTTCTAGTAGGTGGCCTCGGCAAACATGTTCACTTACCCGGTATCCACACTTTGGGCTATTACAGGTCACCAACCTCAAATGTTGATGTCGGATGTTAACAAAACTTTATGACATCCTAACGTGAACGTATTACTGGCCCCAAAGCTATCAATTCCTTTGATATTTTTAAATTTTTTTTACATAACGTATTTGACTGGGATGCGGCGCACTACTGGGATGCGGCGCACTACTGGGATGCGGCGCACTACTGGGATGCGGCGCACCCTTGTAAATTAGCCTTGGCGGCCAACGTCGGGTGAAGTGCGGGGCAATGCGGGGCAA
>Ga0307511_10001649_pt1 | contig 23550 bp, 20 predicted proteins | sample 13_EM_MG_FD_200266 | JGI IMG/M metagenome (GOLD analysis project Ga0307511, IMG submission 200266) | Populus trichocarpa ectomycorrhiza microbial communities from riparian zone in the Pacific Northwest, United States - 13_EM | ecosystem: Host-associated > Plants > Roots > Unclassified | place... | reverse complement strand
CCACCAACTCCCTCTCCTCCGCCATATCCTCCCAATACCCCCACCTCTCCATCTCCTCCAGTACCCACCCCGTCCTCTCATCATCCTTCCTCATACAACACTCCAGAATCCTCCTCAACAACCACTGTCTTGGTCGATACCCCCCCGCGAAGAGCATTTCAAACAAATACTCAAACGCATCATCAAGGCTTTCCCTCTCCGGGTCATCGCCTTCCGTCTCTTCAAACGGAGGCCATGGTGGTCTCCGCGTATGCCTCGGGGCTCTGGTAGCAGGATACGGTATCGGTATTGCCGGATCATAGAACTTCTCCGGCAAGAGCCGCACCACATGGTTAAGGCAAAGAATGATTAGTGATTCGTAGGTAGTGATCGACGGGTATATGTGCGGATTTTTCTTGTCAGCCATCTCCAAGATGAGGTACATTGCAAACTTCTTCTTTAAGGCCTCCGGATTACCTCCACCCTGCTCCTCCGGCTGCGGCCCCTGAGGAGACGGCATAGCGGCTCCTGCAAGGAGATAATTGAACGTTCTTTGTGTGGGTTTCGCTCCAAGATCGCTGGTAAGTTTATATACTACCCATGCCTTTTTCAAACCCCTGACTCCGAAGCGAGTATAAGCTGCTATTATCGCGTCGAATACTACGGAGTCGACCTCTCTCTTACTTGCACCCGGCTCTCCTTCCCCCAGCGCATCAGTCCAACCTTCCGCAAGCCATTCTTTTATTTCCCTTACCCCGTCGTCGAGTGTCTGCTCTCCCCAGCGCCGCAAACACTCAGCCATGGCTTTTACCGTGCTACTACTTGGCGGTACTCCTGCTCGCCGCATGAGTTGAAGTACCGACAAAGCCCTACTTAGACTCGGCACATTAGTAGGTGAAGGAGTAAGGTACATCTGTATCAGCGCCTGATAATGAGATTCCGTAAAAGGCACTTCCCGCCTCGACAGGAAGCGTAGTACCTGTGAAGCGAGCGTGGGGATCGAATATCTCGTAGCGACATCTAGGAGAAGATGGAGCAACCCATCATCTGGGGGAAAAAGATTCTGGGTGAGTATATATCTCCAGCTCCATAGTGTTGCATCTCTATGCAGCGCCTTCGCCGCCGCTGCACATAGCTCATACCATGCCCTATTCCCCATCTCCCCACCCCTTTGAACACCCTCTCCGGCTTCCCACCTGCTCCTAACCTGCTCCCTCCCTACAATCATCCATCTCCATGCCTCCTCCACCTCCCCTGCCTTCGCCAACCCTACTACCACCTCCTCCCACGCCTCCCTCCCAAGCCCCTTACCCTCATTTACCCTCTTCTCCACAACCTCCAAAGCAGCCTCATACTGTCCATCCCTAAATAACCCCTTGATAACCCACTCCCAGCCCTTATCACTCACAGTAAACCACCTGGCCTTCATCTCTTGCAGTATCTGTGCACGCTTGAGATAATCTGGTGAGCTAGCCAATAGCCTTAATAAATGATGGTATATGGAAGAGGTAGGTCTTATCCCACGAGACTGCATCTCATTATAAAGGGACCAAGCAATCTCCTGCATCAGCGACCCAGGGAAAAGCGAGCAGGCCTCCAAAAGAAGGGAGTAAGTTTCTGCAGAATTGAGGAGATGAGGATGGGCATGAATGATTCGGAACGCAGTCTGAAAGACAGCCGGGTATCGCCGGTGAAGGATATGAGTTATTACTGGAGACAGAATGGTGGTATCCTCTGGAGAAAGTTGGGTGGTGATTGTGCTAGGAGGTAAAGGAGGAGGCTCCTTGAGCCTCGATTTGGCGGAGCGTCTTGGGCGAGAAGGGGTTTGCGTTGGTTGCATATTTTGTTTCTGTAGAGGAGAGCGGGAACCAGGAGCTGCAGGTAATACCCCCTGCTGCTGGGGAATCTCCACCAATGGCACCCGAACCTCCTGTGATAGTGAGGACTGAGTAACCTCAGTGCTCATTGTGCGTGGGCCTACCCAACCCAGGTTAGTAGACACTCTCGGAACTCTCCCCATCCCGAACTTCGGCATACATCTCACCATCCAACTCTTCTGTAACGGCCTCCCTATCCTCGTCAAAACTGGACACAGCGCCCTTGTCAACCCATCCATCACCACCACCAAGTACTGCGCCCCAGCTCCAGCTCAGAAATCCACCCAATTCACTCAATCCAAGGAGATATTTGTCTGAAGGGGCTGAGGTTGAGCAATCTATTAGAACTCTGGTCCGTAGGTTTGCCCATGTGGGGTATATTGGATTGACGTTTGGTGGGGTCTAAGTACTGTGGTCAGAATTATACAAGCTTTGGAGGGGTGTTTATGCCAAGACTGAGTAAATGATGGTACCTGCATACAAGTTCCGTGTTCTGCACATACATCCATAAAAGTTTCAATTGCGTCAAATAAGATGATGATCTTTTACGAAACCGCACGGAATTCATTCACTTCAAACAGCCAGTAACAAACTGAAACAATTGAAACATTCTCGTCACCACCACTCACACACTTATTCTTATTATCACCTGGCACCCTCACTCCCCCTGGAGGACCAAGTTGCCACATCCCCACCCTACCCCCACCCTCACCCAATCAACGCACATTAAGCACCTACTACACCCCCCTTACTGGGTCTTCCTTCCAGCGGCACCATTGGCTGGTGTATCCAAGAACGATGTTGCCTCGCGGGCCTTCTTAACCACGTCCTTCCCAATCTTCCAGGCATTCCTCGCACCGTCCGGCACCCTCGCATCATTAACCAATGCATCGCCCTTCCTATCCAACCCCTGGAAAGCCTGTCTCACAAACGAACTCTGGGCATACCTGATCCTCAAGAACAGAGTATAGCACAATAACAGCACCCACGAGTTCTTAAACACTAATGCACCCAAAAACACCCTTGCCCACAAGAAAATTTCAAGATTGGAGACCAAGTGCATCGAGGTGTCGTAGTTCTGTCTGACGAATTTGGAGATGTATTCAGAGAGTGGGTGTTGCACAGTGGGGCGAGAGCCAGGAGAGGCGGCGGGGTTGGGCCCCGGCGCAGGAGTTGGGGGAGCGAAGGTAGGGATTACGTTGGTGCGGAGGTAGGAGAGGAAGTGGAAAGTGGAGTAGACGGCGAACGGTAGAAGGGCGAACCAGATGGACTTAGAGTAGAGCCAGATCAAAGCCATGACTGCACACGACAATTAGAATTCCGTATATGATATCGGAGGTTGTGTCAATTACTTACTCAAATATTGTACATTCTCATCCCCCAACAAGCTCAACACCTGTTGCTGTGGGTTCCCTGCCCCTCCCCTCTGCATCTTTGCTCGATATGCCTTGAAAACAACAATCCCATATGTAGCAGCCGCACTCAGGAACGCAAGCCTGTAGCTAAACTCTGCCACCCCGGAGACGGCATTGAACCTCAAAGCAGCGACCGTGTAGTAGATTGTGGACAGAAGAAGGGTCAAGTGCCTGTAATACCACCGTACAGCTGTCAGCCAGATGATTCCTGAATTATTATTTCTGCCAACGGAACACTTCAACCCCCCCTTCCAAACGACCCAACCTCCAAGGTCCGCAAAACGGCGTCCGAAGAGCTCCTGATGGGATTAGGGCAAACGAAACTCACCCCATAAACCAACTAAACTGCAGCGTCTGTACCAACGCCATCAACCTATCCGATAGAGCCAGCGTCTGGGGTGGTGGTGGTGCCATCGTTGCTTCTTTCTTCGTAAACTCTCTTATTCTATCCGAAGTCCTTCTCTATTATCAAAATCTCTTGATCTCAGCACCTTGTGCTGTATTCCCAAAATCCAAACTACTGTTAAAAATCTCAGAAACTCGATGGGTATAGTCGGACTCGGAGGTGAACTGTTGTGCGTACCTTATTACGTTACGTTACCTACTTGCTTTGACAGATTCAATTCGGTGTGGGTGCTTGCTTTTGCCTTGTGCTTGCTGTTCTGCGGCCGAAAAAGAAGCCCATAGACGTTGTTAGAACACTATCTCTCGCATGCAGGAAAAGTCGCAACTTCTCAAATGTATACGTACATAAGTAAACACTCTACTAATAAATGATAGAAAACCGTAATGGAGTTAGTCTGGTTTAATGGAGTCGAATGGTGATATTATCGATAGGGAAGGAGTTCACAGTAGCGGAAGGTTATTCAAAACTCCGTGCATTTTTCCTGGCAATAATCGCTGACGAAAAGGCTATGTCTATCATCTCGCCGCTATTAGAGCTGGTCCACCCCACCCACAAAGGCGAAGTACATCGGGCGCTGCTGTCTCTGGGCAATCTGAAATTTGAAGCAGCACAATTTTCGGAAACTTGCTATGTTATATTAAAACTACTTAGTAGTTGCGTTGCTCACACGACAGCAGCGGATCACAAGACGTCATAGGTACCGTCAAGGATTTGTTTATAAACATTCGCCCGCTGCTCGTTTCCCATCTGCAATAGCATAGCAACATACATATCTTATATATCTAGTCTGATTAGCACAATCGAACCCGGGCTAGAGACAAAGACATATCAAAATTCAAGGGTTTTATTAGTGTGGTTGGCACGGGTTTTATCTCGAAATGTAGATTAATCACAGAACTAGCAAAACAAAACGAAGTAGACAAACCGCCTCATGTGCTGATCAGGATATACTCAACCCCGCTAGTCTGGTCCTCTACCTAACACCCTAGTCCCAATCTATAAAAATACTCCGCATCATCCCCTCATCTCGTAGAGTAACCTTGTTGCTCATGGAGATGGAAAGGATAGTAATTGTATAAACATACTCCTTCGTATGAAACATACCCTTACTATCATATATGACTGGTACCTACGACATAATAGTATTATAGGTCACCTGCACTTGAATATTGCTCGCTCAGCTGACAGTACACATATGATTTGGGGTATAGTAAGAGTTATGATATAGAAGCAACTGAAGTTAACGGTCCCTCGCAAATATTAAGCCCTCCATGCATTGATGGGATCTCCACCCGCCCGACTATGAATGAAGCAACCACCCACACGCCCCTCCTCCATACTTTTCGATATGCACGCCTCTCCTCCTCAAAATGCCCACAATCAGCAACGATGTATCGTCACGGAGTACCAAGAATTATCATAAAATCGATTGAGTCACCGGTTAATGCTCACTCAACCAGAAACAGAGGCATAAGGAAAAGCAATGAAGATATACGCGAAATTCAATGGAAAAAAGAAAACGAAAGCAAGAATGGACTACAAAGAAGTAAGACGCTACCACGAGCCGCATAATAAAAACTAGAAAAAAAATAAGTTCGGATCAAGGATATGAAGATACACGAACGGAGGACATAGGGAAGTAGAGTTTTGGTGGAGTTATAGATATGATATAAGAGAAAAGGAAAGTTCCAGCATGGTAATGATAGTGGTAGCAGTTATAGTCGTATTGATCCATCTTCCACAAACCTCCAACACCTTCCCAAGTCTTTGGTCAACAAGCAAGTTCACGTCTCGGATCGGCATTTCTCTTAACGTAATGAGAAACCCTTCCTTCCCTTCTTCTCCTCCAGAGGCCTTCCAGTTTCAATTCTAGACTTCTTCTCCTCTAGATCCGCTCGCTGCTTTTCCAGCTGCTCCTTCATTTCCCGATGTCGAGCGTACAACTCATCCTCGCTCTGCCTGAGTTTGCTTTCTTTCTCTGCAACCTTCTGTTGGAAGACCATCTTCATCTCGGCTTCCATCTTTGCCAACTTCTGCTCATGGAGAGTCCTCTCCTCCTCTTGCTTGACAGCAGGGTTGACTTCTTTGAAAACGGATGGGTCCTGGGCGACACCAAGGCTGGTGAGCTTTTCAGATCGGTAGTTCTCGTACAAGAAGTTGTTGGTGTGTTCCTTCAACTCCTCCATGTGGGTGCGGATAAGCATTTGCCGGAGCTTGACGAAGTCGCAGTGCTCCTCATTGTCCACTTCGATAACACCCCACGGGTACTTGCGTCCACGGACTTGCCTACCGTCTGCATTCTGGAATTCTGTGTTCGATCCAACAACTGCAAATGGGACCTTGGACATTATCTCGTTATTCTCAGCGATTGTCTCATCGTCGTCAAGCTCATAGCGAGGTCCTTCGAAGATCTGGATGTCATGGTAGTGGATATCGGCAAGGATCTGAGGTACGTCGTTAGTTTCATTCCTTTGGTTATTCTCTCGGGCAACCATAACTCACCCTCTTCTTGAACACGGCAACCTCCTCATCGGTCAAAGTATCAGCCTTAGCAATTACAGGAATCAAGTTGACCTTGGTGTGGAGCCTCTTCATAACTTCAATATCGAGAGGCTTAAGAGAGTGACCAGTTGGCTGGATGAAGTAAACACAGGCATGCACCCGGTTGTCAATGATGTTCATCCTGTTGACCTTGTTCTCGGCATCAAGGTAGGCATCGAATCGAGAATCGATGTTGTCGACAATTGGCCTCCAGGACTCATCATTGTTCACGAAGTCTCCGAAACCAGGGGTATCAACAACGGTCAAACGGAGGCGAACTCCATTCTCCTCGATATCGGCTGAGATAGACTGGATGGAGACGGTCTTTGGGATGATATCTGCGGAGGGACCCTTGCGCTCCTTTGGTGGGTATAGAGAAGTGTTGAATAGTGTGTTGACGAGGGTAGACTTTCCGAGACCAGATTCACCTACATATCAGAATTAGCCGAGCTGCATAATTACGCATATATTTCCTGACAGGACTAAGGTTGCCGTTTCATCATCTAGAATACTCGAACAGGAGGAACCACATACCGACAACCATAACGTTGAAGTTGAAGCCCTTCCTCACACTCTTCCTGTGCCATTGGTTTGGCAAGTTCGCAAATCCAACATAGCCGGTCAACTTCCTCCTCACAATGTTCTTGCCATCGGCAGCAGCGGCGGCAGCAGCAGCTACCTTCAGGTTCGCTGTAGAGGCAACCGGACCGGGTACCGGTGGTGGTGAGTTCGATGGGGAAGGGTAATCACGTGCAGGGCTACCGTTGGCTGCTGGACTCGCTAGCAACAGAGGTTAGAATGTTTGTTTTCGAATTGATACAGCTTATAGCTGCACCTATGACAGGCTGCAGCTGTCAAGTGAAGTGGAGTAGGCAGGATGACAACGGGCATGTGGTGACACGATCCTTCAGGAGTCGTCCCCAAGTCACATGGCTCCCTGGGTGGGTAGGTTGAACTCACCCATTGTATTAAATATAATCTATCGAGGTCTGCTTCTGGTTTGCTAGATCGTAAATCGGATTCGAGAAAGTCCTCTTTGTATTGGAGTGTGTTGCTGTAAGAGAGACGGGCGGTGGAGTGAGTCTGGGGGTTCTTGTAGAGAAAAATTGCAGAACACGACAACCCAGCAACAAATTAAACACACAAACTAAGGAGGCACAAAGGAAGCTAGAGCCACACGCGCAACCTGTTTCCTGAAATTGAAGAAATATCCAAACAAGAGGGTATCTGACAGAAACGATCAGTTAAGGAGAGAATGAATGTAGTACCTCTGAAGGATTCAAGGAAGCAACTGCTAGGGGGGAGGAGGAGGAAGACGAGGAGACGAGGAGGGAGAGGTATGGGGATAGGATTAAGATTAGGAGGTTGATGTTGCACGCAAGTTTAGACTGGGGCCTTGCTTTTCGCTGTGTGCCCTTTGATCCTCTGATCTGCCTCTCCTATGCCAGAAGGAAAAAAGGGGTGAGAGACCACCCGGTGCGGTGCGCGCCAAGCCCAGACCTGAAGTTGTGCCTGTCCCCCAAAAAGCGCGATTCAAATTGCAACGCTCATTGGGCCCCGTGCTTGGGGGAGAGACGTGAACCCTGCCCAGGCCAACATAAATTTGATTGACTCGCACCAATGAGTCTCAAAATTACTTCGATGGTGATTTGCGCTCGAAATTCATTAAACTCGACGCTAGGGCCCCGCAGTGTTGAACCGAAGATTATTGACAGGGAGCGAGCGAGAGGGGGTTTTAGAGTTGAAAGACTTCATGGTTCGGGGGGGTTCGACATCCAAAAATATCTATCACTGCATCTCCTAGGCCAGCATGTACGTTACATGCCCATTTTGTCAACGGTAAGTCCCAGTTTCTGTGAGCTCGGGAGGACGACAGCTGGGCAGAAGCAGCAAGCCGATTGAAACGTTTTTCAAGGTAATTTATCTTATGTCTATACATTACATGCAGCCACCATGGGCAATTTAAGTAAAAGCAGGGCACCTATCATTATCATATATTGGATTCGAAGGTCATCTGTTCATCTGCTCAGCGCATCCGAGATGTACGAACATCCATTCTTTGCCGGCATTGAACCGGGAGCCCGAAAATGCCATCTGGCATGAGTCCCGTATTTTCGATATATAACTCGAAGTATATGTGTAGGTACAGGTATAAATATACACGTGATTTATGTGTTGCTACGTATTTACACATGAACGTGCAGAGCTAGCCTGATTGTGTAGAGCTAGCCTTGTTGTAGCCTGGTTGTACAGAGCCAAGAATGACAACGTTAACACACATGACATTTGCATACTTCGCACGTGATCGAAAACCATTTTACCAAAACATTCACACTCCAGCCTGCAGCTGCTCTGACATGAACATCAATTATCCGAGAAATCTACTTCCAACAGCCATTCTATTCACAAGACATCCGACATTAACCTAATCTCTATGGCATATACACTACACAGCAGAATCGTACTACCCACTCTATAGCCATATAGAGCTATAGTAGCAGCCACGTACACAAAAGGGAACAATGTACGCAGACAAAGCAACCAAAATACGTAGTAATAAACAGGACGGTTAAGAAAAGCCAGAGCAAATGAGAATAAAAGTCGTAAAAAACACAAGTCAGCTTTTTCACATCCCTATACCTTGAAAGCCCAATATGTGAAATAAAGAAAAAGCAATGCCTGACAGCTAACCACTCCTCCCATTAGTTCTACCCCACCCTCAAGATGCCTCCCCCCAAGTCTCACACATTGGCTTCCTCTTTCTCACTCCCCTCTACCTTCTCCTCTTTCACTGCTTCTGTAGTTGGCTTTCCTGCCGCAAGTCCCATGCTCAAGGCTCGCCGCCTCTCCCTCCCCCGAGCACCCATCCCCATCCCCTTCACCTCACCAATCCTCTTCAATAGATTTTGTAGAGCAACCCTCACATCATGCCCTAATTCCCGATTCAGCACATCCACGGCCAACGGGTAGAAAGTATCAATGTGCTTATCGAAGTCCGCTTCTGGGAAATTCGTATATCCCTCCATGACGTCCACAACAACGGGCCGCCATGCAACAATATTACGTTGCTGGGTATCTTCGTCGAGGACGACGTAGCCGCGGATAATGTCCACGCAGAGACTGCATTCACTTAGTAAGTACCGTTAAGGTAAGGGTAGGTACATATGACTTACGGAACCAATGCCGCCTCAACCGCATCCCTACTCTGTCTCCTCTCCACCTTATCATCATGATACATCCTAAACAGAATACTGATATACGTTGCCGCACTCCCACTCTCTTGCTTTAATAAATTCGGCGGCTGTTTCATAAACCCCTCTCTCCACAACCTCATCCTCAGTTCTTTATCCGCATTAAACTTCCTCGCGAACGAGAAGCTCTTCTTGAGCAGGCCCATTAACCTCAACAACTCCTTTGAGGGTATCTCATTATAAACCGAGTCATTAGAGAACAGCTCCGACACAGTCTCAATCATCAACAACTGTAGCACACATTTGGTAATAATCTTATTGAAGAACCTCCTCCGGGCAGCAGTGACAACGGGTTGTTGCTGCAACTGCGATGCAGGCTTATAATCCTCCAAGTCGATATTCGTCACAGTCTGGCGTTTTTCATCAGGAGAGCGCTCTTTCGAAATTTCATCAGGCTCATCGGTGTCCAAAATAGGCGGAGCAAGTCCATTAATCTGTAGAGAGTTTTCACCATCTCCGCTCTCATCTGCATCATATGGCTTGCGCTGGCTTTCCGACGCTGGACCCTTGGACCCTGATGTGGCTGCAGAAAACAACTGGTCTGCCGTCGTCGACTCAAATAGCTGCACGAAAGAAGTGACAATCTTCGACCAATGTTCTGGCCTTAGCTTCTTGACACTCTGCAAGATCAATTGCTGTAAACATGACGAGCCTATCCTAGCAATCGTATCATTCTCTTGACATATACACGTCACGAGTAAATCCAAAAATCCATCGAGCATTCTCTCCAACAGATCAAAGTAATGTGTGAACAAGGCAATCAGGTTTCGTAGAGCTTGTATCATAGTTGTGGACAACCACATTGTTTGAGCCTCGTCGTTCCGGAAATGCCCAAACTCGGACCTAGTCTTCAGAACCATGAAGATTGGGAATAGTAGCTCTCGACATACCATATCCCAGAACTCAGTAGGGAACTCTCCGCCATAAGTGACTAGCGTATCGAACAGGTACCCAAGTGCTCTAGTTCGGGCTTCAAGGTCTTCCCCAGTCATAAGGATGTCATGGAAGGCGAATAGTACCGGGAACCAGTACTTGACATGTAGATCTATCCTGCTTATTTTTGTTGTTGGGGCTATAGGTGCCGCTTTCTCAGTGATTGGGACATCACTGAGCTCATCTGGGTTAGGGGACAGCATAGTTTCCGGGCATGAGACCATATTGGGTACAGTAGCTTTCAGGGTCTCAATGGCTTGGAGTGAGACCTTTTGAAATCGCTGGTTTTTGGCGAACTCGGTGATGCAAACAAGCATATCTCCAAATGCACCTTGTTGCACGATAACACCGAATCTTTCTCTGTAAATCTTTCGAACGTTCTCAAATGCAAGATTGACAATAGCATCTGCGGTGCCATTATTGTCAGTACTATATCTCCCCGTCAAAACCCGCCATCAGGATCACACTCACCATATCCTTCCTTTGCTGCGACTGTAAAGACCCCAAACATCGTCCTCCATCCGGACCTGATATTATCTCCCCTAGCTTGAAACATCTGATTGAGACACCTGAGCACCATATCCTTCACCGGTACCACCGAGCTATTCGCCATAACATGCTCAAACGGCCTCAAGAAGTCCTTCTGGAACTTAAAGTGCGGTAGCTCCTCAATCTCCAAGAACCGCATTGCCAATTGCCTCAGCGAATCTAGTGCAAAGAACACCACACTGGTGTTGCTATGACATCCGACCATGTTGAAGTGCTCCCCCAATATCGTCCAGATGTTGCTCCATTCGACCCTAATACGACTCATGTTGTAGTAGCTGATCTCGACCAGCTTTTGCAGAGAAAACATCCTTGGATGCTCGCTTTGCCCTGATGATTGGATTTCTTGCCAACTGACCTCGGAAAGCGCACGGACGAAGTACACAATGGCTTCACCCGAGAGATTGGCAGTGTTGGCAAAGATCTTGTCTACAGCGATAACGACTTCACGAGAGCGGCTTTCTTCCGCAACGTCGGCTGCGTAGTTTGTGCTGCTAGTTGCTCGCGCTCGAGGTGGTCGTATGGGGCGAGTAGATTGCATAGAGGATCTTGACCTGGCGTCATTGCCGTCTTGAGATATATACCGACTCTTGGTGACGTCTGGTACCGAACCTTCATCCACACCGGCGCTGATGAGCTGGAATCGTTCTAGTTGGCTGATGCAAGTCAAGACATCGTTCCACGAGTTCTTCAAGAGATTGCCCTCTGTCTGCGCGACATCCAATAGAACCTTCAATGCCTCCATATTCTTTGCCTTCATCTCACTCAAGTTGTTCAAATGTGTAAACTTGGCCAACGCAGTAACAAAGGCAATTCTCGTTGTCTCCAGATCAAACAGACAAGCAATCTTTATTGCCAATTTGAAGCCCTCCATACAAGCCTTGATCATATCAAGGTCATTCGAATCCTGCGCTGCTCCTGATAGGCCCGAAAGGAAGGACATCCACGTGACCTCGAACATCGGCCCGACATGCTTAAATGATGATGCTGGGATATACTTTTGCAAGGCCGGCCTGGAACTGTTCCTCCTTTGCGCCCTCAACAGTGTCTTGAACAGCTGTTCGGTTTTGTTCGCCATCTCTTCCGAGGCTTGCACATACGCTTCCTTCTGCAGATCTCTCCCTACTGTCGCCAAAGCCTGCCCGATATTTGCAGCGATACCCGTTGCCTGTTGTTGAGCCAACGCCTGCATTGTTGCCGCATCCCTCTCCTGCTCCAATACAATCTCGTTACTTTGGATTTCATCATATATCTTCCCCAAGTACTCCTCCGGCAAGTCCTTATTGTCATTAATACCCCTGTTATTCTTGATGAACTCCTGCTTCGTCATCCTCGGCCTGCCCTTTAGTTTAACGCTATGCAGATCTGTATTGAGCAGGATGACTGAATAAGCCAACACATACGCCGTGTCTGCATTTGCAAATGCATTGGGGTTATCCGTTATATAACGCTCTGCAAATTTCAACATGAATCGATCAATCTTCTGAGCTTCCCCTGGTAATCTAAAGCTCTGCAAAAATCGGCGAAGAGCGTCGACAAAACGTATCTTAGAAAAGTCCATAAGATCAACAAATGCGTGCATAATAGCCACGTTAGCCGGGTCTCCTTCACCTAGATACTCTCCAATCATGGCCTTTGAAAGCTGCTCTGTGTAGAGCAGGAACTTTGCAACATCCTCCGGCGCATTGCTCTTGATGAATCCTTGATCAGTTAGAGTCTTTAGACCACGCTTAGGCTTGTAGTTGAACTGTCTGATACCCTCGATCAACGCAGTCTTTTTATGCTTAGCCCGCTCCAGCTCACTTGGGTCATCAACAGGTCCCGGTGCGCCATTCTCCATAGTGTGCCTCCTTTCAGCCGATGGATCTGGTGTAGCAGCTCCACCACTTGGAGTCACGGCCCTTGGAGAAGCTATATATGACTGTGACTGCGACGCGGAGAAATCCATTGAGTCTCTTACTTCATCCATACTTCTCACACCAGCCTCTTCAACTGCAGCGGCAGCGTCAGCCATCCCCTTCTGGGACCAGGTAATCAGTGAATGAAGCACTCCAACGAGGCATGCGAGTGATTGATGCTTCAGCCCGTATTCCACTGGAAACGGTGACTCGGAGTTATTATAAGGCGAGGATATCGTCGCTGTAGAAAGAGATGGGGGTAATGAGAATTCATGCTTAGTAGTTGCAGGAAGTTTGGCCTGGTAATCCCTAAACGCTTGCTGCTGCTGTTCTGTTATGTGTACTGGGGTAATTGCAATTCTGGAAAGATGCTCTATAATCCGCTGGAAGATATTGTCGAGAGCTGACCGATCGCAGTCATAGTTGAGGTATATCTCAACCAATGCTCTGGGATCCAAACATAATCTTTCTAAAACCCCCAAGAGATATTGCTTTTGCTGAGCGCCCGAATTCTTGTTGTCCAGAATTGCAAGATAAATCTCTTTTAGGAACACCTCGATTTCCTTCTATATCATGGCATCGCCTGTGAGCTTCATTCTCATAATACCTGAGTGGACTCCCTCAAAGCATCACATACCTTCATCATAACCCTCATCTCCCTCAGCACTAGCCAGAAAATTTCGCAGCACACTTCAAACACCAGCCCCGCTGCGCTCGCAGCATTCCTACTCAAACTCAAGCACAAATACTGCTTCACCGCATGTATAAACCTTGTTGGTTCATTCTTGGAGCTGCTCCTGATAGTAACCAATGGGTTGCTAAACACCGTCATGTGACTTTTGAGTATGGTATGTATGAGGTGGAGAGACAATAGCTTCGACCTCATACCATTAGACTTGATATCAGCCATCTGATCTGCTGATATGGATTTATCAGACAGCTTGCACATGGACCGGAACACCACAAATGCATCCTTAATGAACACCTCGTCTTCGTCCTCGGTCTCACTTCCAGCCTGAGAGTCTGTGCCATCAGTGTGCCCTGACCGCTCGTGAGCCTTATGGCTACGAGTAACCAACGACGACCTTGTCACAGTGGTAGTATCCGCAATTCTACCATCATCAAAACTCTTCCTATTCTCAAAACTCTGTAGCGTGATTTTTTCCACGGGGGTAGCCTGATGCTCATCACTTGCTTCCGTCCTCCCCCCAGTACTTTCCTCTCCATCACCGCCAGTCGTGCTCAATGCTTCATCCTCCCCTCCACCCGGCGTAGGTATATTTATTGTTGTACTACTCATATTTGCCTTGCTAGAGCTCCTCAACTGCGTCTCCTTCATCGAAACCCTTGACTTAACGCGCTCAAATACGGTGTGCACCATTTGTGTTAATGTTCCCTGGGCAGTCATCTGATTTGGACTGCTTTTAGACAATAGAAAGATATTGTAGGTCTGTCGTATAGCTTTAATTAGCCCTGCGCCATGAACCACCGCCTTGTCGTTCAGCACAGCCGCCAGTAGCGCCTTGATGATCTGCAATTGGACCTGATCAGCTGCCCCATCTCCCTGGAAACATTCACAGATCGTCTCAATTGCTCTTTCGATCAGTGGTATCTTCTGCTGTTGCTGTTGTTGCCCTCCTTTACCAGTTTCCCCCCCACTGTCGGCCGAGGTCGGTGTCCTTGGTGGTGTCCCAGCCTCTACTGGCACAACAGAGAAATAGCTGTACGAAATAAGTTTCCCAATCGTATCCAACGCAGTCGTAGTAATCTGAACATTGTGCGTCTCGCATGCTATCTTCAACGGTTCAAATACCACCTCTGGGTCCGGAGGTAACTGGGGCGCTGCTGCCTTAATCGCATCAAGTGCCTCCTGACACGCCGTAGCCAGGTACTTCCTCCTCCTCCCTTCCTTCGATGTACTTATCGTCTCCAAAGCTTGAATTACAAACACCATCGAGCTGAAGGTACTTTGCCCATTGACCGGGTTCCTCGAAGAGGCCACAGAGATATTTGTAGGTGTACTTGACGCCCGGGATGGGCCTCTCGACGACGATGTAGCAGCCTTAGGTGAATCCTTCTGCGGGATTGGGGGTGGCGGCACATCCTCCAGGTCTCCAGCTCCAACCGACTCCCCCATCTCACTCCTGGCATAGTCACTCGGAGGAATCGGGGGTAAGTCCCGGTCCCTTAGATCCGGCGAAGGTTGTAGCGACCGTGATGGAATTCCGGCCTCCACTCCGTTCCCACTCCCGACATTGAGCCTCGCCCAGTTCTCCTCCTTAAGTTGCAGCGTAGGCTTCTCAGTGTCGAACGACATAGTTATTGTGACCCCCTCTCCTAATTCCGGCTTCCCTGCTTCCGTGCTTTCATGTGGTGTTGTAGGTGTATCCTGTGTCGACTCCTCCAGTCGCTCCACCTCCTCCTCTGTACTCTTACATATCTCTGGATCTCTTTCTTCAGCCATACTGTGGTCGTGGTATCCTGGATATGCACTAATACAAAGAGTGTCGCGTTCCGTTTGAAGCTTGAGTTTCAGCTTCTCCTAGCTTAAGCTAAGTAGCTTACCTGGGTAGATCGTTAAATGCAGCTCCCGATGGTTTCGTTCGGTCAAAACCCCTGGCGGTGCGAAACAGTACGGGAAACTCTAGCTTACTCCCACTCAGATTCTGTAAATATCCAGCCCTTTGTCGAATATTGAGGGGCTGAGTGCTGTCAGGAGAAAGCTGGAGTAAGCTCAAGCTCAGAATCTAGGCCCCACGTTGACGTCCCTCGTGTAACCAACTACCTGATGCTGAACGTTCGTAACCGGGGATCCGCAAAACTTTAGGGATTGATGATATCGATTAACTTCGTGACCGGCGCAATTTCAGTCGTAGCTTGGGGTCGGAGGGAAGATAGGGGACGGGAGCAAGGGAAAGAGCTAATTGTCTAATTCTAGTCTCGGCCAGGCCGTATGCATATAAAGTCATTAGTGGACACAATATTACCGGTGCTGCAGATGGACGGCGGCCAATACTCTACTCAACCCCTACCTGACGTGGGCTTTAAGCTTCAATATATTGCTATGCATGTGTGCATATTCCATGGCTGCCAAACTCTCGAAGGCAAAGCGGCTTTTTACTCGTGATTGTTTTGGGGTAAAACCCAGAAAATATTAACAGATATAAACAAAGTTCTAGTAACGGAAAAGTCCCATGAAGCCGCGAAATGTGTATACACTCCACATTCTCTCCACCTAATGGAACCCCAACTCTGGATAGCCAGACAAGCAGCTCCCTCACATAAACGCCGGCAAGTCATGATAATACCTCATAAGATCATTACGCTCCTCCTTAATCAGAATATGGAATCAAAAAGCGTTGCTGATGATCCGGGTCACGGTTAATTAACCTGGACTATATGCCCGCGACTGGAAGATCCCCCACCGGACCCGCAATTTCAGCTGCTGCCATTGTGATTGATAAGACCAACTTCCATATTGTGCGGACAATGTGTACCAGTAGACCCGTAGTCCTGAAGTTTTCAAATCAGAATATGATGAGTGCAAGAAGGGACCGATGGGTACTCACAGTAAAGTCGAGAATACACTAAACACCTCCCAGGTACTCTCCAGCTTAACCTCCGTCTCTATAGGCCCCTTCCATTTGTTCAAGGTTCCATTTGTCTCGGGATTTACCCCTCTCTTTCGCACGCCCCCATCCGTCAGTCCCCCATTAACCTTCAACTCATCCTCCGGGAATCGTCCATGTTGATTATAATATTCCATGAGATCATCCTTCTCGACCCATCTCTCCCTCAACCATAAATCAAATTCCTTCGTGTCATGAATGGGTATATCACTAATCCTAAATCTCCTAAAGTGCATATTCACACTCTTAGGTGGCCTTCCTTCAAAATATGTCGAAAAAAGCGTAAAATAATCCTGCCCAAACTTCCCTTCTGGCACTCCTTCATATGACACAGTACAGTCATACATCCATTCCACGCTCTTCTCTAGGTTTTTCAAACAAAACGCCAGCCCGGTGGACCTAGGTAAGAGCGTATGCTTCAAATCTTGGATGCCAATTTTCTCAGCATACTTTGCACTGGTTCTCCTCCCGTTCTCGCTGGCATTGGTTCCTTCCGGGAATATAAGCAGCCACATGGGATCTTTCGCTGCTTCGCCCTTTGAGAGCTTTTTAAGACGGTGCTCGAACCGCGGCTTATCCTGCTCCCACTTCCGTGCAAGGAAGATAAATCCGAAAAAAAGCATTCCCTGGCCAAGGACTGGGACGCATCTGAGGGATTCTTTGAGAATGATGTACATGAAGGAGTGCATTTTAGCGGTGTAGGCTACCCACCAGAGGTATAACCAATCGGAGTATAACTGTAGGTGGTGACATCACATTAGTCCCGCTGGCATAATACATTGGATGCTAAAGATTCTCACGCACCTGATGATTCGCAATGAATACTATCCTCTCCGGAAAGTCCAACTCCAGCCTTCCATCCCTTGTAAGCCGAATTTGATCCCGCACATCTTGGTCCCCAGTAACTGTCACGACCGTCGGGCTCCACCACTGAGTTAATGTCGTCACAAGAACCCCAAAGTTTGCTTTCGTCCGGGCCATCCAGGTGTAGTACGCGGTCTTATTGATGAAGTACAGCGGGGCTCCGAGGCACTGGGTTAGAAAAACCCTACAGTTGCCAATATTAGGGCCACGGCCGTTGCATTGATGTAAGAAAGAACATACCAAATTATACCTCCTCCAAAGTAAATCACACAGGTGACCATCCTCATATACTGGTGTATGCTTCCATAGCGGATTCCACCCCCAGGGTGCTCTACAAGATTATGGCCCGCGTTCGGCTCGTCTAACACTGCAACTTTGCTGTCTGCCATCTCTCTCGTTACTCCGTCGTTCGTAGGTACACTAACTTTCTGGTCTTTAGGCCAGCCGGTGATGCTGCTTAGAATCTCGAAAGTCGACTTCGCCGTGATGTACGTAGGTTGAGGCTAGGTATCCGATACAGGTTTATGAAAGGGAATGTAGAAGCAAATGCGTTGACAAAAGTACTTAAGTACAGGGCACGCGACTGCTGGTAAAGTAGTCAAAGTTGATGTGTGCTTGCTTCAAGTCTTTAAGCTTACTTTGGGGGGAGGTCGGGAGGTGGTTAACTCACGCCGTCTGTTCACGTGGCACGGACAATCACAAAGGTGTCAACACTTTCGAGATGCCGATTAACTGTTACGAGAAGGCATCCCGATGCTCAGATGTCACCCCACGCATGCCACAAACCAGGCGCCAGAAAGAAGAGTCAACTACTGCGCCCATAGGTAGCCATCCTAGTACTATAATACAAGGATCTGGGTGGTGGGCTGGGAGTGCTGCTGCAGCGAAGAGAGGAAGCCGCCAACTGGTAAGGTTGATAAGTATCATATACATGTGATAGCGCCCTTGAATGTTCTGCCAGACCCAGGGGCGACTTTAGGTCATTTAGGTAGTCTGGTTGCACCGACTTTAGAGATCAGAAAATTGCCAACCAGACTACAGAAAATTATGGGCTTGCGGTGGGCCCTTGAATTCTTGACTCTGCGGCAGGTGCCGCGATAAACAGATAAGAAAGCTTGGCATGCTTCAGGGTAGCACAAGTAATGCCAAATAAAAGAAAAACATGCATGCTTTTTATTACTTGAGGCATAGCAGACTGACATAGAAATAGGATTCGTATTGTACATAAACATCATATCCATCCCAAAGGCTCGAAACTCCCTTCCGCCCCCCAATCTCTTCTCTAAAGATCACAGTATTAGGCCCTAAACCGTTGCATTTTATGCCTTGCTTCCTGTGCTGACCCTCTTTGATCTCCTCTTAGGCTCTTCTTTCTTCTCCTCTACCTTCTCCTCCTCGGGCTTATCCGCCTTGGCGGCCCTGCCCTTCTTTCCAGTTGCCTTAGCTGTAGGTTTCTCCGCTTGCTTCGCCTCCTCCTTCTTCCTCTCCTCCACGGCCTTCTCCTCTACCACCTCGGCCTCTTGGGTCTTGGCCTCTTTAGCTGCTTTCCTTGATGTTTTTGCTGCCTTAGCTTTGCTTACATTAGGGATAACATCTTCCTTCTTCTCCTCTACTGCTGGCGCGGGAGCTGCGGCGGTCTCAGGTTTGCTCTCTTTTCTCTTTTGGGTCGGTGTTTCCACCTTTGTAGTTGGGGTAGCCTCGGTCTTCTCTTTAGCTGCGGGTTTCTTCACCTGGGCCACAGTGGCAATTTTCTGCTTCTTCGCCTTGGGGGTGCCTTCTACCTCCTTAGCCGCCTCCTCATTCTTATCTTCAGCATCAGCCTTCCTCTTTTGGGTCGGTGTTTCCGCCTTTGTAGTTGGGGTAGCCTCGGTCTTCTCTTTAGCTGCGGGCTTCTTCACCTGGGCCACAGTGACAATTTTCTGCTTCTTCGCCTTGGAGGTGCCTTCTACCTCCTTAGCCGCCTCCTCATTCTTATCTTCAGCATCAGCCTTCCTCTTTTTCTGTGCCGGCTCCGCAGCCTTAACCCCACTCGTACCGTTTGTTTCCGAGGCGCCAGCTGCCATAGAGATACCTTTCTTGGCTGCCATCTTTTTAACCTTTTTCGCCTTTCTCCTCTCCTCGTTTGCCTTCTTCTTCTCTGCACTCGCTTCCTTCTCTTCCTTCCTCTGCTCAGCTGTAATAACATCTTTGTCCTCATCGTAGATCCTGGGGGCCAGATATAATGGGAGAGCAGTAGATTGACCACTCTTGATATACACGCCCCTGACTCCGTTCCACCCAGCCTTGACACACTTCTTTTTGGTGATCATGTACTCGATAACTGCTAACACGTTCTCCACAAGTTTCTCTGCAGAGTGCTTAACCAGGCCAACCCTAACGTTAGTTGAGTTGGTGTGTCCAAGGTGAATGTAGGTCGCCTCTACAGCTTTCTTGACCTCCTTATCGATGACCTCCTGGCTCGTTGGCTTGCCACTCTTCGTTGCGATTCGGACGGGGATAGGAACTTTAGTGCTAGTTCTGAGGAATGAGGAGCCCAGGGCTGCGCGAAGAGAGGGGATAATTCGCTCATCAGCGAGAATGAGGTCATGTGTGTCGCGGAGCTGACGGAGGGTTTCATACGTCTTGAACTTCGTACGTAGCTTAGCGAGACCGAGGACCTTGCGGACGGTGGGGGAGGATGGGAGAAGAATGTCTTTGTATGCTCGTTGAGGGTCTTTGACAAGGAGAAGAGCGGAGGTAGTCTCTGGATTAAGGAGGGGATAGGGGATTTTCACGGCTTTGGGCTTCAATTCCTTCTTGTCGGCAATATTTTTTTTTGTAGTAACAACGAGCCACACTGGCTCAGAGCTGTAGATCCCATACGAGCCGGTCTCCCCCGCTTCATCATCGAGAAGATTGGGTTTCTTGGGGGCCGCTGATGCAGATTGGGTTTCGACGAACTTCAGGAGTGCATGGGAGGCTTTTAGGACCTGCTCAGAAGTCACTGGGGAAGAGCCAGCGGGGAATTTGGTTTTTAATGCAGGCCTGGCTGGGGGATCGTAGTCAGGCTTGGGCTTATCATCAGCCGCATGGACAACAGCTTTGTTGGCAGCATCGGCGGCTTTGGAGAGAGCGGCGGCGGCAGCATTTACGACACCTGTCTTGCCCTTTGCTGCCTTTTTGGTCTTTGCCGGGGAAGCCATTGGGGGTATATATCTGTCACCTAGTGACGAGATGGATATCAGTCGCAAAGTAGACGTGGAGAAGAGCTGAGATACTGGTGTGAAGCGCGCGGAGGGCTCTCTGCAAAATTGATTTTTGGAAAAGTTGCAAATCTTGGCACCTCTAGCGCGGTCATATTGCCAAGCACTGTCAACCGAATACGCTGCTGGCATGTCTCTCCTGTCAGGCAAGCTCCGGTCTCATGAGATGTGATAGGTACTTATTTGCTGGCTCTGCACATGTTAGAGATCTGCTTTGGGGTTGCCGGCCCGGCGATTCGTCGACCGAGGGGCTGAGATTTCTAGAACGATTACCTGAATGCTTCAATTAGCTGCCGCATGGCGTGGCCGTCAAAACTGAAGCAGTGGTCAGTCTCAACGTCGACCAGTGGTATACTCCAAGGTTTATAAATGGAGGCTGGGGACATTACTCTTCCGCTATATCCATACTTTGTTTCTCTAAATCTCAACAAACTGCTTTGTGTGAATTTCTGGTCAAACGAGTGGTGAGTTTATAGGTCCCCGTCAGTGGTTTGATGACCTCGGAAAGCTGCTCTGCACAACTGTGCAAAGTGAATCCGATACTGGCCGACCGGAAATCTAGTTTTCTCATGGGAATTGAACGCTTTCTCTTATAGGTCTATATATGCATTCGGTTGTTATATTCCCACGCCTCCGGTACTATCCGTCTTATAGCTGTGCTGTTTGACGACCCAGTCTTCAGGCACGGCTCCCGTCAATACAGCCCGTGCCCTATTATAAACACAGCTCCTGCTCACTGCACTCTCCCGTATCTTTTGCACTCTGCAAGGGATGCCGTACCAGGAGCTCGACGTGTGTACACCTGACGGCTTGAACAATCCCTCGGGCACGGGTGCGGGCACAGGCAGTAATCAGCAGGCAAACCCCGGCCTCGAGAATCTCGCAAATAGAGTGTTTGTTGCTGCAGTGACACCGTGGTTGCTTGGGGCGGGAGGGCCGTGGCTGTGGTCATTGCTGGTTGCTGTGTACCTCTATATGACTTAGGCCGGAATATTCATCTCGAGCCTTGTCTTATTGTTTACCTCCCAAGCTTGAATCCTGTGTTGTTGTTGACACTTAGGCCCTTCCAAGTCCGCCTCCATCCTTGCAATCTTGACCCTTTCTATTCATATATACATACCTGCTTCATACCTTCAATCTCACGAGTACTATCAGTGCTTTCCATTCTTGCCTGGGTTCGAGAATCAAGGGCATCTCTTCCTGACTTACGGATCTGCCTCGACACACACTCCTCCATTTTAAACCTACTCACAACAAACACAAAAGGACAATAGTAAGGACCCGCATCAGTGTTCCCCTTGAGCTCCCACATCATTCAGATATACACTCAGGCTTCTGTTCGCCAGCTTGAGCAAGATGTTTCACAAGAAACTATACACGTTTGTTGTTGCTATCCCGAAGAAACTATTCAGACTCCTCGTAAGTTTACCTGCGTTCTAGCTCAAGACTATTTCGACAAGTTTCTCATTGAGCGTACCACTAACTCCTTGATAGCAATCGGCGTTCCGAGCCGTCTACGCAGGCCCAAGACTCAGACATGCTGGCTCTGGCCTTGATATGTGCTATGTTTCTGAAGAAACGCCTACTAGTACGTTATCCCTACTCTCTATCAGATTTAAACTAATGATGGTCATCAACAGTCATTGCTCTATCCCGTCCCAGCTCGACTCTTCCGCTCTCCATCTTTTGCAATCCTACGTCTCAGCTCTTGGAGCACCTTGGAAAGCGTCACCCCACCTCTACCCATACCCACCTTGTGTTTAACCTTCGGGGAGAAACACCTGGTTATCTTGACTCCGAGCTCTATCCAGCCCGAGTCCATCATGCTCCATGGCCTGACCATCACCCACCACCAATGAATTTGCTCCTCAGCACTGTTAGCGAGATGAATGCATTCTTGACCTTTGAACAAGACGACAGAAAGAAGGTTGCCCTTGTTCATTGCAAGGCTGGGAAGGGTAGGAGCGGAACTTTGATTTCCTCCTATTTCATTGCACACCAAAACAAGACGGCGATGGAGGCCATGGGTGCTTTTACCACCAAACGCATGAGGAAGGGTTTTGGCGAAGGTGTCTCTATCAGAAGCCAGAGGAGATATGTGAATTACATGGAACAATGGGTTATCGGGATGCAGAGAAGGTATGCTGAGATGAAAGTAAAAGTCACTACTGTCAGTGTTTGGGGATTGAAAGGGGATGTGGAAGTTAGTGTTGCTGGATACGCTCCAGTTGAAAACTGCTCTCGTGGTACTTGGGAAATGGCACTACTTTGGCGTGCCAGAGGAACCGGGAAACGTACCAACGTCGTTTGGCATCCAAATGTGGAAGCCATGACTGGTGATGTTTGCCTGGGAGTGCAGAGATGGACTGGTAATGGATGGGTCAAAATTTGCAAAACGAGGGCTTGGTTTAACGCTGTCATGGAGGCAGCTAAAAGAGATGGAGATTCCCAACAGAGTGGCAGGTTCGAGATTCCATGGGAGGAAATGGATGGGTTGAAGGGTACTGCGCTTAAAGGGAGAAGGGCGTTTGAAAGATGTGTGGTTGACTGGGAGTTTGTGGATCAATGTGATATGGAGGACGCTCGAAGCATTGAGATTGTGGGCAATGGCGAGATTGAACTTGCGGATGATATTACAATTATTGGGGATTCCGAGGATGAGGGGGGCAAGCTCATGTGCTCATCTTAGGCACATGCTAGGGCTGAAAGCTGGCAGTGGGTTGGGATTTTTTGATGCTTGCTACATATTGCATTCCGGATCATGACTGACGATATTACGATTTAATGTGGTGGATTATTGACGATTGACGTCGGCATAGATTTGGCGGTTGTTTGGTGATTTTATTTTCAAGATTTTCTTTTTCTTTTGATTCTGGTGAATTGGGATTTGGTTTGGGATGATGGATATGTATTAGAGTTTAGCTTTACCTGCTTTTCTCTTTTTTTTTTTTTTTTTATACATAGGAAGT
>Ga0307511_10001648_pt1 | contig 23566 bp, 19 predicted proteins | sample 13_EM_MG_FD_200266 | JGI IMG/M metagenome (GOLD analysis project Ga0307511, IMG submission 200266) | Populus trichocarpa ectomycorrhiza microbial communities from riparian zone in the Pacific Northwest, United States - 13_EM | ecosystem: Host-associated > Plants > Roots > Unclassified | place... | reverse complement strand
CCGGACTCCTTCATGGTCGGCAGGCCTGGCATCAGGTCGGAGCGCTGCGGGCCGGTGATGCCCAGGCCCACCAGCTTGCCGGCGTTCACCTGCGGCATGATGGCATTGGGCAGGCCGATCACGGTATCGACGTTGCCACCGAGGATGGAGGTGACCGCCGGGCCGATGCCCTGGTAGGGCACGTGCAGCCACTGGATGCCGGCGGCGCCGGCGATGGCTTCGCCGGCCATGTGGGTGGTGGTGCCGTGGCCGGCCGAGCCGTAGGTGACCTTGCCGGGGTTGGCGCGGGCGTAGGTGAGCAGTTCGCCGATGGTCTTGAAGGGCGCATCGCGCCGGGCCGCGACGACAAAGGGCGTGCCGATCACGTTGCCGACCGGCAGCAGGTCGTCCATCTTGTAGCCGGGCTTGCCGATGTGCGGGGCGACGGTGAGGCCGCCGGTGCCGGTGTAGAGAATGGTGTAGCCGTCGGGGCGGGCGTTCTTCACCTGCGTGGTGCCGATGGTGGCGCCGCCGCCGGCGACGTTCTCGATCACCAGGCCCTGGCCGAGGATTTTCTGCAGCGCGGGCGCGAGGATGCGTACCTGCTGGTCGGTGCCGCCGGGCGCGTAAGGCACCACCACGCGGATTGGCCGCTCGGGGTAGCCTTGCGCGGCTGCAAGGCAGGGTAGCGCGAGCAGCGGCAGGGCCAGCAGCAGGCGGCGGGTGGTGTTCATGTCGGTCTCCTGTTTGTTGTCGTATGCATCACGGCAGCGTGGGCCGCGGCGAGGGGACTGCCGGATTTTTCCGGTCAGGCGTACTCGGGGCGCGAAGGCGTGAACACGTCCAGGTTGAGTACCGGCTCATCGCCGACCACTTCGCCCCAGTGCTCGGTGTTGGGCGGCACCACCATCAGGCCGCCGGGCCCGAGCACGGTCTGCTCGGTGCCGACGTGAAAGCGGATCCGGCCGGCCATGATGTAGACGATCTGCTCATGCGGGTGCTGGTGCGGCCTGGGCTCGTGGCCGGGCATCAGGCGGTGCAGGGCGAGGGTGGCGCCGCCGCCGGAGAAGGCCTTGCGTTCGACGCCCTCGCGGACCTTTTGCCACTCGATCTTGCTCCAGTCGATTTGATGCAGGTTCATATGAGTCTCCTTGCTTGGAAAACAGGAGGAAATACTGATTAAGTGGGCTACGCCCCTTAACAACCCCCGACATCAGAGAGAAGCGCGCCGCGCATCTTCCTGTGTTCGGGACTTGTTCAGTGTTTCCAGGATTATCTTGCCTTGCCGAACAGCCCGCCGGGCCGCAGCAGCAGGAACAGCAGCAGCACCGAGAGCGCCGCCACATTCTTGTAGCCAGCACCGAAGGCGACGATGGCCGCCGCCTGCGCGATGCCGAGCATGATACCGCCCACGAAGGCGCCCCCGGCGCTGCCGAAGCCGCCCAGGATGGCGGCGATGAAGCCGCTGATGGCGAAGGGCACGCCGACGTTGAAGGCGGTGTATTGGGTGGGGGTGATGAGGATGCCGGCGATCGCGCCCAGGGCGGCGGAGAGCGCGAACGAGATGCCGAGCATGCGCGCCACCGGGATGCCCTGCAGCGCGGCCGCCTCGCGGTTGATGGCGCAGGCGCGCATCGCGCGGCCGGTACGGGTGCGGGCGAAGAACAGCGCCAGGCCGCCGACCAGCAGCAGCGAGACACCGGCGATCAGCAGCAACTGGTAGCTCACCGCCACCCCGCCGAGCCGGATCGGCGGCGCGTCGATGAAGACCGGCAGGGTCTTGGGCTGGTCGCCCGCGGCAAGCAGGGTGGCGCGCTCGATCACGATCTGCGCCGCCAGGGTGGCGAGGATCATCACGAACATGGTGGCGTTGCGGCGCCACAAGGGCCGCACCACCAGCAGCTGCAGGGCCACGCCGCTGGCGGCGACGCAGGCGATCGCCAGCAGGGCGGCGACCGGCAGCGGCAGGCCGGCGCGGGTGTACAGGGCGTGGGTGACCATGCCGCCCAGCATCACGAACGCTCCTTGAGCGAAGTTGACGATGCCGCTGCCGTTGTAGATCACGCAAAAGCCGATGCCGATCAGGCCGTAGATGCAGCCGATGCCGATGCCCGAGACCAGGGTCTGCAGCAGGAAGGTGAGATCAAGCATGCTCGACCCCGCCCAGGTAGGCTTCCAGCACGGCGGGGTGGCTCTGCACCTGCGTGGCGTCGCCTTCGGCGATCTTGCGGCCGAAGTCCAGCACCACGATGTGGCGGGCGATGCGCATCACCAGGTTCATGTCGTGCTCGATCAGCAGCACGGTGATGCCACGTTCGACGATCTGCCCGATCACCTGCGCCAGGTGGTCGGTCTCCACCGCGTTCAGGCCGGCGGCCGGCTCGTCGAGCAACAGCAGCCTGGGTTGCGCGGCCATCGCGCGGGCCAGCTCGAGCAGGCGCTGCTGGCCGTAGCTCAGCGCCGTGGAGGCAAGATGCTCGCGGCCCTGCAGGCCGACGAAGGCGAGCAGGTCGCGGGCAATCGCGCTGGCCTCATCGAGCTCGCGCCTGGCCTTCGGGGTGCGCGCCAGCGCGGCCCAGACGCCGCCGCTGCCGCGCAGGTGCGCGCCGGCCTCGACGTTTTCCAGCACGGTCATGTCGGGGAACAGCTGCACCAACTGGAAGGTACGCACCAGGCCGCGCGCGGCGATCTTGTGCGGGGCCAGGCCGGTGATGTCCTGGCCCTGGAAACTGATCCGGCCGCTGGTGGGCGGGAAGAAGCCCGACAGCAGGTTGAACATGGTCGTCTTGCCGGCGCCGTTCGGGCCGATGATGGCGCTGATCTGCCCGGCGGCGATCTCGAAGCTTACATCGTCGACCGCCGCCAGGCCGCCAAAATGCTTGCTCGCATGGTCTACCTTGAGCAGGCTCATGCCTGGTCCTCCTCACGCTTGCCGGAGAACTTGTTCGGGAAAAATCGACCCAGCGACGACAGGCCCTTGGGCGCGTAAATCAGCAGCGCGATCAGGGCCGCGCCGTAGGCCAGGTCCTGGTATTCCTTGAAGCCGCGGAAGGTCTCGGGCAGCAGGCTGATGATGAAGGCGCCCACCAGCGGGCCGAACACCGTGCCGATGCCGCCGACGTAGAGCATGGTGAAGCCCAGCACCACCATGTGCAGACCGAACACTTCGGGGCTGACGAAGCTCACGAAGTGCACAAACAGTGAACCGGAAAAGGCGGCGTACAGCGCGGCGATCACGAAAGCGAGCAGCTTGTAGCGCGCCACGTCGATACCCAGGGCCCGCGCCGCGTCTTCGCTGCCGGCGATCGCCGCGAGCGCATGGCCCAGGCGCGAATGCTTGAGGCGGCTGGAGATCCACAGGCACAGGGCCAGGGCGGCGAGCATGGCCGCCAGTTGCGCGCGGTCGTTCGGCAGTTCCCAGCCGAAGGCGCCGAGCGCGGGGATGGCGGAGATGCCGGTGTAGCCCATGGTGATGCTGTCCCACTGCACCGCCACCTCCTGCACGATCAGGCCCAGCGCCAGGGTCGCCATCGCCAGGTAGTGGCCGCGCAGGCGCAGGGTGGGGTAGCCGATGGCGAGAGCCAGCAGGCCGGCGGCGGCGATGCCCACCGGCATGGCGGCGAACACCGGCCACTTGTAGGCGGTGGTCAGTACCGCCGAGGTATAGCCGCCGATGGCGGCAAAGGCGTTCTGGCCGAACGACACCTGGCCGGTGTAGCCCATGAAGAAGTTCAGGCCGGTAACGAAGATCGCATAGATCGCCGCGAAGCCGAGCACGGTGACGAGGTAGCCGCCGCTGATGAATACATAGGCGACGAGCGCCACCCCGATGGCCCAGGGCAGCAGCACGGCGGGGCGCAGCAAGCCGGGGGGCAGCTTGCTACGCCGCGGCAAAGTAGTAGCGGGCAAGGTCATGGGGAGAGGCAATTTGGTCCGGCGTGACTTCGGCGACCACGCGGCCGACCGAGAGCAGGTAGGCCCGCTTGGCCAGCTTCAGGGCAAGGGGCGCGCGTTGTTCGACCAGCAGGATCCCTAAGCCTTCCTGATTCAGGCGGCCCAGGGTTTCAAGAATCTCCGCGGCCAGGCGCGGCGCCAGGCCGAGCGAGGGTTCGTCCAGCAGGAGCAGTTTGGGGCCGGCCATCATGGCGCGGCCGATCGCCAGCATCTGCTGCTCGCCGCCCGACATCGAGCCGGCCAATTGCTTTTGCCGGTGCTGCAGGCGGGGGAACAGGGCGAACACGCGCTCCATGCGCGCCGCGATCTCGCCGCGCGCATGGCCCAGCATGTAGGCGCCCAGGTCGAGGTTCTCGCGCACCGTCATCGGCCCGAAAATGCCGCGGCCTTCGGGCACGAGGATGACGCCGCGCATCGCCACCGCGCGCGCGTCGCCGCGCGGCAGGGGGCGGCCTTCGAAGCGCACTTCGCCCGCGCCATCCGCCAGGCCCATGATGGCGCGCAGCAAGGTGGACTTGCCGGCGCCGTTCGGGCCGAGGACGGCGACGAGTTCGCCGCTGGCCACGGTCAGGTCGGTCGCGTGCAGCGCCTCGACCTTGCCGTAGCGTGCACGCAGGCCCGCCGTGGCGAGCAGGGGAGGGTTGGTCTGCACTGCTTACTTGACGATCTTGACCTTGCCGGCCTGGATGGTCGCCAGGGCAAACGGGTTCTGCGTGATGCCCTGGTGACTGGCGGCCGAGAAGTTGTAGACGCCGGTGGTGCCCTGGAAACCCGTCAGGGTCTCGAAGGTGTCGCGTATTTTCGGCCCCTCGAAGGACTTGGCCTTCTGGATCGCCGCCACGGTCAGCATCACCGCATCCCAGCCGCGGCCGGCCCAGTTGGGGTCGCGGTCGGCGAATTTGGCCTTCCAGGGGTTAAGGAATTCGCCGATGGCCTTTTTCAGCGGCGCGTCGGGCAGCGCATCATAGACCTGCGAAGGCGCGGCAACAAAGAAGAACTTGTCGCCCAGCACATCGGCCACCGGGCGGAACACCGCCAGGTCTTCGATGGAGGTGAGCATCTGCATGTTCAGGCCCAGCTGCTTGATGTTCTTCGCGGCCGTCAAGGTCGTACCGCCCAGGCCGATCTTGAGCACCGCGCCGGCGCCGGCCGCGTTCATCTTGCCGATCTGCACCGACAGGTCGGCATCGTCCTGCTTGTACTGGTCGACGCCGGCCAGGGTCAGGCCGTAGGTCGCGGCCGATTTCTCGGCGACACTCTTCTGCAGGTTGGCGTAGGGGGTCGGGTCATGCAGCACGCCGACCTTGCGGATCTGTGTGTTCTCCTTGAGGTATTCGAAACGCTTTTCCACCTCGAAGCGCGCCGGCGGCAGGGTGCTGAAGGCCCACTTCACGTGCTCTTCGTTGGTCGGCAGGATGGAGCAGAGCATCATCGGAATCTGCGCCTTGGCGACGATGCCCGCGGCGGCCAGGTTGCCGGCGGAGACGCAGCCGGAGAGGAAGATGTCGACCTTGTCCGAGGTCATCATCTTGCGGTAGACGGTGACGGCTTCCTGCGGCTCGGAGCGGTTGTCCTCGACGATCACTTCCAGCTTGCGGCCGTTCACCCCGCCCTTGGCGTTGATCACGTCCACCGCGGTCTTCACCCCGTCGGTCCAGGCGCGGTCCACCGTCGCCGCGTAGCCGGTGAGGCCCGCGGAGATGCCGATCTTGTAGGTCTGCGCGGCCGCCGGCAGGGACAGCATGGTGGCGGCCAGGCCCGCGCCGATCAGGCCGAGCGTGCCGGCCCGCTTGCTCTTGAAGGTGATTGCTTGTTGCATGGATTTTGTCTCCTTTGTCGTTTTTGATGAAGCGCTGGATTAGCCTGCTGCTGCCTTGCCGTACCCGCCGCCGCCCGGGGTCTCCAGCACCACCACATCGTCGGGCGAGAGGGTGATCTTGCGTGCTTCCGATACGTTCTTGTCGTTCACCTTGAAGTGCCCGCCCGCGCCCGGCGCGCCGCCTTCCAGGCCTTCCGGTCCTTCGCCCAGGCGGCTGGGCACGGCGTTGAGCAGCCAGGGGAATCTGGTGCGCATGTGGAACTGGATCACCTGGCCGTCGCCGCCGCGCGTGCGGCCGGCGCCGCCGGAACCCAGGCGCAGCTCCTTGCGGTCGAACACGATCGGCATCGCCGCCTCGAGAATCTCCACCGGCACCGCCGCCACCCCGGTCGGGTAGCAGGTGGCGCTCGGTCCTTCCTTGGTCAGGCGCGCGCCCATGCCGCCGGAGTAGTTGAACATCGAGGAGGTGAAGGCCTGGCCGTTATCGTGCTTGCCCTGGATCTGGATCGTCCATACCGCGCCCGAGCCTTCGGCCAGCACGCGGTCCGGCATGACGTGATACAGCGCCTTGAGGATCGGCATCGGCACATACATGCCGACCACGTGGCGCGCATTCACCGGCACCGGGTATTCGCAATTGACGATCGAGCCTTTCGGCGCGCTCACCTTGATGGGCCCAAGCGAACCATGGTTGTTCGGCAGGTCCGGGTTCAGGCAGCTGCGGATCGCGAAGGTGGAGTAGGCGTGGGTGTAGTTCATCACCACGTTGATGCCGGCGGTGCTGGCGCCCGAGCTGCCGGTGAAGTCGATCAGCACCTCGCCGGCCTTGGTGTCGATGGTCACCGCCGCCTTCAGGGTGATCATCTCGCCGCCGGGCACGTCGAAAGTGCTCTCGCCGTGATAGGTGCCGGGCTTGAGCTTGCGGATTGCGGCACGCGTGGCTTCATCCGAGCGGCGGATGATCTCGTCCGACAGTTCCTCGATGTCCTCCAGCCCGTAGCGCTTGCACATTGCCACCAGGCGCTCGCCGCCGGCCGAGCCGCTGGAGACTTGCGCGGCGAGGTCGCCGAACACGTGGTCGGGGGTGCGCACATTGCGGCGGATGATGTCGTGCAGGGTGGCATTGGGCACGCCTGCCTCGTGGAACTTGAGCGGCGGGATCCACAGGCCCTCTTCGTGGATGTCGCGCGCGCCGGCGCCGATGCCGTAGCCGCCGATGTCGGTGTGGTGGATGGTCGAGCCGACGTAGCCGATCAGCTTCTTGCCATTGAACACCGGCGTAAGCAGGGTGATGTCGAAAAAGTGCCCGGCGGAAAGCCAGGGGTCGTTGGTGATGACCACGTCGCCGTCGACCAGCTTGCCCTCGAACAGCTTGTGCAGGTGGCCGCCGGCCGAGGCCAGCGAATTGATGTGGCCCGGCGTGCCGGTGTTGGCCTGCGCCACCATGCGGCCGCGCGCATCAAACAGGGCGCTGGCCAGGTCGCCGGCCTCGCGCACGATCGGCGAGAAGGCAATGCGCTGCAGCGCCTTGGCCTGCTCACTGACGATGCCGATGATGTTGGACCAGAGGATTTCCAGTTCGATGCCGTCAAGTTTCTTGTTCATTGCACTTGCTCCAGGGTGGCGACGACGCAGCCGTAGGCATCCACGCCGGCCTTCCAGCCCGGCGGGATCACGATGGTGGTTTCGCGTTCTTCGATGATGGCCGGGCCGTCGATGGCCTGGCCGGCGCTCAAGGCGCTGCGGTCGTATACCGACACGGCCTGGTCGTTCTGCCAGAGGTGGACCGGGCGGGTGCGCTTGGCCGCGCCCTTGCTGCCTGATGCGCCCGCGGCCGGGTGGAAGGGCACCAGTGGGCCGCGCACGGTGAGGCGCCAGCTGACGATCTCTACCGGCACGTGGGAGGGGTTGAAGCCGTACTGCGCCTGGTAGGCGCGCTCGAACTCGGCGCGGATCGCCCTGGCATCGCGCGCCTTGCGCGGGTCGACGCTGAAGGTGACGGACACTTCGTTCTGCTGGCCGAAGTAGCGCAGGTCGGCGCCGAATTCCTGCGTCACGTCTTCCGGCTTGCAGCCGGCGTTGGCCAGCGCGGTCGCGCCTTCGTCGGCCATCTCGCGGAACAACTGGTCGGCGCGCGACCAGTCGAGTGCTTCCAGAAGCCCCAAGGCGCTGCGTACCAGGTCCAGGCGCACCGGTGTGACCAGGGTGCCGAAGGCGGAGAGCACGCTGGCCTGCGGCGGGAAGATGACGGAAGTACTCTGGAGCAGCGCGCCGACTTCGCAGGCGTGCACCGGGCCGGCGCCCCCAAAAGCGAACAGCGGCAGGCCGCGATAGTCGACGCCGCGATCGGTGGCATGCGCACGGGTGGCCGCGGCCATCGCTTCGGCGACGATGCGGAAGATGCCGCGGGCGGTCTGGCGCGCATCGGTATTCAGTTGCTTGCCGACCCGGTCCATCGCCGCCATCGAGGCGTCCAGGTCCAGCTTCATGTCGCCGCCGAGGAAGTTGTTGGCATCCAGCAGGCCCAGCACCAGGTCGGCGTCGGTGACGGTGGGGTTCTGGCCGCCGCGCCCGTAGCAGGCCGGGCCGGGCTCGGCGCCCGCGCTCTCCGGGCCGACCTTGAGCAGGCCGAGGTCGTCGACGTGGGCGATCGAGCCGCCGCCGGCGCCGATCTCGATCATGTCGATCGAGGGGATGGTCACGGGCATGCCCGAGCCTTCCTTGAAGCGGTACTTGCGGTCGGCTTCGAACAGGCCGGTGACCAGCGGCTTGCTGTCTTCGATCAGGCAGGCCTTGGCGGTGGTGCCGCCCATGTCGAAGGACATCAGGCGCTCCAGGCCCAGCACTTCGGCGTAGTGGCTGGCGGCCAGCGCGCCGGCGGCCGGGCCGCTTTCGATCATGCGCACCGGGTTGCGGCCCGCGACCTCGACGCCGATGATGCCGCCGGAGGAGAGCATGATCAGCGGCTGGTTCGGGAACTGCTCGACCTTCAGCCGCTCGGCCAGCGCCCGCAGGTAGGGCAGGGAGATCGGCACCGTGTAGGCGTTGATGGCGGTGGTGGAGGCGCGCGGGTATTCGCGGATCTGCGGGGCCACTTCAGAGGAGAGCGAGACGAACAGCTCGGGCAGCTTCTCGCGCAGCACGGCGGCGACCGCGCGCTCGTTGGCGGCATTGCTGTAGCTGTTGAGCAGGCAGATGGCGACGGACTTGACGCCGGCCTGTTTCATTTCGGCGGCAATCGCTTCGACGGCGGCCTTGTCGGGCGCGGTGAGCACGGTGCCATCGGCCAGCGTGCGCTCGGGCACGCCATAGGTCAGTTCGCGCGGGACGAGCGGCGGCTGGAACTCGATCTGCGGGTCGTACATCTCGTAGCGGTGTTCGTTGCGGATCGACAGCACGTCGCGGAAGCCCTCGGTCACCAGCATCGCGGTGACTTCGCCCTTGCGCTCGATCAGCGCGTTGGTCACCACGGTGGTGGCATGCACCACGACGCCGTTGATGTCCTCGGGCTTCAGGCCGCCTTTCTTCAGCACCGAATAGACGCCGTTGAAAAAGCCGTTCAGAAGTTGCTTGGGGGTGGTCAGGGTCTTGTCGACCACCAGGCGGCCATCGGAGCCGCGCAGCACGATGTCGGTGAAGGTGCCGCCGATGTCGACGGCAAGGGAATAAACAGGTTTCATGGCTTTCCTAGCGGCCTGGATGGCCGAGGGTTCTGGAGATGCGCTGCGCGGCTTCCTGCACCAACGCGAGCTGCTGGGGTTTCGGTTTGGCGCCAATGTATTGGGTGGAGCCGACGATGGCGAGCGCGCCGGCATAGGCGCCGCGATGATCAAAGACCGGTGCGGCCAGGGCGTTGACGCCGAACAGCACCTCATTGGCGGCGGTGGCCCAGCCCTGCTTCCTGATCTGCGCAATCTGCTTTTGCAACTGCGCGGGGTCGGTGACGGTGTCGGGGCTGAAGGCGGTGAGCGGCCCCTTGAGGCAACGCTCCAGCACGCTGGCCGGGCCGAAGGCCAGGGCGATCTTGCCGTGCGAGCTGCAGTGCAGGCCCATTTGCGTGCCGCGCCGCACGCCGAACTCGACCACCGTGCGGCCCTGCACCAGTTCCAGCACGATCACCTGGCTCTCGGTGAGGGTGGTGATGGTGACGGCCTGGCCGGTCTCGTCGCGCAGGCGGTTCATCTCGCCGCGCGCGGCGCCGAGAATGTCGAAGCGCTCGCGCAGCAACTCACCGAGCTGAAACAGGCGGATGCTGGCTTCGTAGCGCTGTGTCATCGGGTCCTGGCGCACGAACTGGCGGTTCGCCAGGGTGCGCAGGTGGCGAAAGATGGTGGCCTTGGAGGTGGCGAAGTGCTGCGCGATCTCGGTCACGCCGCGCTGCCCGGGCTGCTCGGCCAGGTACTCGAGCAGCCGCAAGGTCAGGTCGGCGGTCTCCTTGGTGCCGCGCGAGGCGGGCTTGCTGGCCACGCCGAGGGCGGTGCCCATTGCGCTCGCGCGCTTTGCCCGGACCTGCCCGCTTGCTGCGTTTGCCATTTGTCTCCGAGTCCGGCGCCACCGGACCGGAAGCCTGGCGTGCCTGGTTGATTTCGCTGTTTCATTTAACGAAACATTGTTTCAGTTAACGTACCACCGAAAAAAATCAGCGTCAACCTTGCGCGGCAACATGCCAATTAGCTAAGCGCCGGAAGGTTGTTGACGCGGCGCGGCAGCCGGGTCTATATTGTGCGAATAGCAATCTATATGTGCGTATTACGCACATATGATTTTTAGAAACGCATTTCAAGAAGCACGCGGAGAAGTCATGAAAGCGATCGTCCTCGAGGGTTTCGGCGGCCCGGAAAACCTGCATCTGCGCGAACTGGCGACGCCCCAGCCCGGGCCGGAGGAGGTGCTGGTCGCGGTGCGCGCCGGCGGCATCTGCCATCATGACGTGATGCATCGCGCCGGCAAGCTGCCGGGCGCCAAGACCAATGTGGTGCTCGGGCACGAGACCGCCGGCGAGATCGTCGCCGTCGGCGCGGCGGTGCGCTGGCGCAAGGCGGGGGACCGCGTGATCGTGTACCAGCGCCGCTTCTGCGGCAGCTGCCGCAACTGCCTGCGCGGCCGGCACGACCTGTGCCGCGCCATCGGCCTGCCCGCCGTGGATACCGAGGGCGGCTACGCGGAATATGTGAGCGCCCCGGCCTCGTCCACCCACCTGATTCCCGATGGCATCGACTGGACTGCCGCCGCCCTGGCCTCCTGCCCGATCGGCACCGGTATCCGCGCCTTGCGCGGTGTGGCCGGCGTCAGCCCCGGCGATACCGTGCTCATTACCGGCGCAAGCGGCGGCCTGGGCGTGCACCAGATCCAGCTGGTGCGCGCCTTTGGCGGGCGCTCGATCGCGGTGACCACTTCCGCCGCCAAGGCGGAGCGCCTGCGCGAGCTGGGGGCCGATGAAGTGGTGGTGGCGCCGAAGCTGGACTACGCCGCCGAAGTCTGGCGCCTGACCGAAAAGCAGGGCGTGGACATCGCGATGGAAAACGTCGGCGCCACGCTTGCCGAGACCCTGCGCTGCATGGGGCAGGGCGGCACGGTGGTGGTGCTGGGCAACATCGGCGCGGCCACCGTGCAGACCACGCCGGGCCTCCTGATCGGCCGGCGCATCAGGATCGCCGGCTCGGGCAGTTGTACCTTCGAGGACCTGCGCCAGTCCTTCGCCTTCCTCGCCTCGGGCGCGGTCAAGCCGGTGATTGCCGAACACATCCATTTCTCGGAAGCCGCGAAAGGCCACGCCTTGCTGGACGAGAAGGCTGTCGCGGGCCGTGTCGTGATGAGCGGCTGGTAGGGCGGGCGCATGAACGTCGCTTCGTTGTTCGAGAAGTGCGCGCGGCGTTTCGGCGCGGTACCGGCCTTGCGCGATCTGGAAACGGGCGAGGCGCTCGATTTCGCCGCGCTGCAGCTCGCACTGGGCCGGGTCGCGCTGCAACTGGATGCGCTGGGCATCGGCGCAGGTGAACGGGTGGCGCTGCTCGGCAGTACAGAGGCGGCGCACCTGGTTTGCGATTACGGTGTGATGGCGGCAGGGCGGGTACGCGTTCCGCTGGACCCGAGCCTGAGCGTGGCCGAGCAGGTGGCGCAGATTCGCGATGCCGAAGCGCGCACACTGGTCTTCACGCCGGCCTTCGCGCCGCGCGCGGCGGAGCTGGCGCGGCAGGTCGAAGGATTGCGAACCGTCGCCGCGGCGCAGATGCGCAAGGCAGACGGTGAACCGTCGGCAAGCCGTGAATTTCCGGCAGGTGACTCCCCGGCCTCGCTCAGCTACACGGGTGGCACCACCGGCGGGCCGAAGGCGGTGATGGTGACGCACGGCAGCCTCACAGCTGCCGTGCAGAACATTGTCGGCGCGCGCGGCATGGGGCCGGGGGACGTGATGCTCAACATGCGCCCGGCCTGGCCGATCGCCGCCATCGTGCTGCTGGCGCACCTGGCGGCGGGCGGTACGGTATTGATGGCAGGCAGGTTCGAGCCTGCATCCTTCCTTGAACTGCTGCACGAGCACCGCGTCGCGGCCACCTCATTGGTGCCCACGCACCTGGCCCGCCTGATGAGCGAAACCGACCCGCGCGATTTCGATCTTTCTTCCCTGCGCGCGATGGACATCGGTGCTGCTGCCGTGCCGCCGGAATTGTTCGCCAAGGTGCTCGATGCATTCGGCTCGCGGGTGGGCATCCTGTACGGCCTCACCGAGGCGCCCTGGACCTGCTACCAGCCGCCATCCGTTTTCGGCGGCAGCCCGGAGGCGCGAGCCATGCGCATGCGCAGCGTGGGCCGCCCGCTGTTCGGCGCGGAAGTCGTGATCCGCTCGCCGGACGGCACGCCCCTTGCAATGGGGGAAGAGGGTGAAGTCACCATCCGTGGCGCGCACGTCACGCCGGGTTACTGGCGCAAGCCGGAGGCTGATGCCGCGGCGTTTCGCGATGGCTGGTTTCGTACCGGCGACCTGGGGGCGATGGATGTCGAAGGCTGCCTGTCGATCACCGGCCGCATCAAGGAACTGATCCGCAGCGGGGGCAAGAGCATCGTGCCGGCGGAGGTGGAGGCGGTGTTGCGCGAGCATCCGGCGGTTGCCGATGCCGCGGTGCTGGGGTTGCCGGATGCGGAGTGGGGCGAGAGCGTGGCCGCTGCCGTGGTGCTGCGAGCTGGCGAAGGATTCGCGGGCGGCGTCGTGCCGGACGAGCCGCAATTGATCGAGTGGTGCCGCCTGCGCCTTTCCAGTTTCAAGAAACCCAAGCGAGTGTTTTTCCTCGCGGAGATACCACGCTCGCATTACGGCAAGGTGCAGCGCGCGCCCTTGCTCAAGCTGATCGAGCCGAACATGTAGTGGTACCGATTTTATGATTGCCGATTTTTGATTGCTTCTGGAGCCTCAAATGAAAGCTGCTTCCGCATTCAAGCTTGCCATGCTGTTCGGTCTGGCGATGGCCTCCGTCTGTGCCGCGGCGCAGACCTATCCCTCAAAGCAGATTCACCTCATCGTGGCCTATACGCCCGGCGGCGCGGTCGACGCGGTGGCGCGCAAGCTGGCCACTTCCCTGGGGGATGCATTGGGGCAGCAAGTGGTGGTGGAAAATCGTCCCGGTGCCTCCGGCAACATCGGCAGCGACTATGTGGTCAAGGCAGCGGCGGACGGCTACACCTTGCTGTTCGCGCCCTCCACGCTGGTCGCCAACCCGCTGGTGATGAAAAGCAAGCCGCCTTTCGACGTCAATCGCGACCTGACGGCGATCACCATGGTGGCCTCCGGTCCGCTGCTGATGGTGGTCAACCCGGCAGGGCCCGGCAGCGTGCGCGACTTTGTCGCCAAGGCCAAGGCGACACCGGAGAAATTCAACTTCGGTACCGGCGGCTTCGGGGCGGCGGGGCACCTCTCGGCCGAATACTTCAAGCTGCGCGCCGGCATCACCGGCGTGCCCGTGGTGCTCTACAAGGGCACCGCCCCGGCGCTTACCGACATCATGGGCGGCCAGTTGAGCGCGATGATGGAACCGACCTTGAGCGCGATGAACTTCGTGCGCTCCGGCAAGCTGCGCGCACTGGCGATCACCGGTGCGAAACGCGACCCGCTGTTTCCCGAGGTGCCGACATTCTCCGAGGCCGGGTTTTCCGAGATGGAGTTCCTGACCTGGTACGGTGTGTGGGGCCCGGCGAAGCTGCCCGCCGAGATCACCCGCAAGATCGCCGACACCAGCAAGGCGGTGCTGGGCTCGGCTGATTTCCGCGCCTGGCTCGCCGAGCGCGGCTACGAAGGTTCGCCGATCTCGGGGTCGGCCTTTACCTCCTACCTGGAAACCGAGACGCAGCGCTATGCGCGCATCGTCAAGGAAGGAAACATCCAGCCTGAATAAGGTTTGGATTGACAACAAGACTGGAGACAAGCAATGGGTATTGAATTCAAGATGCTGGATCAGGGCATCGGCCATGTCCTGATCAACCGGCCTGAGCGCATGAACGCGCTCGACATTCCGGCCAAGCGCGAGCTCGGCCGCATTTGGGGCGCGGCGGCGGCCGACCCGGCCTGCAAGGTGCTGGTGCTGTCGGGCGCGGGCGAAAAGGCGTTCTGCGCCGGTTCCGACATCAAGGAAATGCAGGAGACCGGCGGCATGGTCGATACCGCGACCTTGATGAACGCGATTCCCGGCATTGGCATCACGCTGGAAAAGCCGGTGATCGCGGCGCTGCACGGCTACACCGTGGGCATGGGCCTGACCCTGGCGATCCATTGCGACTTTCGCGTCGCGGCCAGCAATGCGCGGTTTGCCTTTCCGGAAGCCAGGCACGGCATGCTGTCCGGCGTGAGCGCGGTGACCCTGCCGGGGATCGTCGGCGAAGCGGCCGCGCTGGACATCATGCTTTCCGGCCGCAAGCTGGAGGCGCGGGAGGCCGAAAAAATCGGCCTGGTGCATCGCCTGGCCGATGGCGACACTTCGCAGGCCGCATTCGCGGCCGCGCTTGAACTGGCGCATGCCCTGCGCGCCAATTCTTCCCTGGCGATGCAACTGACCAAGCGCCTGGTGCTGGCGGACCGCCGGCGCAAGGTGCTGGCGCATGCGGCGCTGATCGATGAAGCGCGCATCGCGGTGACCGGCTCGACGGAGTTTGCCGACGTGGTCAACCGCAACGAAGGCGCGGGGAGAATGTGAGCGGCGCGGCGAAAGGCGTGCAGCGCGGCGCGGCTTCCAGGGCGGGGCGGCAGGTCGATGCAGCGGACGCCTCCGGCGACATCGCGCGCGGCACGACGATCCAGTCGGTGGACCGCGCCGCCGCTGTTCTGAAGGTGCTGGCCGGCAATCCGGGCGCCATGTCGGCGATCGACGTGGCGTCCGCGGCCGGGCTGGACCGCACCACCGTGCATCGCATCATGCGCACCCTGATTGCCGCCGACCTGGTGGAGGCGCGCGGCGCCAGCTATCGCGTCGGCCCGGCCTGCCTGGGGCTGGGCGCGGCGCGGCTCAATGCACTGAATCTGCGCGAAGCTGCCGTGCCCTACGCGGTCGATTTCCAGCAAGCTGTCGTCAAGGACCGGCCGGTGGTCGTCTCGCTTTCCTCCTATGCGGGCGATGAGGTGGTGATCGTCGACCGCATCTGGACCGCGGCCGTGCCGCTCAACATCATCATGGGCATCGGCTGGCGCTTTCCGATCGACCAGACGGTCAGCGGGCGGGCCATGCTCTCGACCATGAGCGAGGCGGAAGTCGAGCGCATCCTCGGTGCCGCGCGGCGCGACAAGCTGGCCGGCCGGCTGCGCGCGGTGCGCAAGCGCGAGGGCCTTGAATGGGGCATGGGCGAATTCCACGCCGGTGTGGGAACGCTGGCTTGCCCGCTGCTGGGGCCCGAAGGCGTGGCGGTGGGGGCGATGGTGGTGGCCGGCCTCGGGATGGAGGATGAACTCTCCGAGACCTCTGACTTCGCGCAGTATCTGCGGCGCTCCGCGCAGACGGTTTCGCGGCTGCTGGCGGCGGCGCGCTGGAATTGAGTCATGCATGGGCTACGTGAGGGGCTCACGAGGCCCATGCGAATATGTCAGGGAATCCTTTGCACCGGCACTCCAATAGTGCTATAATTTAATTCTTCAGACGCGGGGTGGAGCAGTCTGGCAGCTCGTCGGGCTCATAACCCGAAGGTCACAGGTTCAAATCCTGTCCCCGCAACCAAATTGTCGCTAAGGGATCAACGATTATTCGTTGGTCCCTTTTGCTTTTTCGGTTGGAGTTTTTGGGGCCGCCTTCCGGTCGCTCCCGCGTTCCTTGGGAACGCCCGGCACGTTTACGGCTCGCTTGCCTCGCCGGTATCTCCGCTGGGCGTATCGAGCAGGTGCCATAGCAGCGCGTCGAGTTTTTCCGGATCAACCGGCTTGTGCAGCACCTGGCAGCCGGCGGCGCGTGCTTCCCGCAGCACTTCAGGCTGCATGTCGCCGGTGAGCAGGATGACGGGAATCGCGCTGCGCAGTTCGGCGCGGATCGCCTGGGCGGCCGCGATGCCGGTTTGGCCTTCGCCAAGGCGATAGTCGACCAGCATGGCCTGCGGCAGCTGGGCACGGCCTTGCAGGATGGCCAGCGCCCTTTGCACATTGGCCGCGAGCAGTGGTTCGTATCCCAATTGCTGCAGGAACAGGCCGGTGCTTTGCAGTACGGTGGGGTCGTCGTCCAGCACCAGGATGGCGGCGGCGTGCGAGGCGACCGCTGTCGGCGCGGGAGCGGGAAGGGAGGGCGCCGCCGTCAGGCTCACGCCGACCTCGAACACCGAGCCCTTGCCGTAACGCGAGTGCACGGTGACCGGGTGGCCGAGCAGGTTGGAGAGCCGCTCCACGATCGCCAGGCCCAGGCCCAGGCCGAGGGCGCGGTCGCGCGCCGGGTTGTTGATCTGGTAGTACTCCTCGAAGATGCGGTCCATTTCCGCGGCCGGAATGCCGGTGCCGGTGTCCCATACCTGGATGAGCACCTGCTCGCCGCGCAGCCGGCAGCCGATCAGGATGCCGCCGCTGCGCGTATGGTTGGCGGCGTTGCTCAGCAGGTTGCGCAGGATCGCCATCAGCTGGGCCGGGTCCGTCATTACCGCGACCTGCGGCAGGGCGCGCCGGCGCAATGGCCGGACCCGGAAGCGCAGCCCCTTGATCTCGATCTGGGTGCGGAATTCCTGCTCCAGCCGGTCGAGCAGCTCGGTCAGCGGCACCGCCTGCATATTCGGCGTGATCGCGCCCGCATCCAGCTTGGACAGGTCGAGCAGGCTGTCGAGCAATTCCTTGAGCGCGAAGATCGACGCTTCCATCGGGCTGATGATGGCCGTGCTGGCAGGGTCGGCATGGCGGCGCTTGAGCACGGAAGTAAGCAGCAGCAGGGATTGCAGGGGCTGGCGCAGGTCGTGGCTGACGGCGGCGAGAAAGCGGCTCTTCGAGGCATTGGCGGCCTGCGCCGTTTGCGTGGCGGCGGTCAGCATGGCGTCGCGCTCGATGAGCTTTTGCGCCGACAGCAGCGCGCGCGAGCGGCCGCGCATGAAAAACCAGGTGAAGAAGGAGAGCAGCACCGCCGCGCCGATGCCGGCGTTGGCGATCAGGCGGGTCTTGCCGATCACCAGCGGCGAGACCAGATCCGGCAGGGAGCGCACGGTGATGGTCCAGGTGTAGCCGCCGATTTCGATGCTGCGCGCGTCGTTGAGCAGGCGCACCGCGGATTCGCCGCCGACCCGGTCGCGGTCGGAATCGAACAGGTCGCCGCTTTCCGGCACGGTGGTGTCGTCGACCACCTCGACCGCCACTTCGGCCCCGCGCGGCCCGATCAGGCTTTCGGTCAGGGTGTCGAGATCGAAGGTGGCGTAGATCCAGCCGGCCAGGTTGGCGCGGCGGCCTTCGGCATCCAGGATCAGCGCGCCCCTGCGGTACACCGGCAGGTACATGCGCATGCCGGTCTGCTCGCCTTCCGCGTCTTCGCCCAGCAGCTTGACCTTGTTGGAAATGGCCACCTTGCCGGTGTCGCGCGATAGCTGCATGGCGTCGCGGCGCACCACGTCGGCGAAGTTGTCGTGGCCCATCGCCCGGTGGCCGCTGCCGGACAGGGACTCGATGAACACGACCGGGCAGTGCGGCCCGGCGTTGCCGGCGGCGCCCGCCGGCCGGCCCGGCTCGTAGCGGCAAAAGCCGACTTCCTGGATGCCCGGATAGTTGGACTTGAGCTGCAGGTTGCCGACAAAGCCGTGAAACTCATCTTCTCCAACTTTGACCGACGCCTGGAACAATCCGTCGACGGCGTGCAGCACCTGCTCATAGGAACGCATGCGCTGCTCAATGCGCACGATCGCTTCACGGGTGCGGAATTCGAAGTTGACCCGGGTTTCGCGCTCGATGCTGCGCCATTCCTGCTGCCAAAGCTCGTGGGTGATACCCAGCGTGGCGGCCAGCACCAGCAGCGGAATCAGGTAGCCGAGCAGCCCCCAGCTGCGAAAACGCGGGCGCATCATGGCCGGTCCGGTTGGGGCATTCATTCGGCTTGCATGCGCATCTTGGCGTCAGCGCTGGAACGGCCGCAGGATGGCGGTGGCTTCAAGCTGGGCATCGTGCAGCGCCTGCGCCGGCGTCTTGGCGCCGGTCAGGGCGTCGCGCAGGCCCCGGTTCAATGCCTGGGTGACGCGCTGGTTGCGATGGGTGGAGAGTTCCGCGGCGGAGCTGGCAAGCTGCTCGCGCGCCACCGCGCCGGCGGGGAATTCGGCCAGGTGCTTTTTCATCTCGGGCGTGGCCCAGGCATCTTCGCGCACCGCGATGTAGCCGGTGGCGATGCTCCACTGCGCGGCGCGGGCCGGCGCCGTCACCCACTGGATGAATTCGAGGGCGGCGCGCTGCTGCTGGGCCGGCGCGCCCCGGAAGATATAGAAATTGCCCCCGCCGGTGGGCGAGCCGCGCCCGGCGCCGCCGGGCAGCATGGCGACGCCGAAATCGAACTTGGCCTTGTCGCGCATGGCGCCCAGGTTGCCGCTGGTCATCCAGGCCATCGCGGTCTTGCCGTCGAGAAAGTCCTGCGGTGTCGCGCCCCACTCGACGATGCCGGGCGGATGCACCTTGAATTTGACCGACAGGTCGACCCAGAATTGCAGCGCCTCGACCGCGCCCGGATCATCAAAACGGGTGATCGTGCCGGCGGGATTGGTCAGGGCGATGCCGCTGCCGATGGTCAGGCCCTGGAACATCCAGTAGGAGAACGTCGAGGAAGGCAACTGGATGCCCCATTGCACGGTGCGCCCGCGCGTATCGGTACGGGTCAGCTTCTGCGCATAGGCGAGCATTTGCCGCCGGTCGACCGGCGGGCGTTCCGGGTCGAGGCCAGCTTCCTTGAACAGCGCCTTGTTCCAGTAGAGCAGGATGGTGGAGCGCTGGAACGGGATGCCCCAGGTGCGCCCCCCCGCCAGGCTGTTGGTCATGAAGGCCGGATCGAAACTGCGCAGCCAGCGCGCATCCTCCGGCCTGGTGACCAGGTCATCAAACGGCACGATGGCTTCGCTGTCGATCAGCGAATGCATGTCGGTGGAAAGGAGCACTGCCGCCGCGGGGGGGACGCCGCTCTTGTGCGCGGTGATCGCCTTGGCGACCGATTCCTTGTAGGTGCCGGAGTACACCGGCCTGACGCGGATGCCGGGATGTTCCTTTTCGAACTGCGCGGCAAAACCGTCGATGATTTTGGTGACCGGCCCGCCGACCGCCACCGGGTAGTAGAAGGAAATCTCGAGCGGCTCGGCCCGTGCCTGTGCCATGCCGATGCCGGGGATGCAGAGCGTGGCGATCGCGGCCAGGCACCATGCGCCGATCCGCATGGAGATGGACAGGGGCTGCCTTCCGGCCGGCTTGAGGCGCTTTCCGTGCGCGCTTGATGCGGCTTGCAATCCAGTCCTCAAGAAAATTTTATGCACTGTTGCGTGGCGGCCCCGCGTTCCCGCCGGCGCGGTTGTACGCACAGCTTGACCGGGCAGATGATAATCATTGTAAAGAGCAAATATGACGGCGATGCGCGGTTTCCGGGGCGCGGGCGCGGGGAAGGCCACGGGTGTAACAATAGTTAACAGTTGTGCGCCGTCCGGACGGCGGCAGGCGGAGGGCAGGGTGATCCGCCGGAGCATTGAGGGCGGGTCCGGGGCAGGACGGTGCGCGCATATTATGATGCCGGCTCGGAAGCCCGGGCAGGCGCCGCGTCGCGGGCCTTGCCTTCAAGAGAGAATGTCATGAGCGAGATGAGCAAAGAGAAGGGCGGCGCGCAGCCGCTCAAGTACCAGTCCGGCTTCGGCAACGAGCACGCCAGCGAGGCGGTGCCCGGCGCATTGCCGGCGAACCAGAATTCACCGCAACGCGCCCCGCTGGGCCTGTATGCCGAGCAGATCAGCGGTACGCCGTTCACCGCGCCGCGCGCGCACAACCAGCGCACCTGGTTCTACCGCATGCGGCCCTCGGCAATGCAAAAGCCGTTCAGGCGCATCGACAATGGCCTCTGGCGTGCCGCCCCGATGCTTGAGGCCGAGCCGACACCGAACCGCCTGCGCTGGGACCCGCTGCCGATGCCGGACGCCCCCGCCGATTTCATCGACGGCATGGCCACCATGGGCGGCGGTGGGGATGTGACAGCCGGCAGCGGCTTCGCGGTGCACATCTACCGCGCCAACCGTTCGATGCTGGATCGCTATTTCTACAATGCCGACGGCGAACTGTTGGTGGTGCCGCAACTGGGCCGGCTGGATCTCTTCACCGAGATGGGCCGGATGGAAGTGGCGCCGGGCGAGATCGTGGTGCTGCCGCGCGGTGTCAAATTCCGCGTCGACCTGCCGGATGGGCAGGCGCGCGGCTACATCTGCGAAAACTACGGCGCGCTCCTGCGCCTGCCCGAGCTGGGGCCGATCGGCGCCAACGGCCTGGCCAACCCGCGCGATTTTCTCGCGCCCGTCGCCGCGTACGAAGACGTCGAGCGTCGCGTGCAGGTGGTCGCCAAGTTCCAGGGCAACCTGTGGGCGGTGGAAAGCGATCATTCGCCGCTGGACGTGGTCGCCTGGCACGGCAACTACGCGCCCTACAAGTACGACATGGCGAACTTCATGGTGATCAACACCGTCAGTTTCGATCATGCGGACCCGTCGATCTTCACCGTGCTGACCAGCCCCACCGACACCGCCGGCACCGCCAATCTCGACTTCGTCATCTTCCCGCCGCGCTGGGTGGTGGCCGAGCGTACCTTCCGCCCGCCCTGGTTCCACCGCAACTATATGAACGAATTCATGGGCCTGGTGCGCGGCCAGTACGACGCCAAGGCCGAGGGCTTCGTGCCGGGCGGCGCCTCCTTGCACAATTGCATGAGCGCGCATGGGCCGGACGCCACCTCCTTCGAGCGCGCCAGCGGCGCCGAGCTGAGACCGCATTACATCGCCGACACCCTGGCTTTCATGTTCGAGACCTGCATGGTGTGCCGGCCCACCCGCTTCGCACTGGAGACGCCGGCGCTGCAGGACGATTACGACGCCTGCTGGGACGGCTTCGCCAGGCACTTCAAGCCTTAACAGGTTGTTGAAAAAGGGGGCAAGCCCCCTTCGGAATCCCCCGATAGTGGAGGCTGTTGCCACGAACCTGCAATGCATCAATCAACATTCTTCAGAGACTTTAATCGAATTTCAACAGCCTGCTAAAGGATTATCAGGAGAACACCATGTTTGTGGAAATGCGCACCTATACCCTGCACCCCGGCAAGATCGGCACCTACCTGAGCCTGTACGAGAACGAAGGCATGGCGATCCAGAAGCCCATTCTCGGGCGCATGGTCGGCTATTACTCGACCGAGATCGGCACGCTGAACCAGATCGTCCACATGTGGGCCTACGAAGACCTGAAGGAGCGCTCCGAGAAGCGCGCCAGGCTGCAGGCCGACCCGCGCTGGCAGGAGTATGTGAAGAAGACCGGGCCGCTCCTGATCGCCCAGGAGAGCAAGATCCTCAACCCCGCGCCTTTCATGGCCGTCAAGATCCAGGACTAAGAGCCAATGCGTATCGCGGTGATGGGAGCCGGCGCGGTCGGCGGATATTTCGGCGCGCTGCTGGCGCAGGCGGGGCATGAGGTGGCGTTCATCGCGCGCGGCGAGCACATGCGCGCGATGCGCGAGCGCGGCCTGGCGCTGGAAGGTCCGCGCGGGCGCATGGAAGTGAGAAACATCGAGGTCACCGGCGATCCGGCCAGCCTGGCGCCGTGCGACGTCACGCTGCTGTGCGTGAAGGCCTATGACATCGAGACCGCCTGCGAGGCGATCCGCCCGCTGGTGGCGCGCGGCGGCTTCGTCATCTCGCTGCAGAACGGCATCGACGGCCAGGACCGCGCCAATGCCGTGCTGGGCGAGGACCGGGCGCTGGGCGGCCTGGCGTTTGTCTCCGGCGTGATCGACGGGCCGGGGGTGATCCGCTATACCTCGGCGATGTCCTCGCTGCGTTTCGGCGAGGCCGATGGCGGCGAAAGCGCGCGCACGGTGGCGTTTCGCGATGCCTGCGCGCAAGCCGGCTTCACCGCCGAAGTCATGCCTGACATCCGCGCGGCGCAGTGGCAGAAGTTCGTGGGCCTGGCGACCAACGCCGCGCTGACTTCGCTGATCCGCCTGCCGGCCGGCAACATCTACCACGATGCGGGCCTGACCGATCTGGCGCGCCGCGCCTTCGCGGAAGTCGAAGCGGTGGCGCGCGCCCAGGGTATCGCCATGCCCGACGACATCGTCGAACGATCGCTCAAGCTGCACCAGGGCTTTCCGCCCACCATGTACGCCTCGATGTACCACGACCACGCGCGCGGCCGGCGCACCGAGCTGGAAAGCCTGTCGGGCACCATCGTGCGCCGGGGCAGGCAATACGGCGTGCCGACGCCGGTGCACGAGATGGCCTACCTGTGCCTGAAGCCTTATGTGAACGGTGCGCCGGCGATTGGCGCAACGGCGGGCGCGGCGGCCTGAGCACGCGCCCCGCGTGTCCGCCAAACCCGGGCACGGTACGGCGCCCGGGTTTGGTATATAATGCTTGCCAATCCCTATCCGCATCTCGCCGCACTCGTCGTCGCCGCGCCCGCCAAAAACGCGCCGGTTGGACCACAGCCCGGCAGAGCAACGGAACTGAAGTCGAAGAGCAGGTCAGGCCAGCAGCAACGCCTCTTGGGCCAACCTGGATTTCGCCAGCCACTCAGAATAAGTTCAAGACAGGCGCGCCGCTTTACGGCGGCTCATGCGCATTCATAGTTTGTCGTCCTTCCCTCTTGCCGAGTGAATACATCCGAAGCCAAGGGCATAATTGAAGCCGCGTTGCTGACGACCCAGACGCCGCTGCCCCTCTCAGAGTTACGCAAGCTGTTCGAAGACCAGGTCGGTGCGGATACCCTGCGCGCCCTGCTGGAAGAGTTGCGCGCCGAATGGGCGAACCGCTCGGTCGAACTGGTCGCCCTGTCGTCGGGCTGGCGGTTCCAGACGCGCCCCGAATACGGGGAGTATCTGGCACGCCTGAATCCGGAGAAGGCGCCGCGCTATTCGCGCGCCGTCCTGGAGACGCTGGCGATCATTGCCTATCGCCAGCCGGTGACGCGCGGCGACATCGAAGAAATCCGTGGCGTGGCGGTTTCCGCGCAGATCATCAAGACACTGGAAGACCGCGGCTGGATCGATGCCGTCGGCCACCGAGATGCCCCCGGCAAGCCCGCCCTGTTTGCGACCACCAAGGTCTTTCTCGACGACCTTGGCCTGGTTTCGCTGGAGCAGCTGCCGCCCCTGGAGGAGATGGAAAAAGTGATGG
>Ga0307511_10001647_pt1 | contig 23578 bp, 25 predicted proteins | sample 13_EM_MG_FD_200266 | JGI IMG/M metagenome (GOLD analysis project Ga0307511, IMG submission 200266) | Populus trichocarpa ectomycorrhiza microbial communities from riparian zone in the Pacific Northwest, United States - 13_EM | ecosystem: Host-associated > Plants > Roots > Unclassified | place... | reverse complement strand
GCTACCGCCCCCCCCCCCCCTTAGCCCACTGCCCTAGGTAGTAGTAGCAGTTTTGTAGTGCAACTTCCATTGACAACGGCAATTTCCTTTTTGCTACTACAGCAAATACTACTCCGTACTGATGGGGATGAGGGGCGGCTCCCTTACCTTGGTTTCACTACACCACAAGAACGTTGTGTCATTACTAAGTTGTGTGAGCTGGACTTAAAGAAGGCCATAGGGAGAGTTGTTCTCAGGGGGCGACCTACGTTGCAGTACTGACTTTAGCTCAAGACAAAATTTACTTACGTGGGGATGGGGAGGGCGCAAAGATTTGATTTGGAATGGGTCAAAATCTAGTACATATAAACACGGACGGGATAGTAAATCGCATTACAACGGGATAACTACAAGTAGACAAAATGAATCTATCAAACTAAGGCCTGCACCATCAAGTAAGAAATGTTTAACTAAACAAATAATTTCGAGAAGGCACAATGACTGATGGAAAAAAAGAAAAGAGTAGCCAATTCCTGAGTATCTTATCTACAGCTCATCCCTAGCTTCTTCATTTTGCTCCCTCGGGGTTTCCCCCGCCTCAGGTGCCGGAGCGCCATCCACCGCTTCAGGTTTTCTCCGCAGAAGACAATATCCTCCCCAAGTTTTGCCTTGATTCCTCCCGGGAATCCACAGAGCCCTCTCTAGGAAAGACCGTGTCCCAGCTGCGTCCAGAAATCCTTCACAATAAACTCTCTCCCATGTACTGTCCTCAAGCATGTAATTCGGCTCCAGTTCCGACGGTTCCACAGACGTAGATGGTAGATAAGAATCGACAAGGTAATCACAAGTGGCGATGTCAACCTGAGGCACGATATCAATTAGCACGGACAAATCCCAGAGCCGAGGAAAATGAAACATACATATTTCGACATATCCTCCTGATTCTCATTATTCATACCCTCCGGGATAGCCCACATGCCTGGCCTATCCCATTTTCCAGCCTCACCTTTTAGAAACGGGCCTGGGAGTAGCCCCGCAAACGCACTCTTTACAAACCTCGGCCTCATTCCATCGGGTAGGAAGTAACTGGATGGAAACCGGTACCATTCTTTCCCAAAACATATATTTCCCGTTGCATCTTCTGGAATGTATTTCGGGCTGTACATGTGCATTGGAGCACTGTATCCAGTTACCACAGCTAATATCCGCGACGCGGATATTAGTAGTGCTGTAGCGATGGGCAAGATCAGAACCCCCCAGTTCAATATCGAGAGGAGGGTGTGCTGGAGCGGAAGCTGCACGTGTGTAGCAGAGATAAATGTGGAGAAAGCCCCCCAGATGGAGAGAACGGCGTGGAATGCGATGGCAGAGGAAACACATAGGGCTGGATATGCGACGAACATGAAGCGCTCCTCTTTGTGGGGCTGGAGTGAAAAGACGGTCAACCAGAGATAGAATGGGATCGAGAGATTGATGAGAGCTAGTGTTGAAGTTCGATGTTGCCTACCACTACTAGTAGGAATAAAATGGAACAAGACCTAGTAAATCATTAGCAACCTGAAATATAAGGGCTGATATATGCTCATGTACCAATAGAGGGGCAGAGAGTAGAGCCAGCGGTAAAAGGATATTGAAGTTCAACGCCAGATTAGCAAGGTAAAACCACCAAGGCTCGGTTCCGTAGATGTCGGGTCCCTTTCCAGCCCCACCAAAAACATTGTACATTACAATGTTCAGAGGGACCACCTCCAGTTTCTTGTATGCCCAGGTATCGATCGCCGTGACAGCCGCCTACACAAGTAGTCAATATCATACAATGCCAGGGATGCACGTGAGCATACCAGAACCCCCAGAGCTCCCAATGCTGCCTTAATGAAAACTTCAATAGTTCGGCCTACACCATTTGAACCAACTCCGGCCAACAAGCGCTCAACCACAAATGGGGCCACCATTGCCATGCTAAATGGCCATCCCAACAACCCTCCAATGGCGAACCAAAACACGCCCTCAACGGTCTTCCGTCGCTCGGAATGACGTCTGTCGATAAAAGCCGCCATACCCAACATCGTCGTATACATCGCAAAAGTTGAAGGCAAATATGCTGTAGCAGCATGAAACATCCCAGCGGCCGTCATTGTCACCACGAGGTACAGCATGCCAATCTTCCTGCTCACGTTGACCGAAATCGACTCGTATAGTCGAGTTTCGCACCAAGCGCAGACGGCCGCAAAGATACATCGCAGAGCATAGAATTCGTAGACCTAAAAACACTGGTAACATCTTGAACTTAGTACATTGGAACAGCCAGCCCCTTTATTACAACCCTCTACGTTTCCCAAGGAACCAATCACCCACCTTGCTCATCTGTGGCAGGAACGATATCCACCTGCTTAGGAACGCATGAAGCCCTACGTAGGCCCAACTTCGAATTGCATACTCTGGAGAATACTCCCACGTCTGAAGCCCATTGTTGTGGGCAAGATAGTGCGTTGGTTCCCAGTAGTTGAACACTTCGTGACCCTCACATTAGCTCCTGGTACAGCGTAAGCACTCCATGAGAGTATACCTTCATCGCAGTCGGGTATAGTTGCGTATCGAGCAGAGAGAAGGCGTATAACTAGCAAAGTGGAGAATACCGTGAGTTTCGAGAATATCGGTCGAACTACGTTTTTTCCGCTGGGTCGGACGGAGTTAGCCTCGTAAAGGCAAATTGGCCAGTAAACATACCCCTGAGCCACCGGTATAGCTCGCTTCTCCATCTTTTCTTGTTTTGTTGGCATTGTATTGTAGCCGTTCAAAAGTTCATCAGTCGGGCTTGGAATTTCGACATTGATTTGTATTATTATTTCGACGCATGTGTCAACTTGATGCAGTAGGTTTCTTCCCGTAGCAACGAGAAATGAGACTCACGCCAAGCATGCGGCCGCTTCACCGTTGCATCTTGAAATATGAATGCTTATGCATTTGCTTATGTAGACATGCATAGTATAAAAATACGTACAGTATGCACATGTAGATTGGTGTCTAGAATCACAAAATGGAGCAAGATAACTCAACTTCATTAACCATCCTCTTATTTAAAACATCTAAATACAAGAGGGCATGACAGATTAGTACCCCACATAACATTTTCCAACATTCCACCATCATCCATTATTATCCACATACAACCAACCCCAACCCGGATCCGAGACCCTATTGCATGTACAAAGAAGAGGATTGAGACTACAAAGTAGGTAAAATATATAAATACACCTAGGAAAAGAATATTTATGAAGGGGAGAAGCTAAGCGCCACAGAGAATACGGAAATATGTCGATAGTGATGCACCAAGTGTAAAGATGATGTAAAGGTAGCCATGAAACAGAGAACGAAACGCCAGCAAGATAGAGCACATATTAAAGATTGTAAGGGATGTGAGAGAAGGAATTACTTTAGGTATGTTAATAGCAAAAAATAATAGAAAAAGGAAACTTGAAGAAAAAAGATATTTAGGGAAGAAGACGGATATTAACATGTACAAGACTGTAAATGAGTAAATTACCCCAACCGGTAGTGATATCTAGCCCGCCCAAACCCAGTAAGGAAATCAAACATATATCACGAATGCGCCGAATGAAAAACAAAAATAAAAAATACCCAAAGATAAACAGACACCTTTTCCACTCCATATAATCATCCCATCATGCCTCGAGATTTTTACTGAGGCCCTTGATCTCCTCATCAGAAAGCGACGCGATCCAAAGACAACGTTCGCATACCCCGTCCACAGCTTTAAAGTCATATTTGTGTGACGCCTCCGTCAAGCGGAGAAGTCGCTTTATAATTGCTGCAGTCATGCGATGTTTTTCAAAATTGACTAGAAGCTCCCCGTCCGAAGTTCCCGCAAGATGTGAAGGCCGTTGTGCATTATATATTAAGTCATGTGTAAATAGTCCTGTATTTTATAAGGTAAGCTCGTGCAGACATATAACGATTCGAAGAGCTTACCAACAAATGGGATGCAACCGGTTTCCCCAGTCACTTTGTCCATCTCAATTCTGAGATTATGAAAATTTCTGACTGGTTGAATGAGTGCTTCTAGTTGCTTGAATGTCTCCATATCTGGGGGAGATACAAGTTTCCATGTCTTGCGTAGGCGGGCAATATTGGAGTTGAGCAAGGCTGCAGTGATTTGATACATAGTTGCAAAGTTCTGTAGCTTTCTTGCGTGTGCGGCAATATGTATCATTTTGACAATAGTCCTGGCCCTTTCGTCGACATCTCTCGTCATGACTATCTCGGACATTGCCCATTTCCACATCTACAGCAAATAGTCAGGAAATGGTCACGGAGTTAAATTACGACTAATGGATGTCTCACCAGATTGAATCTTGCAATTATGAGCTCCACTCCATGGACGTTCTGTGACTTGAGGAATTCAACCCAATCTCTAACCGTAGTACTTGTTTGTTTCCATCTCAGCTCCACCAGCTCCTTCCAATCAATTTCGTTCAAGGCATCCTTTTCAATCAATGTAAATTGCTTCGCTAGAAGCTCAGAGTCATACGCTAGAATGAAAGGTAGATGTATTGACGGTGGCTGTAACAGAGAAATGGAGTCTCGGGGTTTCTTTCGCTGTCGTGGGGTTGAATCTGGAGAAGACATATTATGGATACTAGCCCAAGGGAAAGCATCTTGGTCCGAAGTACTCGGATGTGGCTGGTAGAACCTGTCAGGGGTGTCTGGATTCATGCCAAGTGCCTGCTCAAGAGTCAAAGGGGGTGATGGGGGGTGCCGCAAGGGATGTGACGAGATTCCAAGGTCAGCCATGACGCTAGATTTGGGAAACTTGAAGTGTGAGGCTTTGTTGAGCGATTGACTGCGGGATGGTAGATCAAAAGATAACTCTGAAGAAAGCTCGCTCATATAATCAAGATCGTCTTCCTCGGTCGTGTGTTGTGTGGACATTTCTTCATATTTAAGGTCCTGAGATCCGGTCTGCTTGGGTGAAACCGGTAAATCCATTAGTGCAGCCCTTGGAATTGAGCTCCGAGGTAATGACTGTTGCGCAACTTCTGTGGGTTTTACTTCCTCTTCTGCGAATGGGAACCCAAAAGAACTCGCGCTTGAGTTGAAAGCCGGTGGTGTCTCCAGAGGTACCTGATCAACAACCTTCTTGTGCCTCCTCTTGAATCTTGCGAGGTGGTCGTCACGGGGTTCTCCTTCTTCATGGTCCATACCATGATGTGGCTCCAGTCCAGCGAAAGTAGAAGGAATCGATTGGTGATGTTTGGCCGTCGAGTGACGAGGTGCACCGTCGATAACGCTGTATATTCCAGACAGGTCGTTACCTTGCTGTGTCACTTCACTTGAAGGCCTACTTTTTGTTTGAAGAGACGTAGACATCCGTCGATCGTATCTCCCTTCTAATTTCATAAGAGCGACCTCGATCCCGCCATCATCACTTTCGTTATCTGCTAAAGCAGCAAGCTGCATGACCCCCTGTTCAAAGAGCTCCTTCGCAGTCGTAGGTGAATCCGGAGGAGGTTCTGTTGTGTCATCACCTATCGGGAACTGGACACCGCCACCTTTGGCAACGGCACCAAGAGAAACGACCCCGGCAGCAAGCTGCTGCGGGCGAGGAGCATAATCATCCCGAGAATTCCCAAATGTGAGAACCGATGCTGGAGCATTGAAGGAATACACCGAAGTTGATTTGGAAAATGTTGACAGGGAGCCCGTAGATTTTGGCCTTGCGGGAACCCCTAGGCCAGTGATGTTTGCAGCCGCACGTAAGTTCCCTCCTGGCTTTCGTCTCAACAATCTGTTTGGTAGAGCCTTTGCTACATCCTCCGAAGTGCCAAAAATTGAGGCAGCATCTGAATATTCATCGACATGGCTGATATAGCTTTGATAGGACTGCCTCTTTGACTTGGGCTTCCCAGTTGCGGATAAAAACGAATCTGCAGAGACACGGAGTAGCATCTTATCATCAAGATACCCTGCTTGCTTCTGTGCTTTGGGGGTTTCCTGTAGGGGGGCCAGCTTTGATGTGGATGTCTCAGGCTGAGCTCGTGATGTTTCTAAACCAATGAATCCGAAATCTTCAATGTTGCTATATGCCAATGGCTTCATTTGTGCCGCTCGTATGTCACCTTTGAGTTCCTTTACTATGTTCGCGGCATTCGAACCGGATGGCCCCCTAATAGTATTGCCTCTTCTTCTCGTCTGGGGCGATAATGGAAAATTCTCAACGACGACGGATCGCTCATCGAACTCACTTAGAAGACTCTCACCCACTGTAGTAGTATCCACAGTTGCCCTTCTAAGTATTGGTTTGCTACGCGTCGATCTCTGCCGTTCAGTTCCCCGCTGATCTCCGGTTTTTTCTCCAGGTATAACCTCCTCTTGAATTACTCGTTGAAAGGCATCAACAACGCCAGCTCCCAAAAGATCGATGCGCGCCATTTTACCATCCATAGAGCCTCTCCAGCCTCGGCCACTCCTGCTTCCACTGCTGATACTATTGCGGATATAATTGGCTGCAACATATCTGGTGAGAGAGTCTGTTGTAAAATCTGAATCATTAGAGGTACTTCCGCGCTTCGATGCCGGCACCGGCGAATGTATCCCATTCGCATTGTAGATGCTTGGATGCCCTTTGCCACTCAATGCCTTTTTCAAACTCTCAATGAATTTCTTCATTCCAGGCCCACCTAACCCCAGACGATGATGATGACTTGCTGGTTCGTATTGCTCACTTATCCCAGTTGAGGAACTTGCCATGGACGTGGTATTCGAAATATATAGTCCAGCCTCCGGCGTAGGTGTTGATGGTGCAATTACCTCCACATATGCAGCAGTAGGTGGTAAAAGTGTGCCATGTACAAGTGAAGAACCTGCGTATGGGAATGCCATCAGTACATGTGTGGTCCGCGCAAGTGAATTCTGAAGAGGCAAAGGTTGACGATTATCCCTTAATGCATCCGAAAATGAACCAGATCTTTTGTGTGCTGAGGGCCGTGACTTTTTCACTGAAGTAAATGTCTGGTTGTTGCTCGATGGTGCTGTTTTTAAACTTGATTTGGTGCCCGTGAACCCAGGAAGTAAAAATGCATTGGATGTGGATTTTTTTGAGACCTTCAAGGGATCTAGGGGCGTTGCATTGAGACTGGCATCACTCGCAGCCTTAGTGAGGACCTTCTTCTCCAGACTCTTCATCGAGAACTTTTTGTTTGCTGCCTTAATGTCGTCCGAGGGTTTCAGTGAGTACTCCTTCGTTTCAATGCCACCCAGACTGCTCAATTTCCCATTAATCACGAATTTGGGGTGTATTTGAGATAAACTCGCACCGAGTCTAGTAACAGATGACGACTGGAGTGGAAAGCCCAAAACTATTCTGTCACTTTGATTTCTTTCCCCCGGTAGCCCACCAGGTAAAATCTCTTGCTCGACAGTCGCATCTGCACCTGTGCTGCTTCCGCCATCATCCCAATACAAAGCGCATGTCCTTCTCCAACATTTTTTTAGCTCCCCTATAATCTTTATATCAGATTGCGATCCTCCCAGGAGCACAGTCTCCGTAAGGTCATTTAAGGAACTGACAAACTTCTGCCGCAGGGTAATAGATGGGACAAAGTCGTCCCCAAAATAGTTTAGAAGCCAATGCCTAATAGCAACAAAGGTCCTAACCCTCACTACTCTACCAATATCATCATTTCTTGCAATTGCCCAACGCAATCTAGCAACCAAGTAAGCTACCAAATCCAATGGTGTCATGAATAATCGATATGTCAAAAAGAAATCAGAGAGCAGTTGGTAGTCCAAGAATGTCGCAGATGTTATCTGCGCTATAATCCTCGGTGGTGTAGCTGCTAGAATTTGCTGATTCCGGGGGTCGTATTTCACTATCGAAGGAAGCTCTGAAAATGGAGGAAAGGAGAGTACATCGAATATTTGGGGTGTAATTGCTGTCGGTGTGGGAATATGCCGTATTGGAGACGGCATGCTGGGGGGTGGGGATGCAAAAGGGCTGTTTTCTCGATCCGGAAGCAGAGGAATAGGTGAAGACGATAGTTTTAGCCTCTCATTACCTGGTATAAACCATTTAAAATCTGTGATCTGGGAGCCCGTGGAGGATCCAAGTTCACCTTTGGTAGACGGTACAATCAAGCTCGAGGAACCTTGATTGCTCGAAGACCCTTGGATAAATGGAGTTCCATGCGGGGTAAATCGTGGGGATCCGAGCGTGTAATGAGGAATGTTTACATGGAGTCCATCAAACGAGGGTTCTGGGACTGCTGTCTTTGGGCGCTGGGTTTCCACGCGGTCAATAACGACACGATAGCTGTCAAGATCTGGCGCCGTGGGTGTGCTTCTACCGGTAGCGGTACTAACTGAGTATGCGCGGTGATGATGCGAACGTGTAGGTACTGGAGGAGATGATTTGATGTAGAAATCAGCGCCGTCTTGTTTGTGAGTCCTTCGAGTGGGTGTGCGTGGTGGTGATGTTGGAGGATGTGGCTTCTCTCGGGACTTGGGGAGTTCAGGTTCCCTAGGGCTGTCCTCATCTTCCCATCTATACCCGGCTCTTTCTTCGGATGGACGCAATGGAATGAGCTTTTCATGTGCTGGTCGAATAACCGGCCTGCCCCATAAATTCCCTTGTCAGCTACGGTGTATAATACAAGGCTAAGTTACCATGCACACCCTTCATAAAGAACAGCGAGCAGGCAACAAAGACCTTGAACTGCGTCTAGTCACATAGTTGAGATGATGCACCAACTGGATTGGAGGATAGCAGCACAGAGGGTAGAAGATGCACACCTCAGGTATATCAGGCCATTACTGAAGTTTCCTACAGTGAATTGTTGGCCTCGAATCGACGATATTGCGGAAGCCGAAGTCGCTGTCCTGAGGTTTCTTTGCGTTGACGCATCCGGCATTTTCTTCAGCTTCAACAGCTCGAGACCGAGCTTCAGGTCGGGCACATTCTCGATAGGGACCCGAGGAGCTGCAGTTCTCCGGGCCTTCTTCGGGGTGGTAGGTGCCGACTTTGCCTGCCGCCGCGATGAAGAGGATTCGAGCGACGAGACAATGTTTTGACCCTGAACAGTAATCCCCCGTGTCGGTGAAATCGCGGCGGTGAGTACGGGGCCCTCGTCCATTGCCAGGAGCAGAGCAGGGCCGCTACCAGGGCGCCTTGTGGACTTCCACTAGTAACTTGTGGATCGGGCTCTTTAAGTCAAATCTGTTCGCGAGCAAGGCAATTGGCACTGGCGGGCACTGCGAAGCTGCGAGATGACTCTCGTACCGGGGTGCTGACGATGTTGTTGCATTCGGAAAAGGGAGAAATATGCGTTTCTCCGGTGACAGGTTAGTGGGTCGAACAGGGAGCCGTTAGTGGGCTAGTATACCAGCTCACCCCGGCCGGCGGGCAGAGAGAAGATGAACCGTGGGAGCGGGCGAGGCACCTGTGGGCATACCTCGAAAGCAGATAAGTATGCCCGGTATGCCCGGCCTGAGACTCCTGAGCCATTCCGCAAATTGCGTCCTATTTAAAACGCGATTAGCGACGGGGGTGGATCTACTAAAGCTGTACATAAAGCTGGGGTGACGAGGGCCGGCCGACCGACGATTAACCTATGTAACTTAAGCTTTAACTGTGGAATGCCGAGTTGAGGGACCCACTATATTCCGGTCTGCATAACAGCTGGAGCTTACTACCTTGAACTGTGACATCAACCAATATTTTATACATCATGATCGTGCATGCATGCCTGTCAATGTACCTGTACCTGCTTGTGGTCCTGCTTGTGGTCCTGCTAGATATTGAACGGCCCTTCCATACGCCCTTGCTTTGCTACGCATGTATACATAGACTAAGCCCACGTGGTGGTGCTATGGCACAGATTGATATATCAGAGCAAAGGCATTCGCTATTCACAGACTAGGTATGTATGTAGGTATATGTTTTTCAAAGCAACTCACATAATCCGACTGGTTGACTATTGGTGGGAAACTACAATAGGGAAAAAAATACAGCCAAAATCGCCCTTATCAAAAGGGGAAACCTATACTGATACCTTAAGAACCAGACTACCTTAAGCATTGTAAATTGAACTGTATGTGTTTATGTAATACTCGCCGAAATGGGAAAAACTCCTCAGTACGGCATCACCTTCAAGCCCGGCATGTACCGGTATCTGGGAAGACCGCAGTCGTCAACTGTTAGTAGATCGGCTTCAGGTCGATCGAGAGTGCCAAGAGCAATCTCGACTATAGCCGTGGGGGTAGGTATCCGGAAGCTAGGAGCTAGGCAGTGTATTGGTGTTTATTTACTCCGTAGACTCTCAGGGATCGCTAATGGACGAAGGACAACCAATTGCAGCAACATACTTTGGTACTCTGCATCCAATGCTGAGTTGGTCTACATCGGTCCCGTCACAGCAGAAGTGGAATCTCATGGCCCAATAGAAAGCAATATGTGCCAAGTCTCCCTGTGCCTAGGAGACATGCACAGAGCTAGTTTATTTACATGGTAGCTTACTGTGATCCTCCTCTCTCCACCTCAACACCTGAACCTCCTCACACCGTCAACCATATCCACATAAAGAATTATCACCATGGCTTTTCTTTTCGGCCGCACCCGGCAAAAGTCGCCTCAGGAGCTTGTGAAAGCTGTGAGGGATTTCATGGGACAGCTAGACAGGCCACTAGAGAAGCGGAGGGTAAGTGATGTCCGGCACTCCCGAGCATCCTGGGCTAATGCATCTGTGTCTTCAGGCTGCTGAAGAAATGGCCCGCTTGCTTGCTCAAATGAAGGTCATTGTACAAGGAAACGCTGGTTGGTCAAGTCATGACCCGAACCGGAGGGTGTTGTGTTGACAGGCGTTAGTAGAAACCGGAGAAGCATCCCCAGAACAAGTGCACGCCCTGGCAACGGAGGTCCTTAGTTTGGACTTATTGCCTTTACTTTGTAGTAATCTTCACCGACTGGATTTTGAGGTAGGTACCTACGACTAGGCTCATACCACAAGCCGTTGCTGATCTCGCCATTCTACTGAGCTAGGTCAGAAAGGACGTTACTGCAATATATACTGCTCTACTTCGTTACGGCCAAGACAGATTCGGACGCCTTCCTACCGTTGAATACATTAGCCAGCGTCGACCTGACACACTTCTCATCTTGCTGAGAGGCTATGAAATGCCCGAAATTTCCAATAATTGCGGAACCATGTTACGGGATAGTATCAAGTACGAAGCTCTAGCAAGCCTAGTACTGAACGATGAAAGGTTTTGGAAATTTTTCGACTATGTTCAAGGGGGAAGCTTTGATGTCTCCAGCGATGCCTTTAGCACCTTCAAGGTCTGATCATTACCCAACGCACCCAGAGGTTCGATCGCGTAGTGTATACCATACTGATTATTCTTAATCTAGGACCTCTTAACTAGACATAAGGCTGTGGTTGCTCAGTTCTTACAAATAAATTACGACCAGTTCTTTGCTAAATATAACAGTCTACTGAAATCCAGCAATTATGTCGCTAAACGGCAATCTATCAAATTGCTGGGAGAGATACTGCTCGATAGGGCAAATTATACCATCATGACGATGTATGTTGACTCGGCGGACCATTTAAAGCTGACGATGAATTTACTACGGGACAAAAGCCGCAATGTTCAATACGAGGCGTTCCACGTATTCAAGGTATTAATTAAGCAATCGAAAGGAGTTGAACGAAATAACAGGTTATTAACTAATATATTGCAGGTCTTCGTTGCAAATCCCAAGAAATCCAAAGCTGTCCAGGATATACTCGTCAAGAATAGGGAGAAATTACTAGATTTTCTTCCTAAATTCCATGCCGAGCGGCGAGGTGGGAGCTATTCATTACTTTTGTATTGGTAATGAAGCTAATAGTGTGGCATTTCAGACGACGAGCAGTTCATTGATGAGAAAGCGTTTCTCACGAAGCAAATCGAATCCCTACAGCCTCTTCCAAGGATGATCCCAGCATGATTGAGCCTTTCATCTACTTTTTATGGTTATTGCTTAAGAGCCCTTAATGGTATTTAGCTAAGCCTGCCGCTTGCCGGCTTTTGATTTTATGACGAACCCCAGATTCAAACTTCTGGTTCTTGTTATTCAGTGGAGTGCTGATTCGTGTTTCCGCGAGCAGCTATCTCTTTTTTTGGTTTCTATGCTTTCTGGCTACCCCCGTATCTGGCAATGACCTTCTATGTTTACTTTCATTCCATCTAGCATTGTATCAAAACCCCTGTTTGGCGATGGTTGGTCCTGGAGTCAAATGTTGTCGTTCCTTTGATTTATTATATAGTTTCTTTTGTATCCGAGTCGTTGTAGTATACTATTACTGGTACTCACTTTAAGTATCGAATCATTTATTTTCCGCAGCGCTTTTTTTATTTACTGGATACTCTGTTCGCCATACTAGGCTAGTCTAGCCTTCTCCGTAGACATTTACTACATAGCAAATTATTTACTGTTCTGAGACTGAAACGCCTTCGTAATAGTATTAACACAACCAAGGGCATAACCAACATGCGCTGTACACCTAAACAGTTTGCGGCACGCACAAGGCTACGCGGCTCGACAATACCCCGCCTCATGCAGGTACTCCCCTGAGTACTTCCTAGAGCTCAATCCCTTGTCAGTTAACATTGTTTAAGACAGTTCTTCGAACTGAGATAGACAAATACTGTGTACTTAGGTAAAAAGTACTTGCAACAATTGGTGGTCGAGAAGCAGCTTCAATTTCGTTTGACATGTCTGAAACTACTCCCACTGGTGGTTCCTCAGTGACATATTCGTCAGGGGCAACTGGATCTCCAGACCTCCGGTTCTTGCACTACAATGATGTTAGTGAATATAGCACTTCCGCTTCCCTGGAATAATTATTGACCATATCTCAGGTGTACCATATATCTGGCAGTTCACAAGACCCCGTTGGTGGAGCAGCACGCTTCGTTTCCCTAGCCAATTACTACCGAGATGCACCAGAATTTGCTTCACTGCCCAGTTTGCTTACTTTCTTCTCTGGCGATTCATTCAATCCCTCACTGGAGGGTTCAGTCACCAAAGGGCAGCATATGGTCCCCATCTTGAATAAAATCAAGACTGATATAGCTTGCCTTGGTAATCATGACCTGGATTTTGGGGTGGAGCAGTTCATGTATCTGGCAAAACAGTGTGAATTCCCCTGGTTGTGCGCAAATGTAGTAGATCCCGCTGTTGGTGGCCCAATCGGGAAGCTCAAGGGAACACACTTGCTTGAAAGCAACGGGGTGAAGATTGGTGTCATAGGATTAGTAGAAAGGTGTGTTGTCAAATGGTCAATGTTTCTCCGTAAGAGTTATGCTGATGACCGTGGGACAGAGAATGGCTGGATACAATCAACACATTACCACCTAATCTTCAATACACCGATGCTGTTGAGACAGCAAAGCAGCTAGTACCTCAATTAAGAGCGGACGGAGCAGAGATTGTAAGTTCTTAAAGAATGTAAAATATAAAGTCCTAGTTGCTGATATTACCAATACTAGATCGTTGTTGTAGCCCACCAGAGGGAGCTCAATGATGTTAGTACCTCCTAGATTACTCCGGGAAGATTGCTAATTTCATATTGTTCTGTAGGTGCGATTGGCTCAAGAAACCCCAGAAGGACTTATTGATATTATTCTTGGAGGGTAAGTTCTGCGGTTCTGGTAATACATGATCTCTATATGCTGAATTTCTATACAAAAGGCATGACCATCACTATGCACACCAAATAATCAATAGCTGTCACGTGATACGGTCTGGTTGTGATTTCAAACAATTATCATACATTGAAGTACGAAAAAAGTCCAAGGGCGGCTCGATACCTGGTTGGCATTTCGATATCATAAGAAGGGACATTACAAAGGAGATGTAAGTACCCTTGCTTTCCGGTCAACTGGCAGTGTACAGTGGCTGATCTGACAATTATAGACCTGAGGATCCAGAAACCGTACAGATTGTGGAACAGCTGAGTTCCGGACTACGAGCCAAGTTAGAGCAGCCCATTGGATTTACATCGGTTCCTCTTGATGCAAGATTCACAACCGTAAGGGCAAAGGAGTCAAATATTGGCAACTTCGTGTGAGTATGGCTTCGATGCCGTGTCAGCCATCTGCTGATTTCATTTGATAGCTGTGATCTAATGCGGTACTACTACTCTGCGGACTGTGCAATAATGGCTGCAGGAACGATCAGGGGCGATCAGATCTACCCGATAGGTATTCTGAAAGTGTTGGATATAGTCTACTGTTTTCCGTTTGAAGACCCCGTTGTACTCATTAAAGTATCTGGTGCAAAGATTATCGAAGCACTGGAAAATGGATTATCAAAGGTTCCAGCGCTGGAAGGTAAGCCTGTTTTCATATTTGTTCTCATATTCTCGGTGCATACTCACATACGATTGTCTCCAGGGCGCTTCCCTCAAGTCTCTAACATTTTCTTGACATATGATCCGTCACGTGAGCCGGGTTCTCGCATCACTTCTTGCAAAATAGGGCAAGAAGAAATTGTTCCCGACAAGAAATATACCTGCTCCACGAGAGCGTACATGTCCAAGGGGAAAGATGGGTTCACCGCTTTATCACGGGAAAACGGCGCGGAGGCAATCGTCGACGAGGAGAATGGGGTCTTGATCTCCATGATTATTCGACAATACTTTCTTTCTCTGAAGGTCCTTGGAAAATGGCGCCGTGGAGGTAGCATCCGGGATCTCTTCCGGGGGTTTAAGCGGGCTAAGGCCGGTGGGGGGGAATTGGAAGAAGATGCTGCGGATGAGAGTAATGGAGAAGACAATGAGCTAAGTGACGATGAGCTTGGTGATGAATTCGATGTAAATGCACTACATTCGGGTCCAGGAGGCTATAGTGAGAAACCTGAGGATGAGTTACAAGAACCAGAGGAATTCAGAGGTCGAGACTTGATAAAAAGGGTGGGATTAAAGTGGGCACGGCTGGCGGGAGTGAAGGAGCATGCACATCAGGAACTTGAGGTTCATTGGACCAGGAGTGTGGCCCCAAGAGTCGAAGGGCGCATTTGTACTGTCTAAATCTAGATTTCAGGGACCAAATTTAGTACTTGATATTAGGATAATGCATACCCTTTCCCATGTTCTCGCTCAGCGCGAGAAGCCCCTACTTAAGTAGAATGTCACATTCCGATACTAGGATATTTAGGCTTATCGATAAGAAATTATGAACTAGGCTAATTAATCGACCGGAATATTGACAACTTCAACGCAATGTTGCGCGACATTCGCCTTCGCTTCTGGCCAACATATCACGATTGTCTCCGCTGGTCCCAGGGCGGAGATATTGCGATTCTTGCTAATGAATATGTCTATATCCTAGTAACGTATATCCTCGTACTTTGCACAATCGAGCAAATGCTAACTAGTCAGTAGTTGCCCTGCAAGGAAGACTCAAAGAACATCAAAGGAACTCCTCAATTCAAGGCAACTAAAGCTGAACTACGGTCGTCTCCCAGGGACGAACTTTTAATTGAGCCTGGTATATTTACTTCCCTGGGAACCTCAATTGCGGCTGCTCGAACCACTGCTGACGAATTGAGAAGCTTGCACAAAAATAACGGCCATTTATTCAATTGGCGAGGAGCAAGGTCCAGGCCATGTTAAGGCTATAGAATGGAGCCCGTTAGGCCTGTCACATAGAAGAGGGTATGGTGACTTATGCGCGGTGCTGTATGTCTGGATAAGGGCTGATTCTGAAGCAGATGTTTGCTCGCGGTGCTTACAACAACACATCGGTTAAAGGTCTTCCAGCCTGACGGGCACCCCACAAATATGTGGAAAGTCATTCATGGTATTAGTGAACTGATGGAAGATTATTACGGTGTGGCAAAATCTGTTGAAGAGATTCAGATGAAAAGCTTGCGGTGTCGAGCACGAGGTACACACACTCATGCGTCCGAGGTGAGCTATAGAGACTAAACTGACCAGATGGGACTGTGTATAGCAATGGCATGGAGTTCTCTATGTGAATTTGAGGGCATGAAATGGGGACAGAGTGTACTGGCCGTCGCCAATGATAACTTGGAGGTCGTCTTAATGCTGTAAGGAGGTTGAAAATTCATAGCAATTTCAGGACTCCCGCTAACATCCGGAAAATAGCCCATCATCCGAGTCCTGCAAGATAGTATGTGTATTTAGCCCAACAAAGGCAGTGGGACCGGGCTTCCACCCTAAATTGTCATGGTCTCCTTGGAGGGCCATATCTCGGAATAGAGCAGAGTCCTTCCTCGCCGTCGTCCACCGAGGAACTGTTACCTTACACAGAGTGTCGATGGTTCGAGAAACCGATGGCGTTATAACTATGTTAGTATCTGTGGATGAAAGAAAAACTTACGAAATAGGAACTGCAGCGACGGAAGCACATCCTATACTAGGAATGTCCTGGTACGATAAGGTACGTACCCAGTACGTGGGACTATTACCCAGCTCTCTTAGGTTGATACAACGATGCTCACAGAATTGGGGACCAGAGGGTAAAAGATCATTGGCTCTTTGTCTATACGATCCAACTATCTGTCCGAGTAGTAGCAATCAAGTGCGACGTAACAGATATTGTTTCCGGGAAAAATATGCATATCTGGGAGTTTGACAATAGCTACATAGATTCGGCAAGTGGTATGGTGCTCTACTCGTGCCTGTATGCTCCAATACTAAGTTCTGCAGGTCTACTGATATGCTCGAGCCCGTCATCTGCAAGTTCTTTTGAGATCCACCTCTCCACGATTCTGGGGAACACTCAAATAATTAACTGGACCTTTGACTTGCGAAAGGCCCACCTACCTGGGGGTCGTAAGCGTCATATTCAGGAGCCCAGTGGGATGGTAGCCGAACCTGCTCGAAAGCAACGTGAGCAAGACTGGGATTATATCATCCAAGAGAAAAGGCAAGACTTCATTGCTGAATGGGACGTCAATTCGGCAACATGCAAGGTGTGGGGCATAGCAAAGAGCCCTTTTTCGGGGGTCATTGCTGCTGTAATAAGCCTGGAACCTGATGATAGCTTACAATATGTTACACACTCGAGAGAGACGAGCCGGTTGATTTTTGGTATACGCACTGAGGGAGAAGATGTTGTGGAGAGGTTGTATGGACAAGAGAAGTTGCCCCCAAGTCTGTTCTAGCTTACAAATATGAGTAAATGGAGAGTTACTAATTTGGCTCTCTAGTAACTTATCACTCTTCTCACAATTTTATCATGGAATGCGCGAATTTGTTCGATGCAGAGCGTGCCCCAATTGATATACCAGAGGGCAGTGCATCGGCGGACTCTAAGGTAACTGGCTTTGATACCCTCAAGGAGATAATCAATTCCTATAGTCCTAAGCAAGAACTTTCTACCGATTTAGTTCGCTCGAGAATGTGAGTCTAATATTGGTATCTTGTATATATTTACTCATTATACGACAGACCCCCAAACATACCCCGCCTCTCTTTAATAGATTGCCTCTCTCGCAATATCTTCGAACCCTCTCATCTTATGGCTCTACGGCTCGCTGTTTGTCTACGCTTATTCCCACAATGCCGCCGGGATGATGGATCCCTGATCATACCTCTGTATAAGGATGAACCGGCAATGGTGGCCAATCTGGTCATGAGCATCCTAACAGCAGGGAAAGTATTGAAGGCTAGAGACCCCTTTAGTCATCGAATAATTTACAGTGCAGCGATGGTTGGTATTGTTGGATTGTGGAAATTTGGAGCGACACTTCTAGAGCCATGCCGAGAGGCTCTCAGGTGGCTGCAGTCCCAGGACCCCCGGCTAGACTTTGAGTGGGAACAGCAATTTATTGCAACAGCGATAGACTTAGGGAGAAGTGATGGGGTGGCTCAAGATGTTGTGACAAAACAGCAGACTGCATTGACAGAGCTGGAAGATAAAATGACACGATGTGTGCTGTGCGAGGGGAGTTTCAAATGGGAGGACCTGACTATCGCGGAATGCTCTGGTGGGCATAGATATCGTAAGTCCTCCATTTTCAGATACCATCAAGTGCGGGTTACATGAGTGCTAACACGGAGAGTGCTATTAGCGAGATGTGCAATCACATATTTACCGATACAGTCTGGGCAGGACTGGAAGACCTGCTTGATCTGTGAACGAAATACGTTCGAAATGAGAGACCAGGCTATTGCAGAAAACGGTGATGATACGGGAGCTGAAGATACCTTATTGAATGTGTTGTTGGATGCATGGGATATTTGTGTCCACTGTGGAGGAAGGTATCGTTGAACTTGAGGTCCACGCACGTGGATTTATCACCTGTCACGTCCATGCACATTCATCTCGCGGGCTTATGTTTTGACTACATTACGTAGCAACAGAGTATGAACTTGAGGTATATAGGCCAAGTAACTACAATTCTTGACGCTGGCTGGGGAAGGCTTCTTCACAGGTTCCTCAAACTCTTGTTTGCTTCGCTTCTGGTGAACTTAAGGCTCCTTTCATTGTGTCACGTATACTCTAGGCTCGTGATTGAATGTTTGTATGCTCCAACAGTTAGGTACCTACTGTTCACTAGTTGATTCGAATACCCATTCCTTGGCAACCTCTGACTGGCCAATCGCGCGCCCTGTTGTAGTTCTCCTCGCTGTAGGTAGCTAAGAGAGACCCTTATTTTACACGGAGGAGCCAAAAAATAACACTAGGGGCATCTCCTTAATATCTCCTTCGCGAACGTGGGGCACAGATTTTCAGAACTGCATCACCATTGTTCTGCCCCCGGCCCGTGTCTACCCCGCCTAATCCAACTTCCGAACATATTTTGTTATCAGCACATCGAGCCAGCAGCCCGCCGTTGCCAATCTTATCTTCAGACCTCTCACTAAGCTTCAAAACATACAGTAGGCAAGATGGCGTACGTTATTACTCTCACTTTCTCTAGCTTTACCATTGATATATAGGGACTAATGGACGAGCAGGAGTGGGGGATCTGGGAGCTATAACACTATTAAGGGTACGGACTCAATAGCTTGCTATACTAATTTTAATAATTTTAAGTAAATTCACTCATATGTTACTATGATGCAGTGGTGGCTCGATTTCGACCTCAGAACTCTATAGAAATACGGGAAGGGGGGCAGCCTATCGTCCAGTTTCACTCTGAAGATACCTGCGAGTTGACAGTGGGTCCAGCTTCGTCGCCATGGGAGTGCATTAAGCCAGTAGCTGATATCATGGTTGTTTATAGAGCAAGGAGGCGAGTGGATCGTTCACCTTTGATCGGGTGTTTGATATGACCTCACAACAGGCTGATGTTTTCAACTTCTCCATCAAACCGACTGTTGACGACATCCTAAACGGATACAATGGAACAGTGTTCGCCTATGGTCAGACCGGTGCAGGTAAATCTTATACCATGATGGGTGCGGATATTGACAACGATGCCCACAAAGGTGTCATTCCGAGAATCGTTGAGCAGATCTTCTACTGTATCACTAATTCGCCTCAGAGCATGGAATATACTGTGAGAGTATCGTATATGGAGATTTACATGGAGAGGATTAGGGATTTGCTAAATCCAATTAATGATAACCTGCCTGTGCACGAAGATAAGGGAAGAGGCGTCTACGTCAAAGGCTTGTTGGAGCTATACGTATCGAGTGTCCAAGAGGTCTATGAGGTTATGCGAAGAGGTGGTGCTGCACGTTCCGTTTCCGCAACAAACATGAATCAAGAATCCTCTAGATCGCATTCGATATTCGTCATCAGTGTTTCACAGAAAAACGTCGAAACTGGGTCTACAAAGAATGGTAACTTGTACCTGGTCGATTTGGCAGGTTCCGAAAAGGTTGGGAAGACGGGTGCATCAGGGCAGACTCTTGAGGAGGCAAAGAAAATCAACAAATCTCTGTCCACGCTAGGAATGGTCATAAATAACTTGACAGATGGATCGAAATACATCCCATATAGAGACTCCAAACTTACCAGAATCTTACAAGAATCCCTCGGAGGCAACTCTAGGACAACTCTCATTATCAATTGCTCGCCTTCCTCTTACAACGACTCTGAAACACTATCGACCCTGCGGTTTGGTATGCGTGCAAAATCGATCAAGAACAAGGCAAAAGTCAATACCGAGCTTTCCCCTGCAGAGCTCAAGGCCCTTCTCAAGAAGTCACAAACTTTGAATCTAGGATTTCAGGAGTATGTTACATCGTTGGAACAAGAGGTTGTAATCTGGCGAAACGGAGATGTTGTACCACAGGAGAAATGGGCAGCCCCCACAACCAAGGTCGAAGGCATGAAGACCAGTGCTAGCCAGAGGCCTGGTACACCATCGGCAGGACGACCCCTATCTGAGACTCTGCCCAGCACCCCACGGCCCGATAGCAGGATAGATCTGAGGTCTTCAACTCCGCTCATTCCACTGGATAAGGATGAAAAGGAAGAGTTCCTAAGAAGGGAAAACGAGCTACAAGATCAACTGGCTGATAGAGAGTCACAGCTGAGTGTTGCGGAGAAAGCGCTGAAGGATGCGAAGGAGGAGCTTGCTTTCTTGAAGGAGCATGACACTAAAACAGTGAAGGATAATGAAAAGCTCACTAGAGATGTTAATGAGCTCAGGATGCAGCTTGAGAAGATCTCTTTTGAGAGCAAGGAAGCCCAGATTACCATGGATGGCCTCAAGGAAGCTAATCTTGAATTAACTGCTGAATTGAGCGAGGTTAAGCAACACCTTGCGGACGTGAAGATGGCCACCAAGGAGACCTCTACCATGATTGATGAGAAGGAGAAGAAGAAGGCCGAGAAGATGGCAAAGATGATGGCTGGTTTTGACTTGGGAGTTGAGGTTTTCTCGGACAACGAAAAGAGGATAAGACAAGTGATCGAGCGAGTAGATCAGCTCACCGAGAGTCATAGTGAGGGGGTCGATATCAGCCTCGACGATCTTAAGACGTTGCGAACTCAGCTGGTGGAAACCCAAGGAATTGTGCGACAAGCCGAGTTGTCGTTGAATGAGAGGTCAGAGCAGGAGGCCGCTGCTGCCAAGAGGCGCGATGAGTTGGAGGCGCGGCTACTGGCTATTGAACAAGAATACCAGGAGCTTTTGGAAAAGAGCCTTGGGGAGTCAGACTCCGCTGAGCTCAAGGAGAGGTTGGAGAAGGCCTTTAACAATAAGAGGGATGTTGAGTTGAAGGTTCTAGAAGAGTTGAAACTTGAGTTGACTAAGAAGAGCGAGGAGAATGAGAAGCTCAAGTCTAGTGTGGAGGACCTTGAACGCAGGGCAAGGGTCAACGGCGCCGGAGCTCTACCTAATGGCAAGACGATTGCACAGCAAATTGCCGAGTTTGATGTGATGAAGAAGTCGCTTATGCGGGACCTCCAGAACCGATGCGAAAGGGTAAGTATCATTACCTAGCGTTCGCGTTTCATATATGCTAATCCTTGTCTCAGGTTGTGGAGCTTGAAATCTCTCTTGACGAGACCCGGGAACAATACAACAATGTTCTCCGCTCTTCAAATAACCGTGCTCAACAGAAGAAGATGGCGTTCCTTGAGCGGAATCTTGAACAACTGACTCACGTGCAACGACAATTGGTTGAGCAAAACAACACCCTGAAGAAGGAGGTTGCTATCGCCGAGAAGAAGCTCAGTGCAAGGAATGAGAGGATAATGAGCTTGGAGAGCTTGCTCCAGGAGAGTCAAGAAAAGCTTACAGCGGCAAACCATAGGTATGCAGTTTCTGTAGCGTTTATCTATCATTCGCCCGATTCCTTGCTAACGTTCGTCCACCTCCAGGTTCGAAGCTCAACTTACTGCTGTGAAGGAGCGGCTAGAAGCTGTAAAGGCTGGATCCAAGGGCATGCAGCCAGCCCTCTTCAGCTTCGCTGGCGCGTCATCACGCATTGCTAAACCCCTTCGTGGAGGTGGTGGGGATGCGGGCGTGGTGAATGGCAATGCACCGACTGTCTTGTCTGGGACACAGGGTAGCTCTGCACAAGCAGAGGCACAGCAAAAGCGAACAAGCTGGTTCTTCAACCAGAGGTAGATAATTGCACTTGAACGATACCCATGACGTTTTTCCTTCTTTTCTTTTCCTAGTCTAGTCACTTATCTTGCTACTCCTTGTTAGAGTGATGGCGATGGTGGTTGTGTTATGATTATTTTCTTAGTGGCTTTCTGACTCTGTGGTTTTAATTATTAAACATGTTTGGGTTTGGTTTGTTGGGCTTGAAAGAGGCGGCGTATTTTCAACAAGTATAGATTGAAGTGTGCTGCGGGGGAATATTGGGCTGAAAAGAGCATTTGGCTGGTTATGAGTATTGAGGGCTAGGAAAGGAATAGTTGTTTGGAGTGGGTGATATGAAACGGAATCGAGATAGGTAAATGGGGCTGGGGGCGTGGATATGGAACGAGGTCTGGATTGGGATGGGATGGAAAATGGGAGGAAAGACATGTTCCAAGGTAGAACCATTGGGGGTTTTTCACTTATCTCGTCCTCGGATTCTTTTTTTGATTCATCATGGATGGGCAATTAAGGAGTAGAGCTGGTTTTAATGATGCACCCTTCTTTGTCGAGAGTTCTGCTTCCTATGCTTGATGCATACTCGTGGGCCTTGTAAGTATATATATACCTTATAAATGGCAAATGGCAAATGGCAAATGCTCATGCATGTGAAAATCACGTGGGTTCGATTAATTTCCACGCTAAAACCTGAAATCTTGGCAACAAGGAAAACATTTAATCTTCACAATTGCAACTAAACAACATCCGCCCAAAATCCATCTGATCCCCGAAACTCAACCCTCAGCAACCCCCTCATCATGCCCTCCTCAGAAGCACCCATAGTGGCAGCTCCGTCCCTAACATCAATACTAACCTCACTAACCATATCCCTACAATCGACCCTCGATACTCTCCCTCAGAAACCTAGCTACCTCCCTCCGCCCAATGGCATTTCCCTCCTGGACCTGAAGAACGAAGCAATGCTCTCGTACCTACATAATATAGTCTACCTGGTACTTTTACGGCTGCGCAGTGCGAAGGGAGAGGAAGGGGTGGATATTGCGACGTGTGTGGAGCAGTTGGTGGAGCTGAGGGGGTTGTTGGAGAAGGGAGTGAAGCCGGTGGAGGGGAAGTTGAGGTATGAGATTGAGAAGGTTGTTAGGAGGAGTGTGGATGCAGAGGTGGCTGCACAGGGGAGGGGGGTGAATGGAAAAAAGAGCGGTGGTGAGGAGGATGGGGATGAGGATGAGGATGAGGATGAGGATAAGGATGAGGATGAGGATAAGGATGAGGATAAGGATGAGGATAGGGATGAAGATGAGGAGGATGGGGATGGCCCAAGGGCAGACGACGCTCCAAAGAACGGCGCAACGATTAGAATCAATACTACTCTCGACATCGACGGACAGCCTGTCCTACCTCACTCCGTACCTACCGCCGCTGGGACCGGCGGAATCACAGAATCAACCAAAGACCTAACCTATCGCCCCAACATCGGCGTCCTCACAAAATCTAAAAATGCACCTACCACGATCCCCCATACCAAATCCACCACTACCACCGCCCCCCCCGCCTCCGATG
>Ga0307511_10001646_pt1 | contig 23578 bp, 17 predicted proteins | sample 13_EM_MG_FD_200266 | JGI IMG/M metagenome (GOLD analysis project Ga0307511, IMG submission 200266) | Populus trichocarpa ectomycorrhiza microbial communities from riparian zone in the Pacific Northwest, United States - 13_EM | ecosystem: Host-associated > Plants > Roots > Unclassified | place... | reverse complement strand
CCACGACAATCCACAACCAAACGACTCCACCATACATTGCTAAAAATGTCCGCCGAGATCCCCCTCGCTATCATCGGTATTGGGTGCAAGTTTCCTGGAAATTCCGATACCAAGGACTTGTACTACGAATTCCTTCGAAACAAGGTGCGTCCGTGGGAGAGTCTAATCAAAAGCAACCGTCTAACTCCTTGCTAGGGCGATGGTATGATACCGCCCCCACCAGAACGTTGGAATCATGCAGAATGGCACGGTAAGAAATCATGTAATCTTCCGCGGGACCTCCGCTGAGGATAAGGTCTCAGGATCAAAGACCGAACCTGGAAAATACGCGTCTACACTCGGTGGTTTTGTTTCAAACGTTGACCTGTTCGATCCACTGGAGTTCGGCATCAGCCAGAAGGAGGCCCAATATCTTGACCCGTCCCTCCGCCTGACACTCGAGGCGGCCCACCAGGTACGCAGCTCTCCAATCATTCACTTGCCAGATGCTGACATGCGGCCCTAGGCTTTGGTTGACTCTGGGGTCGACTACCGCGGCTCCAATACCGGTGTTTATCTTGGTCAACTCCTCACCTCCACTGCCGAGTTGCAAGATGACCGTTACGAAATCGACAACCATAACGGTGTTGGAAAGTGTATCGCCATCCGTGCGAACAGAATCTCCTTCACTTTTGACTTGAAGGGCCCATCATTCGTTCTTGATACCGGTACGTACACCAACCACCTACGTGTCAAACCATTTTCTCATTCGTGATCCAGCTTGTTCTGCTTCGGGCTACGCCATGCATTTGGCCGGGTCCGCGATTCGCCTCGGCGAAATCGACCAGGCACTCGTTCTTGGCGCGAGCACCATGGTCAACCCCCTTCACACCGTTTCCTTCTCCAAACTCGGCGTTTTGTCCCCGACCGGCTCTTCCAAATCTTTCGACGCCGCTGCAGATGGTTATGCTCGTGCCGAGGGTTTTGCTGCCGTTCTAATCAAGCGTTTAGATCTCGCTTTGAAAGATGGCGACCACATCTACTCCGTGGTAACCGGTAGTGCCATCAACGCCAATGGTAAGGGCAAGTCACTCACGATGCCCGAGGGCGAAGCTCAAGGATTGACGATCCGTGCCGCCTACGCCCGTGCCCAGCGGAACCCCGCTGACGCCTTCTACGCCGAACTCCACGCCACCGGTACCCTGGTCGGCGACCCTATCGAGGTCAACGGCGCTGGGAGAGTCTTCTCGAAGGGCCGTGATCCAAAGAAGACGCTTAGGGTTGGCTCAGTCAAGGGGAACATGGGCCACGCTGAAGGATGTTCCTTCATGGCCAGTTTGATCAAGGTCTCCCTGATGCTTCACAACAAGGAAATCATCCCCAACATCCGCTTTAACAAGCCCAACCCCAAGATCGATTTTGTTGGTGGGATGATGAGGGTCCAGACAGAACTCGAGAAGATCACCCCCAACCTGGCTGCTCCCGATGGCAAATTCGTTGCCTCCATCTCTACTTATGGTGTTGGTGGTGCCAATGCCCACATCGTTGTCGAATCGTTTGAAACCGCCGCGGAAGTCGAAGCTGCCGCTGCTCTCATTCGTGAGCCCAAGACCAACACTACTCCACTCTACTTGTTCGCCATTGGTACTCTCACCGAAGGCTCACTCGGTCGCTGGCAAAACGCTCTCACTTCCCACTTCAAGGGCTTGGATGAACCCAGATCTCTTCGTTCCCTCTCCCGTGAGCTCACTCGTCAGGCCCGCGCTTCCCCCTACCGTTCATTCGCTGTCGGTCCCGCTCTTACTCCCGATCTCAAATGGTCGAAGACCGCTCTCGTTTCAGCTAAACCTAAGTTGTGTTTGGTCTTCGCCGGACAGGGTCCCCAGCATATATTCATGGGTCGTCAACTCTCTGAAGCTTTCCCCGCGTTCCTCGATGCTATCAAGGCTAACGACGAAATCCTAGTCAAGAAGTATAACCAACCTTCTTTCGTTGAGCGCTCCGGTCTTTTCATCCCTGGGAAGCAAGCAACCCTCGCTGCTAACGGTGTTTGGCCTGTCGCTGATGTCGTTCTTTCCCTTGTCTTCATCCAAATCGCCCTTACCGACCTTCTCAAGTCCCTCGGAATTGAATACGATTACGTCATTGGCCACTCCATCGGTGAGATCGCTATGGGCTACGCTTCTGGTCACTACGATCGTGAGACTGCTGTCGGCATCGCCGTCGGTCGTGCTGCCGCTATGACCCAGGCCGAGGGCAACGGCGGAATGGTTGCTTTGGGCGTTGGTGTCCAGAAGGCGAAACTCATGATCAAGAAGGTCTTCGCCCGTGCTGGAGTCGACAGTGGCCTCTGGATCGCCGGTATCAACTCTCCCAAGGCTGTTACCATCGCCGGCCAACACGAACTCATCGACCTTATGGTTGAGGTTGCCGCTGACCCCGCCGACAAGGTCTTCGCTGCCAAGCTCCGCGTTACATGCGCCTTCCACACCCCTCTCATGGAGGCTCAGGAGAGCGTCTTCAAGGACTTCGTCAAGGGTGCCCTCACTGCCACTCGCGAGCCTACTGCCAAGGTCATGTCCACCGTCGACGGTAAATGGCTTGAGCGGGATTTGGACGTCCAATACTGCTGGGACAACATTCGCCAACCAGTGCTCTTCGGTACCGCTCTTAACAAGATCGTGCAGGAACTCGGCGCCGAAAATGTATCCTTCTTGGAAATCGCCCCTCACCCCGTTTTGAAGTCTTACATCGAGGAAATTGGCGGAAACCCGATCTCCCTTATCCGCCGTCCCAACCCCAAGGTTCCTGCCCAGAACACTGGCGAACACTTCCAGTTCCTCGAGGGTATCGGCAACTTGTTGATGACTGGATACAAGCACATCGACGTTAATAAGCTTTCCGGTCGCACCGACGGGGTTGTCGACTTCATCAAGGTTCCTCTCCCCGCTTACCCCTACTCGAAGACCTCCTGCTGGGCCGAGGATGGTGCCGCTGCTTCACTCAGGCTCCGTGAACGCCCCCGCCCCTTATCACAAGACCATTTCCGCATCAGCGTGGATACTCATCCCGATCTAACTGGACATGTCGTCTTGGGGGCCGTGCTGTATCCTGGAGCCGGGTATGTCCGTTTCCCTCCAAACGGCGTAATCCTTCGTTGACATTTGCCCGCAGATACACCGAGGCCATTCTTGAGAACGGCGCTTTCATAGTTGAGAACATGAAGGTCCTCAAACCATTCGTCCTTAACGGACACGACTCGATTCCCGGCCACGCTGGTGTCATCATCAACGGAAACCACTGGGAATTCCGCGGTTCTAGTGATAGCAAGTACGTCGATGGAAAGCCCCTCCTCGAGACCGTCTACGCCAGCGGTTACTTCAAGCGTGATAACCCCGACTACGATCCTGGGGACCTTCCTTCACTCGACGTCGAGTCTCTCCTCGACTCCTCTCTCGTGAGTATGACCGGCGATGAGTTCTACAACAACATTCCATCCAGCTACGGCTACGTCGATCATTTCCGCAACTACACGAAGGAACTCCACGCCGTTCCTTACCCCGAGTGCTGGGCTGGAAAGGCTTACATCGCCCGTCTCGAGATCCCAGATGGTACCCCCGATGTCTATGGTTCCGGCTACTGTATCCACCCCGGCATTCTCGACTCCATCACCCAGATCGGTCTCTGTATGTTCATGAACATGACCAACAAGACCTTCGACTTCAACGGCACCTTCCTCCCTGTATCGATGAAGAAGCTTACTCGCTGGGACCCTGTCGATTCCCTCTCGGTGGAGGTACACCTGAAGAATGGTATCTACGTTCTATACAAGCCCAAAGTTTGGGGTGCCAAGGGACCGTTCATCTCCGACTACGTTATCTCCGACGCTTCCGGACGAGTTTTCTTCACCATCGACGAGTTCGAGATTGCCCTCGCTCCCGAGCCCGAGCCAGTCCCTATCACCGACTACACCATGCATCAGCGAATCGTAACCACCTGGCAACCAAAGGCTTTCGTCACCCCCGACTACACCCTTCCACCAGCCGGAGCCCATGGTGGCCACAGCTACTTGGCTGAAGTCCTCGAGAGCCTCCTCGTCAACGCGAGAACTCGGACCAACCGCTTTGTCTCTCGAATTCTCGACCTCGACCCCACTGATTCCATTGCCCGCGCTGTCGATGCCAAGCTGTCGAGTCTTTTGGCTACCCACAGATTCTCTGTCGATTACTTCGCTGCTGGTATTGATGGAGAGTCGGCTGACGTCAAGGTTAACGCCCTCCGCTATCCCCATGGTCGCTCGACCATTATCGATACTGCCACCTTCTCTTCACAAGGCGTCTCAATTCGCACTGCTACCGTCGACGTTATCCTCGCCAACCTCGACATTTCCAAGACTCCCACTAACCTCGACCTCCTCCCACAACTCCTCGCACCCTCTGGTGCTGCCATTTTCCTCGTCCACTGTGAGTCCTCCCGTTTATCCTTCAATTCCATTTCGCTCACGTGTGGTCTCTTTATAGCCGGAGGCGCCCAATCTGAGGAGGAAGGATTCTCTTCCCTCACCGTCGAAGAGTTCACCACTAAGCTCGAGGCTCTCTCTGCCCAGGAGGTCCAAGTTCAACAACTCCCCGCTGGTCAGACCATCATCGTTGCCAGGAACTTCACTCCCGCTTCCGTCCTTCCTGAGGATCTCACTCCCAACGTCGTTGTCCACCACTTCCTCCATGGAAACGAGGGCGAGCTTGTCGAAAAGGTCAAGGCAATGCCTACCGAAGGAGAGTTGTGGATCGTTGGGAACGACGATGCCGCTGGTATCGGTGCTTTGGGTGTTGCCGCTGGTCTCATCGCAGAGGAGACTCAGTTCACCGTGTATTCCGTCCTCTTCGAAGACACCGCCTTAACCGATGAGGAGCGCGAGGGGTGGATCCACACTATCCGCCAAAACCCCAAGATCCTCGAAGACCATCTCAAGGTTACCGGCGCCGGTGAAGTTTTGGTTCGCCGTGCTGTCCAGGGATCCCCAAGCGTCAAGCCCACAGAGATCAAGAGTGTTGGATACTCGAAGAATGCTCACGGTCGCCGTTCGGTTGCTGCTGCCTATCCTTTACCCGCTGGTCCCGGAGAAATTGAGGTTACTGTTGAGGCGTTCGGTCTCACCGATCTCGAGGCTGAGACTCCTCTGGCTGCCTTCGTCGGAACTACTGATGGACAGAAGGTCCTCGGATACTCTTACCAGAAACTCATCGACACAGTTGTCGTCGACAAGTCTAGCATTACCCCTCTCATCGATTCGGTCTCTGTTGCGGACGCTGTCTCTTTGCCAACTTCAGTCCTCCCCGCTTGGACCGGTCTCGTCGAGCTCGGGAGGATTGAGAAAAACTCGGTCGTCTTGGTTCACGATGCCCTTTCTCGTAAGGTTTCTTGTTTAGTTTCATACTCGCGGGTGCTTATTCCATCATTATAGGTGTCGGACGCGCCGCCGTCCAGATCGTCCAGGCGTTGGGTGGTCCCGCCTTTTACACCGTCCCTTCCACGGCTGAAGCTAAGGTTCTCTCTGCGGAGTTCGACATTGATGCCAAGTCTATCGGCGTGAACGCCTCCGCCACCACCGCTCTCGCATCTGCAAGATCTTGGCTCAAGGGATCTGGTCTCGAATCCTTTGACATCATCTTCAACACCAGTGGGAGCTCCGACCTCGCCATCGTCGAGGATCTTCTGTCTACGTTCGGCTTCTATGTCCACTACAAGCACTCTGCTGAACCAGTCAAACTTCCTGCTGATGTTCCTTCGGCTCGTATCGTTGACATTGTCTCTTTGATCAAGGGGTACCCTACCAAGCTGTCTTCCTTCCTCGGTGCCATCCTCAGCGCACACTCCACAACGCCCTTCAAACTTTCCCCTGTCACCATCTCGTTCTCCGACCTCGTTCGTCCTGTCGAAAACATCAACTCTGGGCAAGTTCTCGTCATCAAGACGACTCGGCCAGAGAGCGTCCGCGTAGATCCAGCTGCTCAATTGTTCGATCCCCGTAAGGTCTACCTGTTGGTCGGTGGCTGTAGTGAGTTCGGTATAGGGATCACTGTTTGGATGTTCAACCACGGAGCCCGACACATCTATCTCACCTCCCGACGCGGTCGCAAGGCTCTATCCCCAGTCGACAAGCTGTACCTCCGTGACATCAACAACAAGGGCGGTGACGCGAAGGCGCTCTCGGTCGATGCCTTGAGCAGGGAAGATATGGCTAGGCTTCTCAAGGAGTCTGAGGCTGTCGGGCCTCTCGGCGGTATCATGCTAATGACAGTAGTTTTGAGGGATTCTTCCTTCGCCAACCTTACCCAGCAGCACTTCGACGATGTGTATCAGTCCAAGGTCGCCGCATTGAACGTCATTCTTGACCTCGTCGACTTGACCAAGGTCGATTTCAATCTCCTCTTCTCGACCATTGGAACCGTGTTCGGTAATGCCGGTCAATCTCCGTACCTCGCCGCTCAGCTGTACGTTTTTCGTTTTCCTAACATTTCTCATCCCTAAATCCGCACCTCAACAGCTACCTCGATAAGATCGCAGAGAGGTTGCCCAACACCATCTCGATGTCCTTCCCTCCCATCACCGACTCGGGTATCTTCAAGCGCCTCGTCCAGTCAACCAAGGGTGGTGCCAACACGGGAAAGCTCAGCAAGGTCGGAATGACTACTCCCCAGGTTTGCGAGTTCATCGGAGATTCCATCATCCGGAAGATCCCCCACTACTTGCCCCTTCTAAACCACAAGGACTGTCCAGAGGTCTTCGATACTTGCGACCCCCTCTTGTTCTGGCACTTGCTCCCTCCTCAACTCCTGGCTACTGATGGTGCTTCCAAGGACGAGGGTGGCGAGTCCCCCGCGACTTTACTGTCTGGTCTCCTCGGTCTCGCAGTGGACCAGATCTCCGACAACGCTCTGATCACTTCCTACGGTCTCGACTCCTTGGCTGGTAAGTTGCTTACCATTGCTTTCTGTGCGCTTTTCTCACGTAAACCGTACAGCCACCCGATTCAGCTCCCAGCTCAAGAGCGCCTTTGGCATCAACGTCAGCCAGATCGAGCTCTTGGGCTCCATGACGATTGGTATCCTCAACGACATTGTCGCCAAGTCCCGCAGCAGCGGCGCTGGGGCCGCTTCGGCCACCGCCCTCGATGACGGTTCCGGCAAGTACGGAGAGCCACTGGTGCCCATCCTCAATGACCGTTTGGCCTACGACGAACCCTACACCACCGACGCATCCCCTCACCAATACCGAATCTGGTTGGCTCAGCTCGAGCATGATAACTCCAAGAGGAGGAATGTCGCCATCGTGGATTCCGCTATGAAGCGCTTCGGTGCTACTCAGTGGGATACCCACGAGGGTTACTTCGTCAGCATCAACTCAAAGATCCCCATCGATCTCGAGAGGATGACCAAAGCCTTCGAGGAGACTGTCAATCGCCACGGTTCCTTCAGGACCACTTTCCATTGGGATGAGCAGAAGGGTAAACTCATGCAGACCATCCACCCCTCGGTTCATGTCCACAACACCTCTATCGTCGATCTCAGCGAGGAGCCTAACCCGTACAAGAAGGCGTACGACATGTCGGTAGCGAACAATATGAGCCCCAACTTCAGCCTCGACAAACTCCCCCTCATCTCCTCGGTCATGTACAAGTTGGACGGCGAAGGTTATGCTTTCAACATCACCGTCCACCACATTATGACCGATGAGACATCCCTTGGTGTCTTCTTCTACGAGTTGTTCCAACTTTACGTCCACGGTATCGATAGTCTTCCACCGGTTCAGCTTCACTACTCCGATTTCAGCGACTGGTTGCTCCGCACCGCCGATCGTCGTGCTGAACTCCGCGATGAACAGATCAAATACTGGAGCCAGAAGTTACAAGGCGTACAGCCACTCATCTTGACCCTTGCCAAGCCTTCCGAAATCGAGCAGAGCCCGGTCACCCAGATCGAAGGACAAATTGATTCCAAGGGTCTCAAGAGGTACAACGATTATGTTGCCACCACCTCTGCCACACCCTTCGCTGCCTTCTTCGCCGTGTACAACTTACTCCTCTACAAGTACTCTGCACAGAACTCCTTCGTCGTTGGTACTGCAGTCACTCAGCGTTCAATGGCTCAGCTTCAAGAAGTCGTCGGTTTCTTCGCCAACATGCTCCCGATCCGCACCACCATCGATGACGACATGACCTTCGCTGACTACTTGGAACTCTTCCGTTACGATCTCGTCACCGACCTCGCTAACGACGATGTCACATACGAGGACATTGTATCCCAGACCAAGTCTTCTTCTCAGGACCGCTCCTACTTCAAGCACTTGTTCGCTCCCGGTGGTCTCAACATGCGTATAGTCAATCAGCTCAACACCTCCGATATCTCCGCCACTTCCATTCTCTCTCTCCCCAACGGCGAAGAGAAGTACGAGTTCCTGCTCACCGTCCACTACAAGACTGGCGAGGTCATCCTCCGTTTTGACAATTACCTGTACACTGAGGAGACCGCTCGTCAGTTCTTGGATGCCTACCTTGGTCTCGTCGACACCCTCGGAAAGGACCCGCACGTGAAGATTGGTAACGTCTCTGCTGTCAGCGACCATGAGGTCACCCGCCTCATCAAGGAGCTGTCGACTTCTGGACCTGTCAATCCGGTCGAGCTCAAGTTGCACCAACTCGTTGAGGCTCAAGCTTTCAGGACCCCCACCGCCGTAGCCATCGAATATGAGGATCAGTACCTTACCTACGCTCAGCTCAATTCCAAGGCCAACCGCCTTGCTCGCATGTTGAGCCAGCAGGGTGTCGGCCCTGACACCATTGTTGCCATCTGCTTCGAACGTGGTATCCCTCAGATCTTGGCTATCCTCGCTATCCTCAAGGCTGGTGGGGCCTTCCTTCCTCTCGACCCTGACGATCCTACCCTCCGAAAGGAAATGCTCATTATCGACACGAACGCGAAGATCCTCCTCGCCACCTACTCCCAACGCCGCGATTTCGACAAGGCTCTCGCCTCGAAGGTTATCGTAAGTAATTTCATCGAATCCCATTATATAGTGTTTTACCTTCCGTCGTAGGTCGCGTATATCGACGATGCCACCTTCGAGAAGAGGTTGCTCAAGTTCGACGACAGCAACTTTGAGATTCCTGGACACACACCCGCCAACCTTGCTTATGTCATGTTCGTCCCACACCTTTGCACATCTCCACGGAAATACTTACCTTTCGTATAGGTTTACGAGTGGAAGTACCGGCAAGCCAAAGGGTGTCATGATCGAGCATCGTTCAATCGCCAACTTGGTCTACAACTCTCAGCCATACGGCTACCGCAAGGGCGCTCGTGTCCTCTCTTCTCTCGCCTACACCTTCGATCCATTTGTCGCGGACGTCTTCGGTACCCTCTCCACTGGTGCAACTCTGGTCACTGGCCGCAAGGAGCTCGTGCTTGGTGACATCGGGAAAGCTGTCAAATCCCTCCGTATCAACGTCGTCCACTGTACCCCAAGTATCCTTGCTGTGGTCCCTCTCGATAACTACCCAACCTTGGAGACCGTCGTCGTTGCCGGTGAAGCTCTTGGCAAGAAGCTGATTGAGGACTGGTCCAAACGCGTCAGGTTCATGAACATGTACGGTCCCACTGAGGCTTCCGTCGACTGCGTCCACACCCACGTCACAGATGTTTCCCTCACCGGTGTCATTGGTCGCCCTCTCCCAAACAACCGATTGTACATCCTCGACGAGAGCTCACGCCCTACCCCTATCGGTGTCGAAGGAGAATTGTTCGTCGGTGGCATCCAGCTCGCTCGTGGGTACCTCAACCAGCCTGAGCAAACTGAGGAATCCTTCATTCCCAACCCTTTCGTCCCTGGGGAGCGCCTCTACAGGACTGGTGATGTTGCCATGTATCGTACTGATGGTAACATCGTCTATTGTGGTCGAAAGGATCGTCAAATCAAGCTCCGTGGCCAGCGTATTGAGCTAGGAGAGATCGAAGATGTTATCAACAAGTACCAATCCATCCAACGTGCCGCGGTCCTCATTCGGACCTTCCACGACGCTCCCGCTGTCGTTGCTTTCATCGAGTTCAAGTCTTCCGTTGCCGAGGACCAGGTTACCGATGAGAAGGAGGCTCTCAAGATGCACATCTCAGAGCGCCTGCCAAGGTTCATGTACCCATCCCTCATCGCCCATCTCCCTGTCCTACCTACTTCCACCAGCGGAAAGATCAACCGCCGAGAACTCAAGGAGTTGGATCTCGTGCCGTTCCACGATACCAACGCCGATATCGGTCTTCCTCAATCCGATGTCGAGGTCACCCTGCACAAGGTTTTCTCAGATATCTTGAAGACTGACCCGAACCAGCTCGGTGTCACTCACGATCTCTTCTCCGTCGGTTTGAACTCCTTGCTCGCCGTTCAGGCTGCCGTTGCTATTGGCGAAAGCTTCAAGCTCAACATTGGTCTCAACAACATCTATCTGAGGTTCGCTCTGCTCTCACTATCTCTCATTGGTTTTGGCTTACGGTTTCGGTAGACCAACCATCCGCGAGTTGAGCAATGTCATCATCGATGCTATGGGTCAAGACCAGAGGCAAATTATGGCTGCTGAGGACTCGGAAGATGACTTCTTGATCGAGTTCCTTCCCATCAAGAAGAAGGGTATCCATCCGCGCATGTTCATCGTCCACGATATCACCGGTATGGCCACCCCCTTCATGCGCCTAGGTGCCTATATGACCAACGAAATGTGGGCCATCGGTGACAAGTACTTCGGCTCGGTTGACGGTTTCACAACCATCGAGGAGATGGCCGACCATTACATCTCTCTCATCAGGGGAGTGCAACCTCACGGACCATACGTCATCTCCGGTTACTCCATGGGTGGTCTCGTCGCTCTCGTGATCGCGGACAAACTGAAGAAGGCTGGAGATGTCATCACTCATCTCATTATCTTCGATACCATCTTCATCCCCGCTCGTGAACGTCAGAGTCTCAAATCCTCCGACTGGACCGCTCGTGCCATCGATCGTATCTCACAGAACTTCCCCGAGATCGGTGAGAGGTGGAAGACTAAGCTCTCGACGGAGATTAGGAAGAACTTGGACTCGATGTGGGAGTTGGACCCACCTCACTACGACGGACCAACGACTCTCGTCGTTCCCAAGGACCGTATCTGGTACCGGAGTGGACATGCCAGTGACTTCGACACCGGTTCCGACGACCTTAACGGTTGGGAGCATAGGATGTCGAACCTGACGATGAAAGTTTCTCCTGGGCGTCACGATACAATGTTCACGCCCGCTCACGTCAAGGGCCTCGCCGCTGTCTTGAAAGAGATCTTCGCTGAGTTCCCCACACAAGGGGTGAGTTGTCCGCTCGGCCCAAGCCTCCGTTCCCCAGTACTGACGAAACCCCCCTCACAGACACAGTAAACGACTCGGTCCGATTTTACCAAAGGATTCAATGGATTTTCATCACCTCGTATCATTACTTCCATCCACCGACAACTGTCAATCAATTTGTGCATAGCAGTGGCAACGCTCATCATCTCTACCTCCACCCACATAAAAAAGGAATATCGTTATCGTAATCTTTACCTGTATTCGTGTACGCCCCGTTTTTTCTCCATGTCAATAGAAGTCGTCGCAAAAGTTGGTGTATCGGTGCTGCAGCAAAACTACACGAGGTGAGACAAGGTATGGCTGGTCAATCGTGCGAGGGCTAATTTGTGAGGCTGCAACGTTACGTGATAGATGGTGTCTGGGGAGTGGGGGGCGATACCCAGACTTCATCGTTTCCACGCAACTAAGATTCATTCTATTGACAATTGAACATCTGCTTTTAGACCAAGGTAGTACCCGCCCTTGAACCCGCTCAATTCCTAGTCCTCCCGGAGCTTCCGAGTCCTCCGACGTTCCGAACCAAAATTAGACGTGGTTTTGCGACTGAGGGGTGTGTGCAAAGCTCATGACGCAGTTTGCCCCTTCAATGGACCTCTCGGAAGTGTATCTGCACCCACGTCCGTGTGGGTAGTAGCACTAGTGTGGTTCCGACACGATCGAGCCTAGGGCGGGCGTGAGAAGCTCCAAAAGCTATTGCGCGGGGATCTGCAACAGACGCATAAGTACGATGATATGACTCTCTCGGATCGATTGGTTAGCTGATGATCGATCACATTTGCTGAGCAGTCCGCGCGCCCTTTGGTGAGGGAGAAAATCAGAGTACAGCTGGAATGGACGAGGAAACGCGTCCTGCCGGGGTGAGCCAGAATAGGGTTATCCGAGATAGGCCTGCGACCGCGAGAACAGGTTGATGGTGGAGGGATACGCCCATTGCCGGAGGAACACGATGTGACGACCGCTAAGGAGAGATGTGAACATGCAAGGGATCTCGGGACCCGGGCGACACTCGACGCGGAGATTCTCGTGAGTTCCCAGCTTCCTCCTATTCGGCACCAACGTGATTCAAATGAACGGGAGATTATAGATAGAGCCCTGACGCGGGCGCGCAGGGCTTTGGGAAGATGGATAGACAAGGTTAGATCCCTTAGTTGGTCATCCGCGCGCTCATGTGAAGATGAGTACCTGTGCCGCAGGATCAAAGCATGCAGATGAGCCTGGCCCTCGGCCCCCTTCGAACGCTTCCCACGAGTAACCTGGGCCGCCTCTTGCAATGAGGATGGCGAGGCAGTCCCAGCACTCGTTATCCCATGGCGACAAAGGCAAACATATGAACGAGGGGACATCCAGAATTGGGCGCAAATGAACTCGTAGAAAGCCCTTTCGGACCCCCTTTGAATCCCCACTCGTTAACTACTGTCGCGGTGTCTTTCGGTAATATGCCAGAGGGACTTTGTCATTCTCCCACCCGCCGTCAGGGAGAGGTTTTCGCCTGTCGGAGATCTCTGGAGAGACATCGATCCCAGAGCCCTAAATAGATCTTTTAGTCTTCTGCGCACGTCGAACCAGCTCCTCGAGCGCCAGGGCTTTACCGTTCAAAGAAAGCGACCAAGACGAATGAGGGTGAATTTGGTGGGGCAACCGTCGGAACTGAAGTCACGTTACCCTGTGGTGACCAATGACGCGAAGCGCTCGCGACCGTATGGGTTGAACCGAATGACCGGCTTGAGTGATCCAACGGTCGACGGCTACGAGCTGTCTTAGCCTCACCCATGTCGTCGACCGTCCTTAACCTCCCAGAAACCTTTTCTCCTCCCCCGAGGGGAACCCTTACATCAGGCAGCGATAATGCCGACCAACCGAAGTCTTCCTCACTTTATCTGTACGTCTTGCGTCCCCCCTTGCCAACGGTTGCAAACGGAGACGTCGGAACTCATGTTTTCATAGGTTCACGTTCCTGTCGACCCTTTTCTTGCTTTTGGTGGTCTCGACGGCCATCGTGTTGCGATCGTTCTTGCTCAGGAGGCGGTATCGGATGCGGATGGAGCGGCAGCTTGACGATATCTTCCGTCAGCCCGGTGATGCACCCGGCACCTCAAGAAGGAGGCATTTTGGAGCAAAACCGAAACTTTGGGATACCTGGGTGAAGCTAGACGAGGAGGAGAGACGTTCGACGGACGAACTGGCGGCCATCAAGGTGTGTTGCATCTCCCGCTCCCCCTCATTTTACAAACCTCATCTCTATTGTTGCGACCCTGCAGCCGCTTGCTGTTATGTATATTCCGCAAGAGACGAACAAGCCCAGGGACTCGCCTACCTCACCACCGGTACCCCAACCCGAACAAGAACATCGGCAAGAGAGGTCTTCCGCCTTCTTGGCCGGTTTCTTCGCCCACCCACTTGCACTTCCGCGACACCTCCCCCCTGAAGACGACCGCCCCGGAGGTGACTCGACCAACTCATCTTCGGAAATACCCCGAACAGCTCAGGTTTCTGTCGTCATCTCCATGCCTTCTCCAACCCGCAGAACACCACCCATATCCAACTCCACGGAGGAAGAGTTTCCAAACGTTGCGATTGGACTCACTCGACTGCGCGTTGCCAATGAATAACATACTCGTCTCCATATAATTTGTATTTTTAGACCTTTCCGGCACACGGCTAACTCCGTCGCTCAAAAACCTATGGTCCCCCCCTCCCCTCGGTCATCGTTACTTACCTCGTCGTTTATGTTTCCTTGCTATCGTCACCACTTCGTTCGGAACCTTCGGGACTCACTTCTGTTCGTCTGATCACGCTTGACCATTCAAATTAACGAGCACGTTTGCGCGTGACAGCCTCGAATCAGGGGATGAGTAAGGCGAGGGATGAGTCTCCCAAGCTCCCGCCGGGATCCCCTTGTTTTGAGTGAGGGTGTTACAAAGGAAGTCCGTCATTGGGGCCAGTGGTTAACGGCAGTGACGCACTTCGAAGTTGTTGGATCGTATGCAAACCCACATCTAATCCGTTGCTGTATAAAACGGAGAGGGGGGGATCTAAGTGGACAATCAACGACCCAACCATCTATCGCATCACAATGTCTCAACGTCTCCTAGGAAAGGTTGCTCGTACGTCCCCTTAGCGTCGTTTGGTGGCACATGGGACTCTGATCAAGATCGCAGTCGTTACCGGCTCGTCTAGGTCCATCGGTGCGGCCATCGTCAAGCGTCTGGCCCAAGATGGCGCGTCCGTCGTAATCAACTATGCTTCCAACGAGGCAGCCGCGAAGGAGGTCGCTGACGAGATCAACGCAATCCGTAGTGGTGCAGCGGTCACCATCAAGGCTGATGTATCCACCGTGGAGTCGTGCAAACGCCTCCTAGATGAGACCCTCAAGGCGTTCGGGAGGATCGATATCCTGGTCCTGAACGCAGGGATCATGGGATCTAGGAGTTTACGTGAAGTCGATGAGAAGTATTTCGATGAAAGCTTCCTTATCAATGTCAAGGGACCGTTCTTCTTGGTCCAGGCTGCAGAGCCACATCTGAAAGAAGGTTAGCAAAGGGCTTGAGTCGTTTTTCGGTGAGACCGACCTCGAAGGACAGGAGGGAGAATTATTTTCTTCTCCACTTCAATCGCCAAAAACTCTGCTGTCTCACCACCGTACCTCATTTACGCCGCGACCAAAGGCGCCATCGAACAATTCTCTCGTGTCCTTGCCAAAGAACTCGGCGCGAAGGGTATAACCGTCAACACAGTTTCACCAGGTAACATCGCGATCCTCACCGCGCCATCATGTTACTCGTTGCTCACATGTGACGGGTACTAGGTCCTGTTGACACTTCGCTGTTTCGAGAGGGGAAGCCAGAACATGTCATTTCAGCCTTTGCGAACATACATCCGCTAAAGCGCATCGGAACGGTCGACGACGTCGCTCCCGTTGTGGCTTTCTTGGCGAGTCCTGAAGCCGCGTGGGTGAACGGACAAAACATTTTGGTCAATGGGGTGAGCATCTGCGTCTTGTGCGAAGCCTTTTAGAGTGGGGGGACTGATTTCGTTGTGAATCTAGGGTTCCACCGTCTGATCATGTTGCCGTTAAGAATGAATCCTAAACCGCCGTGTAGCACACTATATAACCGTAGCCGATGTCCGATTAAAAAATGACACCTGTCCTCGACCTCGGCCATCGTCTGACGATACTACTCCAGACCTCGAGAGCTTCAAAGTGTGCTCCCCAAAGAGGGACATCGATTCCCCCGCGAACTGATTTAGTTTCGCGTTCTCACCAGGCACGTGATCGACCCATTAATCCTCTCTCTCATGCCCCCAATGAGTCCAGCGACGACAACACCCGCCTCGATAATTTCTGACGCGATTGCGTCTTTGAAACATGCGGCCACCGTAGCGGTGGGCTCGGAACTGTTGTCTCTGGAATCGCGACTGATTGTTTCATTGCCTAGCTCACAAAATCGGAGGAACAGGCTCAGAATGACCTTTCGCGTGCGCTGGCTGAAGCGAGGCAGGCTAGGAATCAGAGAGATGAGGCGCTGAACACGTTGAGGAATATCGAGAGCGAGCAGGTTACCCATAAGCAGCAGCTGGAGACGTGGAAAGAGGCGGTGAGTACGGCACCTTCCCTTCCTTGCTTGGCTCGGATTTATTCACTGATCGCCTGGTTCATTCTCACCTCATCGCTGCATTCAGGTGGATAATGCGGATTTGACAGTAAGCACTTCCGGAAAGCGGCCATCTCTTTTGGTCGATTCAAGGAGTTCTAGATCCAACATCAAGCAGAAACGATCGCTCAGCTACGACAAGAAAACATCCACTGGAAAGGTCAATACGCTCGTGTCGAAGGGTCGCGTCAGGAATGGAAGGAACAGTTCATGAGAGTTGAGCAGGAACGTATTCGTTTGCTGGCTAAGCTCGAAGAGCTGACGACTCAGCGAGATTTGGTATTCCATCCACCCCGCGCCACACATCCTTTCTGGCACAACTGACTTGAATAAACTCCCAGGATAACACCGGTGGTTCGTGGTTAGACGAGCACCCTACTTACAGCGAGGGCGCAACGTCTCCTCCGTCATCTTCTGGATCGACGAAGATAGGTTCTGCGTCAGTCGATAAGCCGCCTTTGAAGCGTCGCCAAATCGAAGCGGTCGTCGTCCCTGTTAATGGCAAGAATCACAAAGCTTCTGCACCCCGAAAACCTACCGGAAAACCTCCAGCCGGTGGAGCCAAGGCTCAGACAAAGACCGCCGCAAATGCAACGCGCCAGGCGAAGGATAAGGTCCCACCTAAGCAAAAGCCAACGCAGAATGCAGAAGGCTCTACCACGAAGGGGCCCACGCAAAGGGTCATCCGCCGGGTTCACGCGGTAGTCGACGTACCTATCAAGACAGAAGAGGACGAAGATGAGCTCTGGCATACCCCAACCGATGACATCAAGGCAAGAGCTCTGCTGAACGGCGATCCCAAACCATCGAAGACTGTCAAGAAGACCGCCAGGGCCGCTGAATTGCCGCGGGAAAAAAGCAAGAGTTGGCAAGTGTACAGAGAAGACGACAACAACGTGACACCTCCGGCAACCGTATCGATGTCCAAACGTCGGAAATCGGGGGTCGACCAAGACTACTACGAACCGAGCGAAGATGTTCACGACTGGCGAAATCTGGAAAACGCGAATGTTAGGCACCGACCGCCCGCGAGGAGGAAGTCGATCAGGGATCTCCGAGAGTCCGATTTCGAGTACCACGAAGAGGAGGATGAGGAAGAGGAGACGGATGCTGATGAATTGAACCTCGGGGTAGGCTGTCCACTGACTATCCCGTTCTGGTATCTGGCTCAACCTTCTTGTAGAGGAGCTTTGAGCATGGTGCTCATCTGGAGAGACCCGTGAAGGAGCAACGGACGAACGGAACATCGTCAAATGTTCCTGCGCCAAAGAATGCAAGAAAGAGAAAAGCGGTGGACGCTATGGACGTTGACGAGCCCGTGGTGAGTGGAAGAGGTGCAGCCAAGGCTGTAAAGACGCGGTAGTCCCAGCTCTCTCTCCGTCTTTTTTTCTCTCATCCCTCTCGCTCCCATAGACTTTCTCCGTCGTTGGTTGACATTGTATCCTGTCTCCTGCATGTCCATGCTCTCTGTTGTTTCTCACGCTTCTGTAAAATACGGTCTCCCATTCGCCATCGTACCGTGATATCTCCTGCGCTTCTATGCGTTCTCTATGTCTTACAGGTCCCGGACTCCACACCCCACCTATCACCCTCATCCTCACCCTTTGCTCTGCCTACTGTACATCTGCATCTTCGTCCCTCTGCAATCCATAAACGAGCCCAAGAGCAACCCTCGCGGCCGCTTTCCTTCGTTCAGAATCATCGGTTATCTCTGAGATCTCCTCTTTCATAACCTGTAAGGCACTGAACACCCTCGACAAGTCGAACTGGGAAAATTCGGACTCGTCGTCATCCCCTAGGGTTGTTGTGCTCGGCGCTGGACTCGCACCCAAGTCTGAGGGGTTCGTCGTTGGGAGAGGTTGTTGTGAAGAGACCGATGTGGATGTGGGAGGATGTGAAGGTAATGAACCGAATAACCGACGAGTTGTGGCTTGAATCTCGTCCTGAGAGGGTAATTCGGTATCTTCCCCTTCGAGCGCGTCGAACTCGGAGCCTAACGACATGTAAGCGAAGGAAGGTTTCTTGGTCTGGTTAGATTCAGGTCTTCGGGGTTCGTGATCAACCGGTGCTCCAATGAAATCGGTAAAATCGTCTTCGAACCCATGACCCCCATCCGCGAACCCATTTCCCGACACAACGAACGTCGTCGCAGTAGGAGTTTTGGCGTCAGAGCACGAGTCTACCGTCGGTGGACTCCCGAACTCGAGCTGGCCCCGACGAGCCCACGGATCTTCATTCACCCTCTGAGATTCGTCTTCTTCCAACCACCGTTGGAACTCGTCCATTTCTTTCTGCATTCGGCTCGTCTTGGGTTTCGCTGCTACGGTGGGTGTGGATGAAGGGGTGTAGTCTGTATCACTCTCCACGTCGTCGGTGGGTGGTTGGACCAGTGCGCGGAGCCCATCGTCGCATTCCTCTTCTCTGGCCCAGTCGAGGAGCTCCCTGGCTCTGCTTTTGCGTTTCGACGCAGGTTCTGGAGAAGGTTGGACCATGGATGGCCACATGATCGTGCTCAGAGCATCTACGATGCGGCCCAGCCCAGGCGTAGCTAAGAACCGAAGGAGCCAAGTGTCAGTCTGGGTGCCGCGACAACGCCAAGGGTTCGAGTACCCGAGATTCGCCCGGGGGTCATAGGAGTGGGTGAAACTGTGGAGAGGGGAAGAACTTACCAATGGAGTCATCATCCAAATCCAATGTCCTCACACGACTGTCGTTATCCCCATCGATGAACTCGAACCCGTGCGAGGAGACGAACTCGTCCACCTCTTGGTCGTTGTCCGAAGACGAGGGGGTGGTAACGGCGGAGTTGGACTTGTCCGTTGAAATTTGGATGGCGAGCTTGATCTCCGGGTCCAGCGAGTTAACCGCTCCACTGAGCCTCTCAAAGTGTTCTCTGTGAGGCTATACCGCCGATAATCCGAGAAAACGCCGCATATAATGAGCAGTCGGCGGAGATGTGGGTTGCGGCGAGGGTTGGGGATCGTGAGCGCACCTGACCACGATTCCACACGAACAATACGGCGGGGACCCCATCGAACTCGTTCCGCCTGGTTAGATATTGGTCGACGGTTGTAGTCTCGAAATGAACGTCCGCGGTATAGTATTTGTTTGAGATCCTCCACGGGATCGTGGAACTACTCGATTCTTCTACTGCGGAAGCGGGAGTGGGATCTTCGTCAGTTGCTGTCTCATTTGCTGCAAACCGAACGACACCTAAGGGAGTTGGTGAGTGTGTTAGGCACAGCCAGTAGTGAGTGGCCGCGATCTGTGTTGGGGGTGGGAGATGGGGGACTGACGATGAACGAGATGTTGTGCGTGGGATAGCTCAGGAGAGATTGCGAGGATTTTGCAGGAGGTGGACGAGGAGATGGGAGACATCCTGGCTGTACACCGATCGGCTGTACCACGTTGTACCTTTTTGCCCAAGTGGCTGCCGATCTCGGCAGGTCTGACTCTGCGATTTTCGCAGGACGGAGGTAAATATGTACTGACCCGGGAATCCCACAGACGCGTTTAAGCTGATAAGATAAGGGAAACACTTGAACTCGGTCGTCTTGATCTCTCACTGGAAACGAAGGCCCATGGGCCGATTGCACGACAAGCAGGTTGAATTGCACCACGTTCAGACGCGTGCGGGTCCCATACCAATGACATTGGGGTAGCTGCGTTTCCGGGCGACGTTCTCACGACGCGGCGAAACCCTGGGCTTCATCTTCAGACTCTCAGTGTATTACCAGTTGAGGTGCTCGCCGGCCAACTCGTGCCCAAGTTGCACAAGGGGTGGCAATATTCCTGGCAGCGATTCCAGGACGTGTCGGCCTCACACTCCTAGGAGCGATACATACTACCATAGAGGTGATGGAAAACCCAAGTGGGACTCAGGTACGTGAAGGGCGGCAATCTTTTCCTCCGTTCGACGTTGGGACCGATCACCAGTTCACGGCATGATGCGCACTAGATTGGCACCGTGATCATTGAAAAAACGTGCCTTCCAAAAACGAATGTGGGTCGACAACAATTGCAACCACCATGACAGGATCAGGCCCGACGCATGAGCAACCCGAGCAGGGACGGGTGCTCCAACTTCCTAAGGATGGATTCGAACACCCTTTCCGGAATTCCGATCTCCACATGGTGAATGGGCCGCGTCAAGGGAAAGAACACCCAAGAACCGTGAGTGCGGGTTTCTTCGATGCTGCTGGAAGGTTTCGACATCGCTTCACTAGGTCGTCGAACTGCGGATGTGTGCGCTCTCTCACCATATCAGAGAAAAACCCAACTGGTGGGAGAAGGTGAAAGATCAGGCCATTGTGGAGAAGTGGAGGGAAGAATCTTTGCAGCAAGAGGAAGAGGGTGAGCAGCCACCGTCGAGGAAACTGACCCCCACCATGGTAGGGTTTTACTCTCTTTGAACCGCCTCCACCCTGACGCCCCCAACTTTACATCCAGATCAACTATGTACTCGAGGAGCTTCACGGATACGCATCCTTGCGTGATCCGGAGACTGGGATAGAAGTACAGTTCGCCCGCTCGAACGTCGTGCATCGAAACTGACACATCCGATTCCAGGTTGGCCCTGCTGAGCGCATCTGGAAGTCAGATAAGCTGATCCCGAGTCCCTTGCGAGAGAAATTACTCGCTGTAGTGGCTCCGCTGGAAAACGTCCCAGATTCAGAGAAGGACTGGCACCCCGGCTCTGACGGTCTCGTCCTCGACCTCGTTCACCCGTCCTTATACCCAGTCGTCTACGATCGCACGGTGGGCAAGACACCTGGCTCAGACACCGCCGTGGTGTTAGCCCCCCCAGAGTTTGACGGGGCCGACGCCGAGTTCATATCCAAGCGCTTCCAGTGGCTACCTTCCGACTTCTCTGTGGACGACGAGGGGAAAGTGACGCTCACCTCGCCATATATCAACAACGTCCACCCAACTCGCAACAAGGAGCTCTACTCGGTCATCCCGGAGATCCTAGAGCACGCTATTCCGATGTATGAACAGGTCCTATCTGACCTGCTCCGCCCAATCCTTCCGATGAGGATCGCAACGTCGGGCGGTCATGGGTGGGGAAGTGAAGAGACCGCCGATTGTATCTGGGAAAATGGCATCCCCTATCCGGATTCTGCAAGCGAAGAGGAGTACTACGAGGATGAGGACGCGTGGTATGAGAAACGCGAGTTCAAGACCCCGGATGGAAGGGAAAAGTATGACGGGGATCTGAAAGTCATGAACAGCCGACTTTCTTTGAGGGGGCGAACGCTGCAGGTCATCGTCAAACTCGCAAACATTATACTTACCCCAGAGAAGCCCAAATACACTGGCGGGACGTGGCACGTTGAAGGTTCGTCGCGGTTGTGTTTCATACTGAATTGTTCGGACTGAATCCGTCAAATCCCAAGGTATGCGGAACGAGATGATCGTTTCCAGTTTCATATACGTGGGTAGTTGATATATCACGATCGCTCAAAAGCCTAACGACGTCCAAGTACTACGACTCGGAGAACATCAGCGAATCCAGACTGTCGTTCAGGAGGGCAACGATCGAACCATACGCTCACGAGCAAGATGATGGTATGTGCATGAGAATGCTTTACGATATGGATAGGTGCGGAACCAAACGTCAACGCCTCTCTCGCCCGACGAACTGAGGGACGTACGTATCAGGGAGTACACATGCGTGCAGGATATCGGGGGCTTGATCACCAAAACCAACAGATGCGTCGCATTCCCGAACATAGATCAGCACCAGGTTCAACCATTCCACCTAGAAGATCCCACTAAACCCGGTCACCGCAAGATCCTCGTCTTCTTCTTGGTGGACCCAACACATAGGGTCCCTTCTGCTACGGACGTAGCGCCTCAACAGCACGGATGGGTCACCGAGGCCATGCACGGTGCAGGTCAGAACTCTGCTTTCGCGAAACTTCCGGTTGAGCTCCTCACGATGATCTCGAATGAGAACGAGGGGACGATGACTCGTGTGGAAGCCGAGAGGTATAGGGAGGAATTGATGTCCGAGAGGACGATATTTATAGAGCAGAACGAAACCGCTTACTTCGGGATGGTTCGTAATTTACTCTTGAGCGGCGAGAACATTGCGCCTGACGTCTTGACTTTTTTTGCGTAGGAGTTCAATATGTGGTGCGCCGTCACCCTTAACTCGCCGAGACTCTTGTTCACCCGGCGACCACCGTTCATAGCGAACATTGAGGTCGCGTGCATGTACTTGGACCAGGCGTGCTACGTATCAGCCTTGTGTTTTCCGAACTCAGTAATCGTCCCGCAACTCGTATATGCGAAGTTTTCAATTGATCTCCTCCCCTCGCATCCAATGAGAGCGAACCGATTAATTGATCGGCAGGTGACTTTAAATCTAATTTTAGGAGCTAGACGGAACGAAACTGCCACAGCTACCGAAAGAGCTATCTCGAAAACGTTGAACATGCGGAACAATTCAATCGGATCAAATTCATAAACTTGTAAACATCCGGGACGTCAAAGAGAGCATATCCCCCCCACCAAAATCTAAATCAGCAAGCAGACCTTCAAGCACAAACTGAAGCACAAGAGCTGCAAAGTGGCCACCAGCTTGATGAGACTGTGAACTGGTCAGCGAGGAGTTACGGGATGAGTGGACGCCAAGAGCTTACAGAGCGGGGAGAATGAGGATCAATCCGATGCACAGCTTGAGCACCACCTGCAAGCAAAGCGAGAGCGAGACATCGACGTCGGCGAAGATACCGATCGCCCCGGGGCACCCGCTCCCGCAAGTCTTCACATGCAAGTCGAGGGCAGCAGTGATTTTCTACAGCCCGGAATCAGTCAAGTGTATGGAGCCCAGCGAACTCGCCAATACTTACCGCAATAATCTCGACGACGACGTTAGCAACCACAATGTTGCCCAGACCTCCAGGATGACTGCTGATGGTTCCGGTGCAAACGTTGATGGCAGCGACAAGCTCGGCGGTAATCTCCCTAGTGCACTGGTCGTTTCCGCAAGTACCGAACTTGGGGAAGATGGTATCGCATTCATTGCTGAGCGTTTTGAAGGCGCCAATGATGTCGTCGTTGGACCTCTTCGCGACGATTTCGGGGACGGCCCCAGCAAAGGCCATGACACCAGCGGCGAGGACAGTGAAGATGGTGGAGAAACGCATGGTGAAGAGGGTTATGACGAAGCGAAGAGGCTGGAGAAGGCTACTTTGGCTGAGAGCGACTGAGGGTGTCGATGAGAGACTCAAGCAGAGCGTGGTCCAGGTTTTATGGGCAATCCGAGCAGGTCATGTGGTCCGGCCACCCCCCAGCGGGTCACCTCGTTGTGAGCCCGAGTCCGGAGAAGCCCACTGAACGCCTTTGATCGATCGAACTTCCAGTCCTGGTGTTGAGCTCTGGTTCCATGCATTCAGTGTTGTGCGAGTCACTGACTATGACTTCGTTACCAAGTCAAAAAAAATAAGTCACGGTAACTCGAAGCATATGACTTGACTTTGACTTCGTGCCCTCGGGCTGTTCGGATATACCGTATATAGA
>Ga0307511_10001645_pt1 | contig 23586 bp, 22 predicted proteins | sample 13_EM_MG_FD_200266 | JGI IMG/M metagenome (GOLD analysis project Ga0307511, IMG submission 200266) | Populus trichocarpa ectomycorrhiza microbial communities from riparian zone in the Pacific Northwest, United States - 13_EM | ecosystem: Host-associated > Plants > Roots > Unclassified | place... | reverse complement strand
CGTTCAGAAAAGAACTTAGTTTCAGAGGAAGCATAAGCTAGCCCGAAGATATCTTCAAATTCTTTATCCCTTTTTGTATATATTAAACGCATAGCAGACACAGTGTGCAGAAGATTTTCTTTGGTTTTGCTCTTACAAAATGGATACCAGAAGCCTTGTTAAAGAAGGTCCGGCTCTCCTCGAGTACCCAAAGTATCTTTAAAGACTTTAATGATAGAAAGAAAACGCTACCGTTTTGAGAATGTAAGCGACAGTTATGTTTCTGCTTTTTTGTTTAGAAATATATTTAAATAATATTTTTTTATTTTTTTAAAATTATTTTTAATATTAATATATCAAAATAATTTTAAATAAAAATTCTTTTTAATTTTTTTAAAAAACGGCTTCGGGTTATATTACCAAACAAAATGATCGGCTATACTGACCTGATCCTGATCGAATTATCCATATTCCTTTTCAAATCAACCCCAGGTCAGGTTTGTCTACTACGGTTAATAGTTTATTATTAAGGGTAAAGTCGTCTTTGTGCTTTTATTTCTTGTCCTATGTGGTAAGAAACTTTAATAATTCAGAAACAAAAATCAAACAGCAGCACAGTTCAATTATCATCAGCGACGAATTATTTGGTTTCCTTTTTCTTTCTTTTTTCCCTTCCTCTTTCCCTTTGTATGTGATTACAGAGCAGAGCCACTGTGCAGAAGGTCTTGGTCTTGGGTTTTTCCCTTGAAAGAATGGGTACCAAAAGCCGTACTAACTGTTTCTATGCTCTCTTCTTCCTCCTTGTCGGTTTTCAAGATTCTGTGCAGGGAAGGTTATTATTAATCAATAAACCTGACCCCAATGATCCTGCTGCATCGGCTCGTTGGCTGGTCTCTCAAAATTCTTGGGGTGTCTTAAAGTATGTCTTCTCTCCCCCTCACTACTTAAGTTTTTTTCAGTTGGATTTTTTCTTTATTTATCATTTGCCTTACTGCTTGTGCTGATTAGATTTTTTAATATTTTGATATGCATTGGCTTTTGGCAAGTTCAGATTGTGAATTTCTTTTGTTTTTTTGGTTCCAGTACCATTTCAAGTGATCTGGGAGGAGCACCATTTGGGTATGTTTTGCCATTTCTTTTGCTATAGAGTTCTTTCTTAATCTCTTATGATTAGAGCTGCATTTTTTAAGTGATTTCTTCAGAAGGGACTCTTTGAAACATTGACAATATGTTTTATTTCTTGGTGAAGGATGAGAATGCTAAAACAAATTTTATACAAGTGAATGAGTTATGGTTTCTGCTAGCTCTTTTATTTCGAAATATTAAATTTGGTCCTCGAAATGTATAGGAGAGTTGAAGTTACTGTTATTATCTGTTCTGGTTTAGTTCGTATCGGATCTTATTCATATGATTGAGATGATTAAGATTGTTTTTGAAGCAAGGGGAGCTGTGCTATTTTTTCGCACCAGCCCTGGGGTCTCGACCCCCGAGATTGCGAAGGCCTTTACATTTGAGTGTAACCATTTGAGACCTTTTGGGAACATATACATTTCTTGGTGCCTGGTTTTAACGTTTTCTGAACTTTTGTGTTGGTAGGATTCTTGCCTGGGATTAACAAAATGTATTATTCTAATTGTTATCATGAGACTTATTTTTTATTCTAACAATTCAAGAGACAAACTGGCTGCAAAAGGTTCAAATATTTTGGAGGGGCTTTGATTTGTTTAAGTCTCCTGCTAGTACAATTACAAGATCCTGATACTACTCAAATTAATTGTTAGACTTGAGATTGTCTCAACTCATACTTGAAGGACACAAATCCGCTGGTGATTGTCAATCAGTTTGGTCATCTTGACCCATTTATAAGCATTTTATACCCTTGCTTTTCCATTTGATCACACATTTACTGGATTTTCTTTGTGCCTTTTCTACATTAAATGATAAAAACTAGGTTTTCCTTTTAACTATACCAGTATGAGGTACAACCATCTTTTCGTTCCGTCCTCTGGTAACAACCATGGTATAATCAAACACATAGCAGAAGCAAAATAAACAGAACATTTTTTATATTTCCTTACCTTTTCATTTTTACCAAAGATTGGCAACTTTGGTGATACTCTTTTTTTATATATAATTCAATCATGGTGAAACATGTTCACATTTCTTGGACTAAAAATCATTGAGTAAGTTTTTCTCCCACATCTATCGATTTCCATTTTTCTGGATTTTCTTGTTATTCTCATGCTCTGATGCATTGTTTTGTGCTTTAGGAATGTTGTTTCATTTAGTGATGGACTACCTGGCAAAGGTAGTGGCATCCCATACTTTTATTTGACAACTCTTGATCCAACTGCGAAAAATGCATTACAAGACCAGAGGTCTTCATTTACTATCAGCGAGTACCCTTTGGGAACTTGTGGAAAGAAAGACCCTGAGAACCCCTCTTGTGCAAAAATTACGTTGACTGGAAAGGTATGTTGCAAAGTCAAGCATCTTACATTCATATTGATATTTGGTTTTAGTGTACACAAGAATTGTATGGAATAAGGTGCCTAAGAACCATTTTCTAGGAGAGCAACCAGCCTATTCTATATGTACATGTAACAAAGCCTAGAAACTGAATTTGCTACTTTTATGATTCTTCTTAGACATTCTAATTAATTTTTCTGATTAGGTCATTCAGATAGTGGTGCGACTGCACACGATATAGAGTATAGATGAAAACTTAAAACTGAAATTTTTCAAAAAAAAAAAAAAGTAATAGCATACCAGCCAAAAGAGTCTTAAACATGACCCAAGCAACTATCATTCCGGAAAGAAAAAATGATAGCGACTGAAAAACTTATTTTGGTAGAAATATAATGCTTTGAAACATTATTGAGCTAAAATGGAATTTAAATATGCTGTCATTGCACCATCTAACTCCAAAATGGCACTATTAGGCTTGTGTTGATCTCTCTATAAGCGTCCACTATTCTCTTCTTGACTAGGTCATGAAAAATTTGCTTCTGTTATATCTTCTTCTTCAGAATAAGGGTCAAACTTTGCCAACCAATGAAACTATCAATGTTGGATTGTTCATCTTTGCAATCCTCGTGAAAAAGATTGAAGATTGAATTTAACCCATTTGACTGATCACTTTCAGCATCAAAATCTGAATTTTCATAAAAGTTTCCTTCCTGATTCCCTTCTTCCTGCAACGGTTGTGTTGTCTGGCACATGACCATCACTGGGTTGCTGTTGATGCAGCAGCTATGGCTGCTGTGATACACCACCCAAGTGTTTTGCCAAATCCAGCCAAAGTTCTTCCCTTGATTTCTAGTTCGAAAGCCCTTTCCTTTTCATTGCTTGTTATAAGTTCCTAACACAAAAGCTCAGTCTTATACCAAACTTGGTGTCATCACCAAAGAGCAAAAAAACACAGCACAGAAATAAACCTCCTAAAAAATAATTCTTGTTCTATTCTCACTTCTACCTGCATCAGATAGGTAAACTAAATTGTCATTTTAAACTCACATATGGATGGATGCTAAACATTTAATCATTTATTTTGTATTTTAAGGTTCTTATTACTCCCTAGTTTCTCTTGATTTCCTTAATTTGAAAACTTTTCCACCATCAAGGTACAAGGTGCAGCTTTATTGAGTTCTGAAGCGAGAAGAGATAACGTCTTGCTGCTGCTGTTTTTCTGATCTTTTTTTTAATTGGTAGCTTGTTGAATACGAGTTTTCTGGAAAGTTGAACTAACTGGAAGTATTGCCTTGCATAATATGTTAGTTGAAGGTACTAAAAGAAAATTCTAAGGAAGCAGAAATAGCTAAAAGCGCCCTGTTTGTGAAGCATCCAGAGATGAGGGGTAATGCTCACATATTAGCAACAGCCTTTTACCATTTCCATATTTTGCAAATCTGAAAATATTAAACAAATAGAGCTTTGTTCTGGCACCTGTTTATCTTATTGTCTTTCGCCCACTTAGCAGGCTTGCGTATTTTGCTTTTGGATGGTTTACAGGTTGGCCTAAGGGTCACAACTTCCAGTTCTTCAAATTAGACATCGAGGATATATTTTTGATCAATTGGTTCGGTGGTCCTAAGCCTCTCACAGTAGATCAGTATCTACATTATAAAGTGTAAGTATTTGAGCAGAGATACTATGTTCTGTTATCAATGAAATAACTATTGTTTTATCTTCAGAATTAAAATTTCGAGTCAATGCCAAAGTGAAGTGAACGGATTAGATTTCTTAAGCTCTAAGAGGTGTTTGGTATGATCTAGTTGTTTGACATTAAGAAAACTTGTTCGTCAACTATTTACGAGTCAAAATTAAAGATTGATTTTGACTTGTAATTTGTTGGATCAAAGAAACAGGAAGTGAGGGACTTGAAACATTGTTTACATTGTTGTTGCTGGACTCTTTTGTTCAAATGAAATATTTTGTCAATAGTAGTTTACAAAAAGTAACTTTTTCCATGTGATTGGCAAAACTCATCCGATTTATATCAAACACCTTTAATGCTGTGTTCTCTGCTGATGCATTTCTTTTCTCCTAACATGTGTGTGTGTGTACCAATTACAGGATTGGACTTGTTGATAGTTTGTGAATGCCCTAGTGATCTCTCTCAACATCTTTGAAGCTGTGTTCTCTGCTGAGGCATTTCTTTTTCCCAAACATGGTTGTGCACATATATATACATACCAATTACAGGAATGGACTTGTTGATAGTTTGTGAATGCCCTGGTGATCTCTCTCAACATCATGGATACCAAATATGCATCCTGAACCCACTGTAAACAAGAACGGATGATTGTTGTATTTTTCGTTTTATTCGTTGTAATCATACCCCATTCTATTGACTAGCAACTGTAACAAGCTGAATTACATCATTTGTTCACAATAATGATTGACGATATATTTCATCCGTGTTTCTTTCACAACTGTTAATATAGACCCTGTAGTTATTTTTTTGGTTAATGCAGTTCTTGTAGTTTCAGTCTTGTTAATGAAATCCCTGCATTTAGCTCTACTACCAAATTTCCGTATCTTTCATGTAGTATGTGTCTTTGAACTTTCGCGGTCCATTTGATATTAAAGTGTCTTTCCCTAAGATGATGAATCCATTTGTCTAATGCTTCTAGTATTGCACACAACCATAGTGTCAGACCTGTTCTAGGGTTAGATCTGGTTTAGGGTTGTGCTGGGTCCATAAACTATGATGTCAATAAATCGTCAATAAATCATCAGCCATTAGAAAGTGTAGAGGAACAGTTATGTCTGGTCTACTCAAATGCATCAACGGACTTCTTTCTTACAAGTTGTACAAAACAAACCCCTCCCTCCATTCCCTGTCTCAAGGCTATGGGTGTCAAAATGATGACCCCCACGTACGTGCAACAACCTTAAACTTCACTTGTTCTGGTCTCAAGGAATTTGAGAGTCTTAGCATGGAGGAGGTGGTAAACTTGTGTGACCAAAGCCCTACCGAAAACATTTGCAATGAACTCCAAAGGATTGTCAACAAGGGAGGGAGAGAGAAAGAGAGTTGACCTCCGAGGTGTCTTGTGGGTGAGCTACCGGCCCACCTCTCACACCCTCGGTGGCGTTGAATTGTTTAGTAAAATCATGCACCTTTGATGCCATTTTTATTCTTTCAAAATTAATTTAAACCCATGCAATATTGCAATATGCAACACCTAACTTTTCTTTTCTTTTAACACTCTCACTTGTGTTCTCTTTTCTTTATAATTTGGTCACCCAAGATTTGAGGCACTGAGGAGGATTTCTCTATTACTACCTGTCATTTCTTTTACTTTTCATTCATCAGTAGACAATATAGTAGGCTAAGTATTAGCATTTCTTAAGGAGGAAGGTGAAAGAAGAAGAATAAACAAAAGACAAGCACACAAAGATGGGCAGGATTCCATGCTGTGAGAAGGACAACGTGAAAAGGGGACAGTGGACACCTGAAGAAGATAACAAACTCTCTTCTCACATCGCCCAACACGGCACCCGTAACTGGCGGCTCATCCCCAAGAATGCTGGTTTCCGTCCTTTTCCCTCCACATCAATGTTCTCCATATCATTCATTCATCTTATGCTATAACCTAATTTTTTTTATTTCCTTGTATAATTAATTAAGGTCTTCAAAGATGCGGGAAGAGTTGCAGGCTGCGGTGGACAAATTATCTTCGTCCTGATCTGAAGCATGGCCAGTTTTCGGATGCGGAAGAGCAGACCATTGTCAAGCTCCACTCTGTTGTTGGCAACCGGTACACCGATTAATCTACATTGTTCAATCTTTCAATACCATTGTCAAGATTGTTTTCAAAACCTCAGATATATTTTTAAACTTTTAAGCATGCTGTCTATAACTAATTCTGTATCGAGTTTAGCTATTCAATGACTTTGCGAAATGGCATCACAGATGGTCATTGATTGCTGCTCAGCTTACAGGACGCACAGACAATGATGTTAAAAATCACTGGAACACCAAGCTGAAAAAGAAGCTTTCTGGCATGGGTATAGATCCAGTTACCCACAAACCCTTCTCCCATCTCATGGCAGAGATTGCCACCACACTAGCAACACCACAAGTGACCCACCTAGCAGAAGCAGCCCTTGGCTGCTTCAAAGATGAAATGCTCCACCTCCTCACTAAAAAGCGGATCGACTTCCAGCTGCAACACTGCAACACAAATGTAGCACAAGGGAACACCTCATCCCCTTGTATTTCCACTAAACATGATGAAAATGATGATACCATTGAGAAAATCAAGCTTGGTTTATCAAGAGCTATGCAAGAACCTGGAATGTTGCCTCCAAACAAAATCTGGGACTCCACTGGTGTTACTTCTCCCAATTTGGCAGGCACCTGCTGTGATTTTCCTTCATCGGTTAATGCATTTTTATGCTGTCCATCTTCTTTCGGCAACGAAGGAGCTTTGTCACCGTGGAATCAGAGCATGTGCACTGGAAGCACATGCACAACAGGTGACCAACAAGGTAGGTTGCATGAAATGCTTGACAATGAAAACGGAGAAGAATTCGAGGGTGGGAAAGAGATTAGAAAAGTCTCATCCATATTCAATACAGACTGCGTGCTATGGGATATGCCATCTGATGATCTAATGAACCCAATTATTTAAGAGCATTACAACACAAAATAGGCTGACACCTTTCATTTATTGGCAATAACATATATCTTATGCAATGAAAATATGAATAATGTAAATGAAGACATATCATATTAATCACACCCTAGAATTACATAATTTCTTGTTGTTCTTCCAATCATTGATGTAACAACCTTTTCAATCATTAGTAGTATGGTATCTTCTCTTACTAGAAACCCAATGTATATCAAGCAAAATATGATGACGACGACGATGTATCAGCCAGAACCTGCAAGTATCAAATAAGTAGAGGTTTAAAAATCAAGGTAATTAAAATTCTCCAATACAACCAAAGGCATCTAAGAAGATAAACGTTTACAAAGCTACCTCAAGTTGCTCTTCAGTAAATGAATCTTTCTGGACATTCCATGTATCTGCATGAGTCCGTCGGAACTCAGCGATTGCTTTTGTAACTGCAGATTTCACAGGTGATGGCTCTCCTCCAAAACGAGCCAGCAAAGTAACATGCTCAGGCAACCAACTGAAAGGATACAAATTACCAGGTAAAATACAGGGGCCAATGGGATTATATTTATATGTATTCATATATTATTCAATGAAATATCAACAATCAGATCTCTTCAATCCTATCCCCTAAGTTAGAGTCACGAAAAGGCTTTCTGGTGTGGTTTACAAGAGCTGAAAATAGGATAGTTACCAGGAAGCCATTCACTTGTTTCAAAAATATTTTAGTCACCCTCAAAGAATCCTCGTTTAATAACAGATGCCAGGAAAGACAAAAAAAGAAAACAGAGGGGGAGAGAGATCTTCAGCTAGTCTTGAGCAATACAGGTACTTCAATTCGAAGTCTCCTTCCACTAAACCCCCAGCATATCAGCCCATTTCTGCTGTCGTGATTGACATAATCCATGATGGTGTTATTACGAATAAAAAAAGAACCACAAAAAACAACCCTTTGACCATCTTCTTAAGCAAGGGTGTGTTTTAGGATACCTTAACTCTACTGGGCTTATTGTTACTCCAAATCACTATTTTGATTATACAGATTGGCTAGTTGGATGACATTAAAATGATCACTTGACAACTCAACTACACAGAGGATCTGACATGATTATGAACTTTCCATTAGTGGCACACCATCACCATTTCATACGAAAACCAAAATATTATAGGATCATTCTGGAAACACATGATACAATCAGTTCCTTATATTAACATGAACACACCTGGGCATATCATATGGAACTGACAATACAGAAGCCACCAAAGCAAGTACTGCACCATGAATAGATGCTACAGATTGGTGATTTTTTAGATTCCTGCAATCATGCAAACAATCTTTAGGTTAAAATTACAAGATTATCCGTACCAGGACTTGTTGCTTGTGTACTAAAAGCAAAGGGGATGTGAAAACAAGGTATATCAGCAGTGATCCACTCACAATAATCATGATGATGGCGAATAACATGTATAGTATTTTGACTTCAATAAGAAACGAATTTTCAAAGAAATTTCAACGCAAAACACCAGCCTTGCAAGTTTGACATGCAGACCCCAAAAGCAAGTGCATGAATGTGTGCATGACAATTGTATCCTCAGTGAAAGATAAATCTAACTTATAGAACATTAGATAGTGATATGACCTCTGCTTTCTCTTCATTTGGATGATCGTTTTTGCCTCCAAGTAAGCTCTTTCACGAAAGTCTCTTGCAAGATCTTCATTCCCACCCTTCACCAAACCTGCTAGAACTGCTGCAGCATGCTCCCTTACCTGACCAAGAATTTAGCTTTTTATGTTGAAAGCAAAAATAGTGACTAGTCCTGTTGTCCAAGGACTTCATTCCCTCACTAACTCCCACAATGAAAGAAACCTTTGTATAAAGGACTATCCTAACGCACCTGGTGACCTAGTATTTCAGTACTTGTATTTTATTTTGGGAGTCCAACTTCTTATCACAAATAAGAGTCAGTCAGGTCGATAGTTATTAAATATTAATAAAGTAGAGGATTATTCTTCAACAGCTAATCTACATTTGCACCTAAAAATCTATAGTACTCTTTAAATTGAAGATTCAGCCAGGAACTTGCCTCTACTTGATTATCTCTCAGGAGACTTTCAACTGTGCTCCAAATTTGTTGTTTTTCCACATTTGAGAGGATGAAAGTATGCCTGTAATAAAAAGAGCACGCCAACTATATTATAATCCACATCATAACAAATACCTGCTTAACCCACAGGCTCAAGCTGATTCCCAGAAAATACTCAACATGGCTCTAATCACATTCAAGCTGATAAAATATATTTTCACATTCAGGTCTATAACAGACATCTTGTTAAACATGAGATCACGGAAAATAAAACTGTTATCCACAACAGACAATTAATACATATTCTTGTGTGGGAAATGCAAAGCAAAATTCATAGCTTGCCTTGAAAGGAGTTTAGCATGTTTAATATGATAAAAAAGAGTCCACAATGTAAGAGATGATGCATTCAGAAAAGGCACACTACCTATACATAAAAGTACGCAAATATGTCAGAGTAGCTGATCGGGTCCGCCAGTTAGAATCATTGGCAGAAGAAAGAATCACTGAAACAGCCCTCTGGAGATGAGGTGCCAAGAAAATTCTCCATTTCATCAATTCAAAACATGCCTTTGCCAGTGTTGACAAATCTTTATTTGATGTTTCCTTCACAGAAGCAACATTAGGCACATTAAGGAAATAAATTCAAGGATGCTGTTACCACTATCAAATTGCCCAGAGAATTTGAAGCAGTCCACAATATTGTCCATCACATTGGCATCTGTGTTTGTAAAATCACTAAAACAAAATGCTAGCAACAAGTGGGCAAGATGACCGCAGCTTGTGCTGCTCTGGGTGGAAGACTTGTATGCAAGACCAAATAAGGAAACTGCATGCCAAAAGAGAATGCTATTCTGCTCAAATAAGGAACCATGTTTTCCCCCTTTTCTGATCTATTTTGTAATAAAAAGTGTCATTCTTATTGTTTGTGTCCAAACACATGTAAGCCAACCCTAGAGTGTAGGCGAGCATAAAAGGAATCATGGAAAAGAGTTGGGGTGTTCAGAAAATTGGAGCACTCAATGCAGCAATTAGATGGAAACCACTGGCAAAGACCAGTCAAGTAACACAAACAATGAAAATGCACCATAAATACCTGCAAAGAAAGTACAGGATAGAGAAATTGCACGATAACATCCAGTACATAAGAAGATCTCCCAGACTTCAACGTTGAGATGATAAAATGAAATAGCTACATCAAACAAGAAATATACTGATAAATCAGTCATTCTTATTAGTTATAGATGCAAATATAAATGTATTCTGAAAATTAATACCGTTTCCATCCACTTAACATCATCCAGTGCATCCCCATTCAAAGACCTGTTTTGCAGAGCTATATGCCCATCAGTCTCCAAGTTATCTGCTGGGCTAGTATTCTGAATATTTGTGACCACATCAGATGCTCGGTCAGTCAGAACAAAAACCCACTTTTCCTCTTTCAATTGATTGTCAATCTCACTGCCTCCTTCACGTGAATAATCATGAGCAGATGACAGCTGAAGACGAATGTTAGAGCACAACACGGACAGGGTAACACCTATGGCTTCCCTTACCTGTTCCGTGACAAATTTCCATTGAAACAAGATCAGAAAACAACTCAATCTGTCACAGAAACAGAAGGATGCAAAAAATATGGTTGTTCTTTTCAGACATCATTACATAAGATCAATCTCTTCCTTGGAAAAAATTAAATTTCTTCCTTATTTCCTCCATTCCCTTTTTCATGCGTGGAATAGAAAGGAAGTTCAACTTACTAGAACATAATCATATGATTCACAAGAGTGGCAAAATATGCCAGCAGACACAAAATTTGAAAAGTAGAATAACAAAATGTATGAAAATGCCATGCTTACTTGGGCTGATGAGTGGCACATGTTATCCAACAACTCATTCATAAGTTTGTTATGGAGCTCTATCTCAGCCATTGGCATCTTTTGTGGGGATATTTCTATGAGTGCAGCTGCAAGAAAAGTGTAGCGCTTTGCAACAACAGTGGTATTTACAGCTGGAGGTAAAGGTTTCATCAAACAGTCCAAAATTTGTTTCCTCAGGATGGGGACTCTTGTACCATATTTTCCTTTTCCTGTCACTGAATAGCGTATGCAAGCTGCCCACTCTGGAATAGATTCCACTGACTGAGAAAGAATGATACTCTGCAACTGAACTGTTATCCAGCTGTCCCATGCTCCTAAAAGACCATTGACATCAGAGTGCAACACCCCAGCTAACGCTTCAGCAGCAACACACTGCTTAGACCTTTCCTTAGCATTTGCAAACTCCTCCAATGTTTCTTTAAGTGCTAGTAAGACAGGCATGCCACATTCTTGTATTAGCCGTTTAAAGATTCGTGCAAAGCTGGAGTAAAATGTATCACTTCCTAATAGAGAGATCCAACTAGGAGTACGTGGCCATGAAGACGAAAAATCAAAATAGAAACGGGTAATTGATTTGTCTGCAAGGCTTTGGATAGAAGAATTCCTGTGACTTCCTCGGGAAGATGTGCTCTCAGTATCAGTGATTATATGAACATGAGACAGGCTATTCAAAGTCTCGTTAAAGAACCCTTCTTCCTGAAAAATTTCACTTAATGCCCCTTCTAGAGATGATTTGACATGTGTTTGTAACTCCTCAGATACTGCAGACTGATTCTCAGCAGAGAGTTTGTAAGGCGATTCTTTTAATAGTGTATTTAGAGCTGAGATTGCTAGTATCCTTGTTTGAGGAAGTTGACTTTTTAAATTCTTAAGAAAGTGACCTGAAAAGGCATTAGTAAGACAATGTTGAAGAAATTGTAAATGATAATATCATTAAATTGTGGAAAGAGTGATGGTGAAAAGGGCAAGGAGTCAATCACACAAACTGACAGGGAAGGTACTCACCAGCAGTTTCACTCAGGATTTTAGAAGAGATGTTTGGAACATTTCTAGAACCCATAGCCAACAAAAGAAGAACTCTGTTAGCCATCAGGTTATACCTGCCAGGTAAAAACAACAAGGAATGAAATTGAACCAATATCCATGGAAATTTGAAGGCCAAGAGTTTAGAACAAATAGAGCTTCTGCATTTTCAAAAATTCCAGTCAAAACTATACATGCAGTTTGCATCAAAGGTAATCCTTAATCAACCAGACACTATTTCTAAGTCTGCCAATACATGGTCCTTCATAAACAAGCCAAGACAGTTCATAATAAACTTAAATGCAATTCTCCAGGCAGCTCGGCACAAACTGCAAATAGAAAGTAAACAAAGAATGAGATTTTTACCGCCAATGCAAACCAGTAGAATCAAAACTCATCGATCCAATTTGAGAAACCAAATCAGCAAAATTTGGTCCATCTATGTGATTATCTGATGTCCTGAAAATGCTTCTAGACACTCCCGAAAATTGGATGTTGTACATAACAAAAAGCTGTTGGCAATCAAATATTAGAGGAAGAAAATTCAATGACCCAACCCTAAATTACTACTGATGAGAGCCTTGACCTCATTAATTGCTTTCTGGGCTTTCAGTGATTCATGATGTGAGCTGCAAAAACAAAAAGGAAAAGCAGGGTAGAGTCATATGACTTCACAATTATCAACAACCTCCAATATATAAGAAAAGGAATCAAGGATCACCTTGAAAGAATACCAAGAAGAAAAGAAGACAATGCTTTTGGATCCTGAAATAAAAGATGGCATATCAAATAATTTTATTTCCAGATATGTATTGCAACCAATTTATGCTGAATATTACTGTTGTCAAATGCTTGAGAACTGTTTGCATAGAAAGGATTGTACAAGAACCCAGCACTGCATATTCTGGTGAGCTGGGATTCTTTAAGTGTTCAGTAAGTGAGAGAACACAGTTTGAAATCATTGATGGCCATCTCTTAATCATCTTCAGCAGAGATTTTCCAGCAAGCCTGGCATAAGATTAATAATGAATATCAGATATGATATGACCACTCATTGTTTTTCATGGTAAACAAGTCAAACCTTTAGTTAAAATCATTCGCAACCCTATGACCCAATAGAATCATATACGCATATTAAAATCCAGTTTGATCACACAAGGATTATCGAAGACTGAACAACTTACACACGAACAATTTCATAGCTATGCAAAGAAAGGTTTAGCAGATCATCCATCAAAAGAATTGCACGTTAAAATCATTTGCAACCGTATCACCCAATAGAATCATATATGCATAAGAAAATCCAGTTTGATCAACCAAGGATTATCGAAGACTGAACAACTTACGCACGAACAGTTTCATAGCTATGCAAAGAAAGGTTTAGCAGATCATCCATCAAAAGAATTGCATGATCTGGTGGAGAGAAGTTCCCACTTGAACGAAACCGATGATAGGAGGATTGTGATGACCTCCAAGTACTATGCATGTATGCTTTGTCGATAAGAGCCCACCTGGGCCTGAAATGGATTAGATTAAACATTCAAATTCCAATCTCCAATGCAAAGTTCACGTAACAATACAGGGACTATCATGACAGGACTTCTTGCCTTTTTTTTCCTCGAGAATGAGAAGACACGATAAAATTCATTGGAGGTTCTAAAATAGCAGCAGATTCCAACTTCCAAGCCTGCCTGTGATTTGACCACTCCTCATACTCCAAACTTCCTGTTTGACCGAGGTTGGGAGATGAAACACACATGTCAAGAGATGAAAAGGGCGGATGTCGAAAATAGTTGTACAGAAAAACTACTCTAAGCATCTCAAAAAAGTTGAAAGGAATTTTATTCATCCAAACATAAAGTTCATTACCAAAGTTTCCCAAAGCATCCATAATACGGACAATGAGTATCAAGAGGATGCTGTCATCTGATTTTTCTTCTAACATATATCTGCCAGTGTTGCAAATATAACAGCATTTTAGCAAATCAGACTTGCTCAATATGGGTAAATAATATCCAGATAAATACTAAAATCCAAACATTACTTGCAAGCTGCATGTATAATCTCAGCAGCTTTTTCACGCAGTCCAGTGCTGCCAACACTTGAACCAGTTGCTCCGGCTATCAAGAAAGAAGTATGACTTGTATCTTCAACAATCCCATTCCTGGAGGACGGGCTGAAATCAGGTAAGCAAGATAAAACCCCTTGCAATGAAGAATCAATTCGCAAAAGAGTCACTTTCAAGTGCTCTTTCTCATTCCCTGTTAACAAGTTGCATGTAATTAGTGGAAGAATAATAATGAAATATCAATTGCAACATGTAAGTCAAGACATTTTTCTTTACATGGGAAAACAGCATGTATTCAATAACATGGGAAAATTCTTCAACTACTAAGACATGTGGAGTCATGAACACTAGAACATGGTTGTATGAGATTTATCGCAGAATGAACCTTCCTAAAATATTTTGATCCATTGATATAAAGTCATCAAATTCAGAGGTTTTCTAGAGGGCCATTATTTTTTACTGGTTTTCTGACTTAGTTTGGCATTGCAGTTCAACCGCGCTTTTGAAAAAAAAAACTTTTAGCTTCAAATTAGTTTTTTTGGTGTTTTTGGATTGTTTTGATATGTTGATGTCAGAAATGAATTAAAAAAAAATATTTTAATGCATTTTTAAGTGAAAAGCAACCTCTACCACACTCCTAAACAGGCCCTAAGCTTCTCAAGATAAGAATTTCACCACAAAATCAGAAAAATACAAGAAGAAAACTACATAAGAAGAAAGAAGGATTACCTGCATCTGAATGTATTTTATTTTGGCATATTTTCAAAAGGTCATCTAAAGCTGATTGAAAATGAAGGTTTAAAAGTTCATTTGCAAACTGAACTTCATCATCACTTGGAACATGCCACTTGGGGCCCATCAATGGTCCATCACTATTATAATCTTTTGCACTGATCCATTCTTCTAATGCCGTAGCAGCTGGATGCCATGAAATGCACCTAGGAAATCCACATTCTTCAATTTTTAATTCAAAGGGGAGTTGAATAAATAACCTACAGAAAGTATTCATCACAATCAAATGTATAGATGAAAAGACACAATCTCACTTGTATTGATCGATAGGATAATAAACAATCAGGCTTCCAAGGAGGGATCGAAGGAGATGATCACCAGCTCCATTAACCTATCATATGATGAGAGAGTTTTCCACAACAAAACAATATATGTCATTAATGCAATACAATAAAAACAAACACCCATTTAAAATATTCAGCAAATTATCCAGTATGCATCCTATCCAAACAAAAATCATTTGAGTAGGATCTGCAATTACAAAACAAACAAGTTACTGGAAGTAAATTGAAACCTTCCAAGAGGGAGATTCAAAAGCTAACGCGATAGCCTCTTTGAATTGATTCTTGTAACGAAGAAGAGCAGGACCTCCATAGTTTATGGCAACTGATAATATTTTCAATTGATAATCGATTGCTGTTTCAAGAGCGGGAGAGATTGTTGGTTTTGCCTGGAAAAGAAGCCATCAATTTTCAGTAAGAATCTTTCTGCAAAATAAAATCTAATAACTTATGCCATCTAACAAATGAAAAAACCTTAATTGAAACTTTAGCATCAGGAATCCCGCTCCCTCCAAACCCTGTAGCAGGTGTTCCTTTCAAAGAGGATATAACAGATGACAAGATTGGATCAACGAGAGAAGCAACAGCCTCTTCCGGGTTTGAATGAACACATGCACAGCAAAGCAATCCAACCTCTGCAACCGCTCCAGGAAGAATGTTTGTCCTAACAAACTTTGCAATTTTTCTCAAAGCCTGCTACCATGAAAGGAATAGTTTACAAAACAATCTCCTACCCAAGGAGGGGGACATGGTGACTGAATGAAGAAAACAATTGAAACCTGATTGTATAGAGGTTTTGATAGCCTTCCAAGCAAGATTTCAAGCATACAATAGTAGAAAGGACCATCATCTACAAGAAAGGTTCCTGATGTTGCTGATGAATGTAGGCCTTCATTCCTATAACAATGATAATGAGTTGATCTAACTAGAATGGCAAATCAGCATGTCTAAGTATATGAAGTTATGCAGAAAATTCAAGAAAGAGATAAGAAACTTAATGCTATTACTTACAGAACACTGCCAGGTTCCAAATGTTGAAGTAACGAAAATAAGCGACATAAGAATTCATCCAACCATTCAGAAAACTGGATCATTGGCAAGAACGATAACTGATCGGTGTTATCATCCAAAGTAGCAATCTGCATTTATAAATAGAATAGCAAATGACCATGTCATAAATCATAGAACTATAAAACACAAATGAGACAATGAGATCAAGGCCTTAACTCTTACATTAGAAAATATAGACCCAAGTAACTGCATGGTCGCCAATGTTTTGGGAGGATCATTAGCATCCATACCAAGTAAAGCATTTGATAATGAGATCGTTAGAAGATCAACATATGCATCATCACCACCACCACAATCCTCCTGTTTACCTATTCTTGAGAGGGATGTGAGACATAGAGAACGTCCTGCATATGCTACTGACATCACTGCAGTTTTCAACTGGTGGGTGGCAGTCATCTGACTAGACACAAAGGTTGGAAAAAGACAAGTTAATGTGGTGAAAGAGGCATAATCCGAAGAGGAGACTACTAAATAGCCCTTGAAGAGAGGGTCATTATCAAATTTTAGCATTGTGGGCCCTAAAATAACACATGCACCGCTACTAACCGTCTCCAAGGCCAAATGGAATCGAGATGCCAAAAATGGAAGAACCAGAGTTGGCTCCACATATGACAAAATGGAAGTTGCTGCAGCAACTGTCTCAGAAAGATGTTCATCTTTGCTATATTGTCCGCGATCAATTAACTTCAGCAAAACATTGACAAAAAAAGTCCTTTCTGATCTTCCAAGAAACATATCTGCCTGTCTACTGCTATCAGTGCTCCTGTAACATTAATATTTGAATAGTGAGAGTTGAGCTAACAAACTTAAAGAAAATGCATAACACGTATACAAGTGAAACAGATACAGATATATCCTTACTGTTGCTCACGCTGTAAGCGCTTCTGGAACGTAATTACCAAATTAAGCAAAAACCTCTCCAATGAATAAGTCCAGCGACCTCCATTAGAGGGATGGTAATATCTAAATAAATAAAAAACAATAACGAGCCAAAAGTAAGAACTATGAACAATTCACATGGTTGGAAATGATAATTAGAGTATTTGTATGTTAGTGAACAAACTGTTCTAAGAGGTTGATCAATTTCTCGAAATGCTGCTGAGCTGCACTACTAGGTTTAAGCAGATAGACCTGCATCCGCAATGAAATAACATAGGATGATGATATAGAAAACACTCAGATGAGATCAATTGTGGAAATCAACAAAATGGATGGCCATGTTTATTGATCTTACAATTGACTTTGCAATGGCCTTTGCTGGGGTGGCAGTTTTATTGGAGAATAAGAATCTTGTATATCTTGGAACGTCAACAGAAAATGGATATGAAGCACTTCCATTTGCCACAGGAACCTTTGATTGCCAGATTAAAGCATGATAGTGGAAAATCAGAATGGCAAGAAGTAGATTGATATAGACAGAGAACTCTAGCAAAACAAGAGCAATAAATTTTCTTATGGCAAGAGATAGAGAATTAAAGTCAAGCCTCATTTAAATGCACGCAGCATTTGATCATATGTTTTGTACACTGATTCCCTTCCCACATTTTAAATATTTAAGTAAATTTGCAAAGAGTGAAGAGTTCTAAATCCTTTGTATTCCAACTGTCCCTGCTTCTTCCCTCCTTGATGTTGTAGAATATTTATAAAAAAAAACCTTACAACAAGGAATCCTTGCTTGCAAACTATCTCGTTGTTAATTTGTCAATGCATATCTTTAGTGGATTCGGGGAAGAGGTTCTCTCCTCCTGTTCCTCTTTCTATCCTTTCCCCTACTACAGGTACTTATGAAGTACTAACTACATAGGGTTTAAAAAAATTCAGCAGCATGATTTAACTTGTCTTTGCTATCATTATGAGCTATAATACCAAATGTTGAAGAAGAAGGAAATCCTACCACTCATGCACCTCTACTCCTCAAATCTAAACATCATGCAAGTCAAGAACTTCTATTCCCCCAACCTAGAGACTGATAAAAGATTAGATAAAACATACATAAGCTCACCTCGAACATGTTCAAGTATCTACTAAAAAGCGTTGGTAAGAAGCATTCCCAGTTGATAAAGTTGTAGTTTTTAATAACACGTGCTATGACAGCTGCCCACTGGTTGTTCCAGAATTGGGAATTTGGTATTGAGTCCCACGAGTCCAAACTTTTTTTAACCCAAGCACTGCCATGTCAACAATAGGTTATAAAACTTGTTCCAACAACATGTCCAAAAACCCCAAAGAATTAAGAATTCCAAAAACTATGCACCACATACTCAGTATAGAAGTCCTGGTTCTCCAAGTTTGTAGGTAGAAACAGTCTCACAAACCCCGATCCTTCAAAGGCTGAATTGTGCCATGGATTTTCCAATAGAGAACTGCAAGTTTATTTCAAGAAAATTTCCAGGAGTGAACAACGAAATTGTAGAAACTTTATGATGCCACCAGATTCTTCAAGGATGGATTGCACTATCATATAATTTAATTAATACTTTTTCAGGCTTTTTGTCTTGGCTGTTTTACAATCGCATAGGCTAAATGAACAAAACCAGCCTTTCTAGTTGTTTTTTTCAATTTCTAAATTGGATTCTATTTACCATTGAAATAATAAAGTATAAAAACCTAGATAACACCATATATGTGTTCCAGAATTGCATTTAGCAACCATAAAAAGCAATAGAGCAGTGAAAACCAATTTGAAAACTTCGAAGTCACCTAAACTCGTTCCAAATCTCCAAAGCCGAACCAACTGGAAAGAATCTCCGGCAGGACCGAACAAGTGAAGTAATAGTCTGAAAATGCCTTTGTCTCAATCTCCACCCTTCTGGACCAGTATTCCTGTAATGCACATCATTATACAAATCATAAACACTAAAATTACCAATATAAACTCGCAAAAACAAAAAAAAAAAACTAACCTTGAAAAATGAGTATGAATTAGAGTATCATACAACGGCCTCCATTGTACTTTGAAAGCCAACTTCTTTCTATACTTATTCAACACTCTCACTAACAAATTTCCCCATCTCACCTTAAAAAAAATCAAAAATTCCGCCATTCAAACTCAATAAAAAAGAGAGATAATTATCATAATTAATCAGCATTAAACAAGGTCGTGAGTCGTAAATCATAATAATACCTGAGCATAAAGCTTATTCTGCGAAATATTGAACAATTCAATTCCAATTTGAACGAGCTCAGCTACATCTTCCAAATTCAATTCGCTCTTCGCCTTGATAAAACTGTGATTAACAGTAAGTAATTAACTAGCTAACACTCGATTAGAATCAAATAAAACTGAATTCAAAAGAGGCGGAGACTAACAGTTCGAGGACGGAAACCCATTTGAGAGTGGAGTAAACGGAATCAGGATCGTCAGGTTTGTAAGAATCTTTAACAGAGTTCAGGACGCGACGGAAGGAGTCTTTCTCTTTCTTCGTCTCCTCTGCCACCGGTGGTGGCAACCACGCATTGTAGAGATGCATCTGGTTCTGAATTGAAGGTATGAGGAAGTTATTAAGAAGTAAGAAATATCAAGGTCTGTGTCTCTCTTTAAGGTCTGTGTCTCTCTTTAATATAGGAGTTTGGATTTTTTATTTCTTGGAGGAGGGGACGGGGATGGAGCTGAGGGGAGGAAGGCAGGCTGTTTCTTTTGTGAGAAGAAATGTCATTCTTGTAAATAACCGGTACTAACGGTGATGGATTGTTTTTTCTTGGACTGGAGTGGCCGACGGGGTTTTGCTGGGGGTTGACTGGTAACCGGGACCGTTGGTTTTCTTTTTCTTTTTTTGTTTTCCCTTTTCTTTTAAGATTATTAGGATATAGAATGTTTAAGCGTGTGTTTGTACTTTTCAAATAAAAATATATTAAAATTATTATATTTTAGATTTTATTTATTTATTTTATATATTAGTGCATCGAAATAATAAAAAAAAACATCTAAAATAATATTAATTTAATTTTGTTTAGATAAAAACCAGTTTAAAAATAAAAATCACTTAAAAAATTAAATTAAAAAAAAATAAAATATACCATAATTCCAAGTAAACGTACAATAAGTCAATTGTTGACGAGAAGATTCCTTAACTTGTAGGAGGGGTTGATAGAGATGGATAACATATGAATAAATTATTATTTTTTATTTTCTGTGAGATTGTAATTGGTGCTTCTAGTTTTAAGAATTATAAGTTAGGCCCTTGATAAAAAGTTAAACTGATGATTTCTTTTTCTTTTCGGGAATCTCTTAAATTATAATTTAAAATGTGTTTCTAATTTTGTATATAGTAAGTGAAATTATATATTTTTATTAAAATTTAAAAATAAAATTGTTATGAAAAAAAACAACAAAAAAAGGACTAAATTAGAAATAAACATGAAAATATAAACACTTGAACTAAAGGGACTAAGTGATTATTTCTCTAAGAATACAGGGATCAAATGAGGACCAGATCATTAGGGGTTTTAAAATTTAAAGATAGTAGCGACTCCATGGCTGTTAAAAAAAAAACATTTGAAAATTTCTGTAAAAATTTAAAATTAAAAAAGAAAGAAAAAAAGTTAAATTTATCATACCCGTGAACAAGGTTTACCAGCCAAACCTATAAATATATCCATGAATTTTATAAAATTTAATAATATATTTTTCTCTAAAATTAATTTTTTTTAACTATATGAGAAAAAAATAGACAACAAAAAAAGTTAAGTTCGATTAAAATAAAATAAAAATACCCTATCAAACTCATAAACTAAGGCAACCTCGGTTACCCTAGCAAATCATGTTAAACCTATAGAAAGACAAAATAAAAGGAAATAAATTACAAAGCCAAATTCTCAAATATCTCAATATTAAAAAATAAAATTGAAAAAAAATCATAAAAAAATTCAATAAAAAAACAATGGATTTTAATTGTAATTCACAAAGTATATTACTTTATAAAGTTTAATAAAATTGATTTTCTATAAAACTATTTTTTAAACTATATAAAAAAGCAAGTTTAATTAAAAAAAAACACACATCATGTAACATGTAAGTCGAGGTACTTGAGTTACTCTGAAAAAACTCATAAACCACGTTAGCCGCAAAATAAAACAAAATAAATTATGTATCTAAAATCTCAACCACTCTATTATTAAAAAGTAAAATTAAAAATTGAAAAATTAAAAAAAAATCAGAATAAAAATTCAATAGCAAAAAGAAAAAGCAAAACATTGTAATCTAGAAAGCAATGCAATGGGTGTAAATGAATAATGTTTTTTCCTCCTTTAATTTTATTTTTGCCTGAAATCATGTTGGACCGTTGGTTTAGAGGTAGCTAGTGGGTACATTTTCCCATAATTCGAAGGTTTATTTAAGTTTTATATTAATGTCGGAACCGACACTTTGCCAACTTCGAAAATTATGGTCTGGTTGTAGCAGACACACCATGCTTAGAGAACTATGGCAGGTGGGTGAGACGAACATGCCACCAATTCTATTTCTCATTGATCAGGATGTACATGGCGGCATGTTCCTCGCCAATTAAATCTATAGCTAATTCAAGATTATGAAAGGGCATTGCAACTCCTGCAGAGCATGCGTGGATTCTGCATCTATATGATATGAATAAGCTGATGCTTGCAATATCCGTCTTCTGGTATCTGGTAAAATGAGATTTTTTCGTAGCCTAAGGGAATTTTAGAATTACGATGAAAAGGGTGTGTCAGTAGTTCTCTGTAGTTATGTTTTTTACTTAAAAATATGTTAAGATAATAATTTTTTTATTTTTTAAAATTTATTTTTGATATCAGCACATCAAAACAATTCAAGAATGCTAAAAAAATAAACAACAACTAGCAAGTAATTCACATTGAAACAATTATTTTAAAACTAGTAAATAATTTTAAAACACTTCATCGATTGGTCTTAAGGTTTATGACTCTGTGTCAAACTCAGCACTTGGACTTGACAGTCAGTTAAGTTCAAGGTAAAGTGAGTCTGACAAACATGTCAGACTTTTATCAAATCTGAGACACTTGAACTTGACTGTTAACTAAGTCTAATGTAACGACCATCCTCCATTGACATGTTCAGGGGAATGACCAACCTCCATTGGATCTAACCTCGAGGAAGAGCCTCAATAGGCTTAGTTACATTTGACGTCTTAAACTTTAATCACCCTACATCTTTTTAGGTGTATAAAAGTCCTTCAAGAACCTACCATATTCCCATCAAATATTAATATAAATATAAGGAATATTTATCTCTTATTAAATGTTATCAGGGTAATTACACTGCATGATCTCCTTTACATAAAATGACAGGACTCATGTGCTATAAATATACCATGAGATCTTTAGAACAAATGTTCACAATCTTCATTCTTCATTGCATATATATTTTCAGAGCATCTCTCTCTAAAATATTCTTGTATTTTCTCTCTCTAAAAATATACTTATTTAAGCATCAGAGAGTTCACACCTCCATTAAAGAGAACCTTTTGCAAGTATTAGCCACGAACAGTTTTGGCTTACCAAGGATCAAGCATAAACTATTAACTACCTTGGTTAGGGATAATGAAAGAGATTGTTATGACCAATTGATTAACTGATTGTCCAACTCGGAAGCTCTATTCCCAGGCTAGTTGGATTTTTAGATTATTGATTTGTGACTACTACTTGGGAGATGGGCAGTAAATTTAAAAATTTCTTTGTGAGTAACTAATATATATATATATATATGTGTGTGTGTGTGTGTACACACCAAATTTAAATGCTCTAATTGATCATGGTTATCTTCTAAATCATTATGCAGGTTCATTTCAATATCGTGCATCTTGATAGCTTTAGAGTCTACCCCTATTACTAGTAGATCTTTTGGTCATGTAAATTAATAATAATAATAATAATAATATTACCTCATGTATATTTTGAAGATTATTTTGTTGTGTACGAATGAACTTAAATAGACTAATTTATTCAACTTGTACTCTGTTGTGTAATTAATTTTTAATTATGCAATTAATATCGTTTGTATAATAATAATACTTAAAGATTGAAGGAAGTATATTAAATCTATAATCTATGATTATGTATGTAATTGTTAAGATAACTATCTTTCTTTATTTTAGTTAACATGATTATTCTTTGAATTGATATGTTAGAGAATGTAAAATATTATGGATTGAAAAATATTCTAGTAAAATAAAAATACTAAATTGTGAAAATGATTTATTAGGAATTGGTGTTGATATTATCGATAACTTGAAATAGATTGAGTTAGGGGAAACCTTAACGAAATTTTTGTAAAAGCAAAAATA